>ERZ827168.3761-NODE-3761-length-15051-cov-4.960123_pt1 | contig 15051 bp, 19 predicted proteins | sample MGYA00519868_ERZ827168 | MGnify/ENA primary metagenome ERZ827168 (study PRJEB31778, sample SAMEA3449271) | human gut metagenome | biome: human gut; feature: human-associated habitat; material: faeces | place: United Kingdom | collected 2010/2012 ...
CACGTAGGGGAGAAATTGTCCATAGTCTGCATCCTGCCACAGCACGCCGCCCACAGGCTGCGCACCTTCATACCAATCCATGGCGGTGATGACGCCGCTATGTACTTCCGCCCGGAGTACATCTGCCGTTCCGGAAAGGGCATAGGAACGAAGATAGGGCGCATAGAGGAAGTTCATGAGATCCTTTTTCCACGTCAGCTGGGAAACGCTCCTGCCGGACAGGCGTACATCCTCCGATACCGGCAGCGTCACGGTGCCGGAGCTGCCGCCCACCCAGCCGGCGCCGGGGGAGAAGTCCACCAGATCCAGTGTCAGCTCCCGGTAATCCGTATCCTCCGGCTGCCTGGTGGAGTCGAAAACGGCATAGACCACGCTGTCGCTGGCGGCGGTGTTCGTATCGTGCTGCGCGTGCCGTAAAGGCAAAAACAATAAACCTTTGACGGGCACCGAGTGGCATCTGGTGCGCATGATGTCGGGCGATTTGTCGATCAAGTCCGACCAGTTCGTCTTCGCCTTCGGCAAGGACGGCAATTTCTCGGGCGTGGGCGCATGCAACCGCATGATGGGCAGCTACACCGCCACCGAAAAGGGCGGTATGACCTTCGGCGGCGACATGGCCTCGACCCGAATGATGTGTCCCGATATCGAGCTGGAGAGCAAGTTCGCCGAGATTCTGGGTACGATCACCCATTACGAGATCGACGGCGATATGCTTATGCTGCTCAGCAACGGCGAGGTGCGTGCGATACTCAAGGCAGTCGCTCCGTCGGCCGAAAGCAAGTAGCCGCGATGCTTTTCCCGCCTCGCGGGAGAGGGTGAACCGCGCCGCAGATGCGGATCGTTCTTCGCGGATGGGAGTTACGTAAACCGCCCGTTGTCGGAGGATTCCGACAACGGGCGGTTCGTGCGTTCGGGAAGCTACGTTTGGTTCGTGCGTTCGGGAATCCGCGCCGATGCTCTGCGCCGATTGCGGCTCCGCATCGCCGTCAGTCGCGCCCGCAGATCATGCCGAACACGTCCATCAGCGTCACGTTGCCCACGATGTCGCACACCAGCTTTCTGTCGTCCTTGACTATGAAGATCAGAAACTCGTTGCCGTTGTGCTTGTAGGGCGCCGAATAGATGCTGACCGACTGCCCGTCGACGTTCATCGCCGACATTCGCTCGTAGGGGGCCTTGTCGGCCACGGCGCGTATGCGGTCGAAGAGATCGGAATCGCCCGACGGCAGGAACTTTATCTGCCGTATCATGTCTATGCGGTTGACCAGATGGTTCTTCTCCTTGCTTTTCTTGGGCATGATGCTTTGCAGCGTGCGGCCCGAGAACTCCGCGGTCTCTATGCCGCAGTCCGCAGCCTTGTCGCCGTCGGCGGCGCGTGCGGCCAGCGTCTCTATGGCGGCGGCGTAGAGACGCATGAAGTCGGGCGTCTGGGCACGGACGGTCAGACATGCCGCCGAAGCGATTGCAAGTATGATTATTCTTTTCATGAACGCGGTTTTTACCAACCCAATCCTATGGTCCAGATGCGCATCTCGGGACCCCGTCCCGTCTTGAAGAGCTGTGTGGGCGTATAGTTGCCGTAGATCGAGAAGTTGCGGAACGAGAATCGCGCCGTCACGCCCGCCTGAATGAACTCTACGGGGAAGTTGTGCTCCTTGTCCTTATGGCCGCCGCGGTACTTGACCTTGGTGTGCGAATTTATGGTCATGTCGACGAAGCCGCCCATCGAGAATGCGAATCGGTAGGGGTTGCCGAACGACACCTCGACGGGGATGTGGAGCGCGGCGGTGGTGAACTTGCTCTTCTTGATGCGTCCTTCGAGCTGCACGGGTACTACAAGACCGTCGGTCTCGGTGAGCGAGGTCGAGTTGCGCAGACGGTAGTTGTTGGCCCGTATTCCCACGGCTACCGATATGCCCAGATTACGCGCGCGGTTGAAGGCCGAGGCTTGCAGGAGGTTGATGGTGAACTGCGTCGATTTCCACTCGCGCACGTCGAAAAATTCGCCGTAGGGCATGCCGTCGTATGCGTCGTAATTTATCTGCGAGGGTATGTTCCAGCCCAGCTCCAGCATGGGGATGCTCGATTTGATGCCGCGGCCGACCGTGACGCATCTCGATTTGTACGATAGGGCCGTATTGACCGACACGTTGTTCTCCGTTCGGGAGGCGGATCCGAACGAGATTCCGTCGGAGTCCAGTTTCATGGTTTGCGCCGAAGCGGAGACGGCGCCCAGGGCGGCGAGAGCCGCTGACAGGATCAGGATACGTTTCATATTTTTCATTGTTTATCGGTTTCTTGTCAGTCGAGTGTGAGCCGCAGTACGTCGATGGCGTCGGCGGCGGGCTGCATATCCTCGGCCAGGTCGGAGAACATCTGCTCGGAGTAGCGCCGCGCCTCGGCCATCGAGGTGACGGGAGCGCCGTTGACATACCCGTAGACCGTGGGCCGCGACATGAACAGCGCCGCCGTGACGATCGCCGCGGCCGACAGGGCGGTTGCCGTAGCCAAGCGCAGAGGCGAGGCGGCTGTCCGCATGTTTATCCGCACGGTGTCGCCGCGTCGGCATTCGGCATCGCGCAGCATGGCTGCCGCGGCTGTCAGCTCGGGCGACAGCGCCGCGAGGCGTTCGGGCGGTATGCGGCCGAGCTCGCGGGCGAGCGCCCGCTCCTCGTCGACGGAGGTCTTGGCCGCCAGATAGCGTTCGGCGAGTATTTCCAAGCGGTTACAATCCATGATTCATTATTTTAGTCAGTTCATCCCTTATCTTGTTGCGGGCCCGCGAGCATGCCATCCTTGCCGCGGCCTCCGACGTGCCCGTTATGGCGGCTATGCGTCCGAACTCCATGCCCTCGACATTGCGCAGGTGTATCGCCTCGCGCTCCCTCGGGGGCAGCGACTCGGTTATCCGCCGCACCAGTTCGGCCATGTCGTCCGATTCCATGCGGCTTGTGCAGCACGCCGCCTCGGCATGTTCGAGTCCCGTCATGATCCTGTCGCGTCGGCGGCGGAAGCGGTCGAGGCATATGTTGCGCATGCTGACCATCGCCAGCGACGTGAATTTCTCGCGCCCGATGAAGATGCGCCGCCGCCACAGCTTCTCGTACAGATCCTGCGCCGCATCCTCGGCGGCATGGCGGTCGCGGAGCAGACTCAGGGCGTATCGGAACGCCGAGTCCTTGATTTTCAGAAACTCCGTGTTGAATTCTTCACTCTTCATCTTGCAGGTTGTCTATGCCGCCGTCCGATAATATCTGTCAGTAATACGTCCGACGGGGCGAAATGTAACACCCGCCTCGCATTTTTTTTCGGCCGATTGCCCCGCATGCGCCCCCCCCCCAAGGGCTGCGGTTGCGGCCTCGGCAAAGAATCGAAAGGCGCCGCCCGAATGTTCGGGCAGCGCCTTCCTCGCTATTCACAGCATATGTACGGACGGCATTTCGGCCGTCTTCGCAGGGTCATGCCTTGCCCGATTTCATGCCGAGGCCGAGCACGGGATCCTCGCCCGCGTGCGGCTGCGGGATCTCGATCTTGCCTATGGTGCTTTCGTAGCGGGTGATGTTTTCCTGCAACGAGAAGAGCAGGCGCTTGGCATGTTCGGGGGTCAATATCACACGGCTCTTCACCTTGGCCTTTTTCAGCCCGGGGAGCATGGCGGCAAAGTCTATGATGAACTCCGAAGTAGAGTGGGCTATGATCGCCAGATTCGAGTAATTGCCCTGGGCGATCTCTTCCGAAAGATCGATGTCGAATCCCTGAGTTTGAAGCTCTGCCATATGCGATATGTTTTAAGTCGATTACAAATATACTCTTTTCGGTCGCGCCGCGTGTGGCGCCGACATTAAAGTTTTCCATAAATTATTAACAATCCGCGGCGGCGGATTCCTTTCCGCGCGGCTGAACTCCGACGCATCGTGATATATCGTTGCCCCGCAATCGGGCGAAATGGATCGGCATGTTTTAATATTCCATATTAATTCCTAACTTTGCAGCTAAAACCGAGTAGCCGAAAAATGCTGGTAGACGTAATCGATATACTGCTCAGAGGCATGTGCGTGGGACTGGCCTCGTCGATCACCGTGGGGCCCGTCGCCGTGCTGTGCATACAGCGCACGCTGAGCAAGAGCCGCCGTTCGGGCCTGGCTTCGGGTCTGGGCGTCGCCTGCGCCGACATGCTCATGGCCGTCATAGCCTTTTTCTTCTACTCGATGCTCCAGTCGAGCATCGAGGAATACAGCGTGGTGCTTCAGGTGGTGGGCGGAATCTTCGTGGTGATCGTGGGAGTCTGCATCTTCTTTCAAAACCCTGTGCCCCAGATACGCAAGAACCGTGCTGGAAAGACCAACCTGTGGCAGGACTACTCGTCGATGTTCGTCTTCACGCTGGCCAACTTCGTGGTGGTGATCCCCTACCTGCTGGCCTTTTTCGCCATGTTCAACGTGGGCATGCAGTCCGACGACGATCTGGCCTCGTCGCTGCGCAGCGGCATGACCATACTCGGCTTCCTTGCGGGCGCCGTGCTGTGGTGGTTCACGCTGACGCTGACGATCGATCTGTTCCGCAAGCGGTTCCGTCCGCGCCACATGCTCACCATCAACCACGTGGCGGGCGTCATAATAGGCGTTTTGGGCATATATACCATTATTTCGACTTTTTTCAATATTCTGCCTCATCATGGAGCGTTGTAACGACAGCACCCGCAAGGGTAAGAAGATAATCATCGCCGTCGACGGTTTCTCGTCGTGCGGCAAGAGCACTTTCGCCAAGGCCATAGCCGCGCGGCTGGGCTACATATTCATCGACACGGGCGCCATGTACCGCGCCGTCACCCTCTATGCGCTCGACCACGGTGCCATCCGCTCGGGCGTGGTGGACGAAGAGGCGGTGGTCGGCCTGCTGAAGGACATCGAGATCACCTTCCGCTTCAACCCCGAGCGCGGCGCGAGCGACATATACGTCAATGGCGATCTGGCTGAGGGGCGTATCCGCACCATCGAGGTGAGCAACTGCGTGAGCCGCGTGAGCTCGATCCGCGAGGTTCGCGAGAAGCTGGTGGCCATGCAGCAGCGCATGGGCCGCGACCGCGGCGTGGTGATGGACGGCCGCGACATAGGCACGGTGGTGTTCCCCGACGCCGAACTGAAGCTGTTCATGACGGCCGATCCTAAGGTGCGCGCCGAGCGCCGCTATGCCGAGCTGCGCGCCAAGGGCGATCGGGTGAGCATGGAGGAAGTGCTGGAGAATGTCGTGTCGCGCGACCGTGCCGACATGAACCGCGCGATCTCGCCCCTGCGTCAGGCTCCCGACGCCGTGGTGCTCGACAACAGCTGCATGAGCGTCGACGAACAGATGGCGTGGTTTATGGAGCGTTACGAGAAGATGGCTTAATCGCCTGCGATTGGAGCGGAGCGACCGAAGTCCTCTCCGAGGAGGGGATGTAGGGGAGGGTCAGAATTGCAAACGCGGCCGGAGGCCGCGGGTAACGGCCGTCGGATGCGGGATCAGGCCGCAGAAATTATGGGGATTGTTTTATTATTTTGATATGTACGTGGAGATAGACGGCAACTCGGGATTCTGCTTCGGCGTGGTGCGGGCCATATCGAAGGCCGAGGCCGCGCTGGCCGAATCGGGCGGCGAGGTGTATTCGCTGGGCGACATCGTGCACAACCGCATGGAGGTGCAGCGCCTCGAAAACATGGGGCTGCGCACGGTCATGCACGACGACATGCCCTCGCTCGGCGGCCGCGACCTTTTCATCCGTGCGCACGGCGAGCCGCCCTCGACTTTCGAGCGGGCGGCGGCGTTCGGCATACGCGTCATCGACGCCACGTGTCCCGTGGTGGCGCAGTTGCAGCGCAAGGTGGTGGCGGCCCACGAGCAGATGAAGGCCGTGGGCGGTCAGGTGGTGATCCTCGGAAAGAAGGGTCATGCCGAGGTGGTGGGGCTCACGGGCCAGGTGGCCGAACCCACCATAGTGGTGGAGCGCGAGGAAGATCTGGGGCAGATCGATTTCACGCGGCCTATATTCTTTCTGTCGCAGACCACGCAGAGCGTGGGGCTGTTCTGGATGCTGGCCGACCGCATGAAGGAGCTGCTGGGCGACGGACGTATGCTCACGGTGGACGATACGATATGTCGCCGCGTGTCGAACCGCGAGCGGGCGCTCGGCGAGTTCGCGGGGCGTTTCGACGTGGTGATCTTCGTGTGCGGCAAGAAATCGAGCAACGGCAAGGTGCTCTTCGACGTGTGCCGCAGGGCCAATGCCCGCAGCTACAATATCGAGGAGGAGAGCGAGCTGCGGCCCGAGTGGTTCGACGGTTGTGCGAGCGTGGGCATATGCGGCGCCACCTCCACCCCCGCGTGGCTCATGAGCCGCGTGGCCGACGCCGTGCGCGAACGCTTCGCATAGAGGGGCTGCCGTTCGCCGACGGCGGAGGACGCACGCGAGCGCAAAGCGAGTTGCAGTCCGCCGCGTGGGGCGGCGGCGAACTGCCGATATCGCAGAGCGATATCGAGATACCCGCGGGTTAAGGTTTTTATAATTAATTTTATTATTATGAGATATGCAGTCAGAGCGATGAAATATTTCGTCGCATTCGTCGTTTTATATTTGGCCGTGACGTGGCTGAGTCTGTATGCTTCGGGCTTGGATGTCTCTGTGCGGGATTCGGTCCTCGCCACGATGCACACCCCGCGCGGCATGGCGCTGGCTGCGGCCGTGGTGCTGCTTTCGGCCGTCTATCCGCGCTTCGGGTTCGTCACGCGCCGCGTGGAGGCCTCGACGGAGGATGACCGCGAGCAGATAGCGTCGGCTTTCGCGGCGTCGGGGTTCCGCCTCGCTGCCGAGGATGACGGCGTGATGATCTTCCGTGCCGACAACATCGTGCGACGCCTGCTGTTGCTCTTCGAGGACGAGGTGCGCGTGAGTCAATACGGGCAGTGGGTCGAGATCACGGGCATACGTCGCGCGGCGGCGCGCACGGCATATCGGTTGGAGTGGTACATGGATAACAAGAGAAGATGAAAAGAGCGATCATAGGATTTTTCGCGCGCGGCGGCGCCCTTCTTGCGGCGGCGGCCGTGGTGGCGACGGGCGTGTGGGCCGTGAAGGACGACTTCGGGCTGGGACGCAATATGGAGATCATGGTCAACATGATGCGCGAGCTGTCGACGCAGTATGTCGACGAGGTGTCGCCCGACAAACTCATGTCGGACGGCGCGGCGGGCATGGTGCGCAACCTCGATCCCTACACCAACTACATGTCGGAGGAAGGAATGGACGAGTTCGAGGTGATGGCCACGGGCAAGTACGGCGGCGTGGGCGCCACCATCCGCATGAGACGCGACAGCAGCGGAGTGGTGGTGGCGCAGCCCTACAAGGGTTCGCCCTCCGATCTGGCGGGGCTGAAGATAGGCGATCGGTTCGTGCGCATTGACGGCGAGGACGTGACGAAGTGCACCACCTCCGAGATCTCGTCGAAGCTCAAGGGCGACCCGGGCACCAAGGTCCGACTGGCCGTGGAGCGGCTCATGACGGGCGAGGTGGAGGAAATGGAGCTCACGCGCGCACGGATAGCCATACCCGGCGTACCCTACGCTGGCTTCGTGGCCGACAGCATAGGCTACATACGTCACAATGATTTTACCGACGGCTGTTACGACGAGATGCGCGCCGCGGTGGAGCGTCTGCGCGCCGACGGCAGGCTGAAAGGACTTATCCTCGACTATCGCGACAACGGGGGCGGCAGCGTGCCCGAGGCGATCAAGATACTCTCGATGTTTCTGCCCAAGGGCACCGAGGTGCTGACGATGAAGGGGCGCACCGAGCGCTCGATGCACACCTACGCCACCGAATCGAATCCCGTGTTGCCCGACGTGCCCATGGTAGTGCTTATCAACGGCAATACGGCCTCGGCCTCGGAGATCGTGAGCGGGGCGTTGCAGGATACCGACCGCGCCGTGCTCATGGGGCAGCGCTCCTACGGCAAGGGTCTGGTGCAGACGCTGGTGCCGCTGGGTTACAATGCCTATCTGAAACTCACCACCGCCAAGTACTACATCCCCTCGGGGCGCTGCGTGCAGCGCATCAACTACTCGGCGCACAACGACAAGAGCGGCGCCGAGGTGGTTCCCGATTCGCTCATCCGTGAGTTCGCGACGCGCAACGGCCGCAAGGTGTACGACGGCAAGGGCCTGATGCCCGACGTGAAGACCGATCCCGAGTACATAAGCACCTTCGCCGTGATGCTCTACAATCTGGGTTACGTGGAGGAATTTCTCGACGGTTACATGCGCCGCCATCCCGACATGACGGTCGACAACGCCTCATTCGCCATCTCGGATGCAGACTACGAGGATTTCGTGAAGTTCATGGAGGACAAGGAGGTGCCCTACGAGTCGCAGACGCGCATGGCTCTCGATCTGCTCAAACGCACCTCGAAGGAGGAACGCTACGACTCGGAGTTCGCCGACGAGCTGCAACGCATAGAGTCGAAGCTCAAGGACCAGAAGACGGACAACCTGCGCCACTACCGTGCCGAGATAGCCGAGCTGCTCGACAACGACATAGTGTTGCGCCACAACTATTACGAGGGCGTCATAGAGCACAACCTCGTGTCGGACAGCACCGTGATGAAGGCCGTGGAGCTGCTGCGCGACGGCGGGCGCTACGCGAAGATCCTGCGCGAGCAGGACACCGAGCGCAATTGATCGGCTGAGGGGGATGAAATTCTTGAGCAAAATAAAATTCTCGTTTCGAGGCAGGTTGTCGATCCTTACGGTCGGCATGGTGCTGGCCGTGCTGTCGCTGCTGTACACCAACAAGCTCGCAGGCGTGCTGAAGCAGAAGGAGCAGAACGACGTGGAGCTGTGGGTGGCGGCTATGGAGCGCGTGAGCCGCGAGACGTTCGGCAACTATCTGGTCGACCCGCTCATATCGGCCATCGTGAGCACGCAGAACAACATCCCGTTCATCATCACCGACGAGAATCTGAATTACGTGTCGAGCAACCGCATCTCGAACGACGTCATTCAGGATCCCGAGAGGTTCCGCCGCAAGCTCGACGAGCTGACCGAGGAAAACACCCCCCGCACGGTACGCATAATGTGGACCAGCAACCAGTGCCATATCATATTCTACGGCAAGTCGCAGCTGCTGCGCGCCCTGTACTGGTTCCCGTACGTGCAGTGGGGTATTATAGCCATATTTATTATTTTCACCTACATAGCGTTGCAGTCCACCAAGCAGGACGAGCAGAACCGCGTGTGGATAGGTCTGGCCAAGGAGACGGCCCACCAGCTGGGAACGCCCACCTCGTCGCTGCTGGGCTGGATCGAATATCTGCGCACGCAGGAGGTCGACCCCGCGGTCGTGGACGAGATGAACAAGGATCTGGCGCACCTGATGAAGATCGTCGACCGCTTCTCGAAGATCGGGTCGGAGACCGTGCTGTCGCTCAACAACGTGAACGAGGTGGTGGGCGAGTCGGTGATGTATTTCCGCAAGCGCATCCCGCGCAACGTCACGCTGTCGTACAACGGTCTGGCCATAGCCCCCGTGCAGGCCAACCTGAATGTGGCGCTGTTCGAATGGGTGGTCGAGAACCTGATGAAAAACGCGCTCGACGCCATGCAGGGCCACGGATCGATCGACGTCAAGGTGTGGTCGAACGACAAGTCGGTCATGATCGACGTGAAGGACACGGGCAAGGGCATCCCCAAGAGCAACTGGAAACGCATATTCGAACCCGGTTTCACCACCAAGACGCGCGGCTGGGGCCTCGGCCTCTCGCTCTCGCGCCGCATAGTCGAGGATTACCACGAGGGCAAGATCGCCGTGGTGGATTCCGAGGTGGGGCGCGGCACCACTTTCCGTATAACACTTAACCGTGTGAGTGAATGATATCCCCGCAGACAGATACGCCGAACGTTCCGCAGCACGACACTGTCGTCGGGAGTGTGCGCCCGACGGACGGCTTCGTACCCGACGCCGACAGCCTCGCGGGCGCCGATAACCTCGCAGGCGCGGACAGCCTTGCGGGTGCGTACCTCGTTTCGGCCGACTCCGTTTTCGGCTTCGTGCCCGCGGCCGACTCGCTGTTTTGCGCCATGCCGACGGAGCATAGTGCGGGGCAGGGGACGTGGCGCGCCGCCGATGCCGCCGAGGTGTTCGGCGGGGGCTCGTCGCTTGCGGCGGGCGTAGTAGCCGATTCGCTTGTCGGGACTGCCGTGCAGCCTGCGGCTGCGGCGGAGGATGCGGACGATGACGTGTGGGCCGCCGCCGCGGTCAATCTGCTGGTCATAGGCGTCGTGTCGGTCTACATGTTCTGCATATACCGTTATTTCGACGATGTGGTGGCGCTGTTCCGTTCGGTGTTCCGCCGCAGCGTCATGGCGTCGGGCCGCGTGGTGGAGCGTCGCCGCAGCGAGATATTTTACAGCTTCCTCGGCAAACTGTTCCTGCTGGGAGCGGCCTTCGTCGGCGTTCTGGCGGCGGAAACGGCGCTGCGCCATCGCGACGTCATGGCCGAGGCCGAGATCTGTTACGTGCCTCTCCTGGCGGTGGGTCTCTTTCTCGCCGTGGTGGCGGCGCAGTATGTGCTGCTTGCGGGAATAGGGCTGGTCACGCGGTCGTTCTCCGAGGTGACGGCGCTCGTGCGCATACGTCTGGTCTATTTCGCGCTGGCGACGGTGATGGTGGCGCCCGTGATGCTGGTGGCGCAGATATCGGCCGACGCCGTGGCTCGGATATGGTTCGCCGCGGGATGCGTCTCGGCGTGCGTGGCCGCATTCTTCTTCCTGCGCGAGAGTCTCATGTTCTTTATTTCTAAAAAAATTTCGATTTTGCATTGGTTTTTGTACCTTTGCACCATCGAAATCATGCCGTTGAGTCTGCTGTGGCAGGCGGCGGTCAGATTGAGACTGTAAAAACGCTTCGAGAATGGTTAAAAAAATTTTGATATCGCAACCGCGTCCTGCGGTGATTGAGAAATCTCCTTTTTATGAATTGGCGGGCAGACACAAGGTCGAGGTCGACTTCCGGCCTTTGATCCGCGTGGTCGGCGTGACGCTCAAGGAGTTCCGCGCCCAGCGAATCGAGATACTCGACCATACGGCCGTGATCTTCACTTCGCGCACCACGGTCGACAGCTTCTTCAAGGTGTGCGAGGATGCTCGCATAACCGTTCCCGAGACGATGAAGTACATCTGCAACACCGAGGCGGTGGCACTCTACCTCCAGAAATACATCGTCTACCGCAAACGCAAGATATCGTTCGCCGACGGATCGTTCACGGGTCTGCTGGAGCTCATCATCAAGCACAAGAGCGAACGCTTCCTGCTGGCGCTCAGCGAGCCGCACAAGCCCGAGCTGCCCGAGACGCTGGCCAAGCTGAAGATCGATTTCGATCCCGTCATCCTGGCGCTTACGGTGGCCGCCGACATGAGCGACATACGCCCCGCCGACTACGACGTCCTGGCGCTCTACTCGCCCTCGGACGTGAAGAGCGTGCTGGAGAATTTCAAGGTCGGGGAACTGCCCGTGGTGGCGACTTTCGGCGAAGGCACCCTGCGCGCCGCTCTGGAGGCGGGCATGAAGGTGCGCGCTTCGGCTCCGTCGCCCGAGGCTCCGTCGATGGTCAAGGCTCTCGATCTCTACATCGCCAAGGTGAAGAAGGGCGAGGAAGTAGGCGATGTGGAGCTTACGAGCGACGAGGCGAAGGAGGAGTTCATCCGTTCGCAGCAGAGCAAGCTCGCCAAAAAGAGCCGCACGCGTCACGCTGCGACCGACAAGCGATAGCCGATGGAACGTACGGAAACCGCCGCACCCTGCCGCAAGCCTTTCGCGCTGCCGCGCTGCGAGCGCCTGCGCTCGATGAAGGCCATACGCCGCATGTTCGGCGAGGGTCAGGGCGGGTTCGTCTATCCTTTCCGTTACGTCTTTGTGGTCGATCGTGCCGAGGCCGACGCTCAGGTGTCGGACGGCTCGGTCGAGATGCTTTTTTCCGTTCCCAAGAAATTCCATAAGCGGGCCAATCGCCGCAACCTGCTCAAACGACGCACTCGCGAAGCCTATCGGCTCGGCCGCGAGGAACTGCGCCGTGCGGCGGCCGCCGTGGGCGCCGAGGTCGATGCGGCGTTGATATACTCGACCAAGGAGTGTCATAGCTATAAGACCATAGAAAATGCGGTGCGACGGATTCTGGAGCAGATCGGCGAGCGTATTTAAGTATGTCTGCGCATTGCCGCTGCTGGCGGCGGTGCAGTTCTACCGCCACTGCATATCGCCTTTCACACCCCCGTCGTGTCGTTTCACGCCCACCTGTTCGGCCTATGCCGTCGAGGCGCTGCGCAAGTACGGTCCGATAAAGGGCGGGTGGCTTACGCTCAAACGTCTGTCGCGCTGCCATCCGTGGGGCGGCAGCGGATACGACCCCGTGCCGTGATGATTCGGCGGACTGCCGTTATGGATATAAAAGACTCCCCCGAAAGTCGGCAAGGCTTTCGGGGGAGTCTCGTTTGACGCGATGCGTTATTTCACGAATTTGGCATTGGCCAGATAGTCCGCGCTCTTGCGTGCCGCATCGAATACGCGGTCCATGATCTGCTCCTGCGACAGTTTGCTGCCGTCGGCGTTCTTCTCGTTGCGCAGCCATCCCGGGGTCTCGATCTCGACCACGTAATCCTTCATGCCGTTCTTGTAGAACTGCTTGAATATCCCCTCGAAATCGATGTCGCCGCTCTCGCCGATCACGAAATCGTCCTTCACGTGCAGCATCTTGATGCGCTTGGGATATTTCTTCAGATAATCCACGGGATTCTTGCCGCCCTTGGTGCACCAGTATACGTCCAGCTCGAAGCATACGTAGCGGGGGTCGGTGTTCTCCACCAGATACTCCCACATGATCTTGTCGCTGTCCTTGAGCTTCTTGTACTCGCCCGAGTGGTTGTGGTAACCCAGCTTGAGGCCGTACTCGGCTGCGATCTTGCCTATGCGGTTGAAGTAGGCGCACATCTGCTTGAGACCCGCCTCGGTGTAGTCTACGCCGTAGCTCGGGATCACGAAGTAACGGCCGCCGCACGCCTTCTGTATCTCGAAGAGCTGACGCCAGCGCGCCTCGATCTCGGCCTCCTTGGCGGGATCCTCCTGAATGCTCGAATGGGTCGATACGATCTCCACGCCGTTGGCGTCGCACAGTGCCTTGAAGTCGGCGGGCGACATGCCGAACACCTTGGTGTCGCCGCCCCACTGCACCAGCTCGACGTTGTTGTAGCCCAGATCGGCCAGACGCTCGATCGATGCTTTGGGATTCTTCTGTACGGCCGACATCACCGAGTAGAGCTGGATGCCGATCTTCTTGTTCTTCTTGGCCGACGCCTGCTGAGGCACGACGGCTGCCACCAATGCCGCCGCGGCGAACATGGCCGCGAAGACATTGCGCAAAATACTCTTTGTTTTCATTGTTTTATGGTTTTGTAAGGTTCTTCGAAACGGTCGTATGCACGATACGATATGCAAATATACGGAAAAAACGCGACATATCGCCGTTTTGTCCCGATTGGCCGCGGCATTCGTATGCGGCGGCGGTCGGTCGCGAATCGCAACAGGTTGAAATTCATTGCTGTAGCTCTGCGCGCGGCGACTGTCTCGCCGCAGGGCCTAAAAATTCGTCCGCGCAGCGGTTGCAAATACCGAAAATAACAGTTAATTTTGGATATTCGCAGCCGACGTGCGCCGCGCATCGGGGTGCGTAGCCTATGAAGATTAACCGACCCGAGCTTCGGACAGGCCGCACAAGGCCTCGGCCGCAGCGGGAAAAACCGCATAAATTTATGGACAAGAAACATCTGTACGCCAAAAAGTACACCAATGCCGACTTCTATACCGACGGCAAATTCAACGAGCAGACGGCCAAAAAGGCTTTCCTCGACATGTTCGAGCACTACGGCATCCCCTTCACGCCATTTCTCGAAGCCAACTTCTGGGTCACCGACTTCGGTCTGGGCGACTTCGAGCACGTGGGTATGGGCGGCGTGTTCTGGATCAACAATCCCGACTACCGCTACTTCGGCCACGAGATCTATCTGCTGCCTTCGCAGATGATCGTCGAGCATTACCACGTGGGGTCGGCGTTCCCCGCCAAGCACGAGAGCTGGCAGGTGCGCTGCGGCAGCGTCTACAATTTCGGCATAGGCGATCCCACGCCCAATCCCCCCGCACTGCCCGAGAGCCAGAAGGACTACATCACCGTGTCGAATTACCACGTCATGAACACGGGCGACATAAGCGCGCTCAAGGAGCTGGAATCGCGCCACTTCCTGATGGCGGGCGAGCAGGGCGCCGTGGTCACCGAGTACGGCACCTACCACGATAACGGCGGCCTGCGCTTCACCAATCCGAAAGCGAGTCTTTAAGATAAAAGGAGTTGAACCATGAGAACGTTAAGCCATTTCGGCATCCCGAGCGCCGAAAAGATCGAGGGCGCGGCGTATATCGAGCCCCTCAAAGTCTCGGTGACCGACTATTCCAAGAGTCCCAACAAGATCGAGTTCCTCTATTTCGAGCCCGACAGCCCCATGCACGAGTTGATTCAATCGCGCGCGCATGTCGCCTACGACGTGCCCTGCATAAAGACGGCCGTCGAGGGTGCCAAGGTGCTGCTCGAACCGCTCGACTGCGGCGACATGATTATCGCTTTCGTCGAGGAGGAAGGCGTTGCGATAGAGCTTATCGAGCGTAAGTAATAAGGGCCTCGGCCCATAGGATCTCACCCCCGACGGTATTGCGTCTGTCGGGGGTGATGTCGTTTGGGCCGCTCGGCGGAGTGGGCATTGCGGCTCCCCCCCCCTCCGTCGGATTGCGGGCAGGATTTATCTTCGGCGGCTGCGGGAGACTGTTTTCGGGCGGCAGCCTGCGGAGACCGCGTGAATGAGCGGATGCGAATAGCGGGCCTCCGCGGGGCAGAGGCTGCGGCCCGCGCAGTCCTGACGAACTGCAAAAATACACACGCGTCAGCCCATCCCGCGGCAGAAGCGACTTCGGACGAAGGGCGG
>ERZ827168.3766-NODE-3766-length-15030-cov-7.625442_pt1 | contig 15030 bp, 13 predicted proteins | sample MGYA00519868_ERZ827168 | MGnify/ENA primary metagenome ERZ827168 (study PRJEB31778, sample SAMEA3449271) | human gut metagenome | biome: human gut; feature: human-associated habitat; material: faeces | place: United Kingdom | collected 2010/2012 ...
GGTAAGCTCAAGTGATTTTTCAAATCTCCACAGATCTATGTTTTTGTGATGACCCGACAGCAGAATCTCAGGCACCGGTATATCCTCGTATTCTCTGGGCTGGGTATACTGGGGATATTCTAAAAGCCCGGAATATACCGACTCCTCCATTGCGGAGTCCTCTCCCGACAGGACTCCGGGTATAAGTCTTGCCACAGAGTCTACAAGTACCATTGCGGGAAGCTCTCCTCCCGTAAGGATATAGTCTCCGATAGAAACCTCCTCCATCTCCCAGCAGTCTATAACTCTCTGGTCTACACCCTCATAATGACCGCACAGTATCACAAGCTCTGAAAGCTGTGAAAGCTCCTGTATTTTGTCCTTGTCAAGGACTCTGCCTCTCGGTGACATATACAGGATTTTTTTGCCCTCCGCCTTAATGCCTCTGAGAGCATCGAATATAGGCTGGGGCATCATCACCATGCCTTGTCCTCCGCCAAAGGGATAGTCGTCCACCTTGCGATGCTTGTTCTTCGTGTATTCTCTGATGTCTGTCAGTCTGATATCTATAAGGTTTTTTTCGGCTGCTCTTCCCAGTATGCTTGAGGTCGTAACCGGTACAAACATTTCGGGAAACAGCGTAAGTATATCTATTTTCATAGGTCTAAAAGTCCTTCAATTAATTTCACTGTTATTGTTCTGCCTGCGATATCCGTATTGAGTATATATTCGTCCACACCCGGAATATATACACTGCCTTTCTCTGTCTTTACCTTGTAAAGAGGCTGGGCTGTGTTTTTTAATATGTCCTCAAGGGTACCTATATGAACTCCCTCATCCGATACCACGTCAAATCCTATAAGGTCTTTGATATAGTAAACGCCCTCCGGAAGTTCAGGAAGCTGCGCCTCGTCTATATAAATGTTCTTTCCTCTCAGTTTCTCTGCTTTATCTCTGCTGTCTATTTCCTCAAGCAACAGTACAGCCATATTCTTCTGGGTTCTGGCTGATTTAAGTCTGTATTCCGTATCGTCTATATACACCGCTTCAAAGTTTCTGTATCTTGAAACGTCCTCACCGTAGTCATAAACCTTAAATTCACCTTTAAGTCCTACAGCTCCCGTAATCTGCCCTATTTTTATTTTTTTCATAATAATCCCCACATAGTATACAGGCACATATACCGGTCTCTGATATATGTGCCATACTTAATGCCGTATATTGTCTACTGAACAATCTCCACGACCACTTTTTTGTTCGCCTTAGTTGCCGCTGCCTTTACAACGCTTCTCAGTGCTTTTGCAATTCTACCCTGTTTACCTATAACCTTGCCCATATCCTCCGGCGCAACCTTAAGCTCAATTACCATTGTAGAATTTTTTCCGGCTTTTTCTGTAACTTCAACGGCATCTGGGTTCTCTACGAGTGATTTTGCAATCACCTCTACCAGTTTAACCATTATATACTCACCGCTTCCTTACTTAATAATTCCGGAGTTCTTGAATAATTTCTTTACTGTTTCTGTCGGCTGTGCACCGTTTGAAAGCCACTTAGATGCAGCTTCTTCGTCGATTCTGATTTCCTTAGGCTCTGTCATAGGGTTGTAGTAACCGATTTCTTCGATGAACTTACCGTCTCTCGGTGCTCTTGAATCTGCTACAACTACTCTGTAAAAAGGCTGTTTGTGTGCACCCATTCTCTTTAATCTGATCTTTACCATTTTTAAAATCCTCCTTAAAATAATCCTTTAAATCTTTTATTCTTTTTCATAAAGCCCGGATTGCTGAATTGTTTCATCAACTTTTTAGTATCCTCGTACTTTTTGATCAAGTTATTTATTTTGCTGACAGGCTGTCCTGAGCCTACGGCAATTCTCTTACGCCTGCTGGCGTTAAGCAGCGATGGGTTGCGGCGTTCTTCGATGGTCATGGAATAAATGATGGCTTCCATCTGTTTGAATTCCTGTTCTCCTTTTTCGATGTCTTCGTCGCTCACTTTGCTGGCTCCAAGACCCGGCAGCATGCCAATCATCTTGCCGAGACCTCCCATCTGGGTTATCTGTCCCATCTGGTCCAGAAAGTCCTCAAGTGTAAATTCGTTTTTCTTTATCTTTTTCTCGAGTTTGGCTGCTTTTTCTTCGTCAAAGGTTTCCTGTGCCTTTTCGATAAGCGAAAGCATATCGCCCATCCCGAGGATTCTGCTTGCCATTCTTTCCGGATGGAAAGGTTCGAGTGCGTCGGTCTTTTCGCCGACACCGATGAACTTAACCGGCTTGCCCGTGACTTTCTTCGCAGAAAGTGCCGCACCGCCTCTGGAGTCGCCGTCCATCTTCGTCATGATGATGCCGTCGATTCCGAGCGCGTCGTTAAAGCCTTCGGCTGCATTGACCGCATCCTGACCGGTCAGTGCGTCCACAACAAGCAAAATCTCATGCGGTTTAACCGCCTTCTTGACTCTCACAAGTTCATCCATCAGTTCGCTGTCAATCTGCAGACGGCCTGCCGTATCGACAATCAGAACATCGTATCCGCGTCTTTCGGCTTCTTTTCTCGCCTTGAGCGCGATGTCTTCGGCCTTGTTGCTGCCGCGGTCGGTAAATACCGGAACATCCACGGATTTGCCGACAACTTCGAGCTGGTCAATCGCCGCCGGTCTGTATATGTCGCACGCTGCGAGCATCGGCTTCTTGCCGTGTTTCTTCAGGTATGCAGCGAGCTTGCCGCAGGTCGTCGTCTTACCGGTACCCTGCAGACCGACCATCAGCAGAACGGTAAATCCACTCGGCGAAAAAGTCAGCTTGCTGTTCGTACCGCCCATGAGGTCAACCAGCGTGTCGTTTACGATTTTAATTACCTGCTGCCCCGGGGTCAGACTTTCAAGCACGCCTTGCCCCAGTGCTTTCTCTTTTACCTCTGCAACGAACTCTTTGACAACTTTGAAGTTGACATCCGCCTCCAGCAAAGCCAGTTTGACTTCGCGCATCGCATCATTGATGTCTGCCTCCGTCAAAACGCCCTTGCCTTTGAGCTTCTTAAAGGTTCCTTGCAGTTTTTCGGATAAATTCTCAAATGCCATTTTATCTCCTTAACCCGCCTCCGGTCTTAACGCCGGTACCTGCCCGGTGCGGCTCTGTTGGCTCTGCCGCTTCGTCCGGCTCTGTCCCGGGTTCTCTATTCCAATTCGTTTATAATTGCCTTGATTTCTTTCAGCTTCGAAACGATTTCTGCAGTGTCCGCCGTGCCTTGTGATTCTCCTTCACGCGTCAGATCCGAAATCATGCAGTCGATTCTCGTGTCGATATCGGCGACCGCTTCCTTTGATTTCATCAGGCGCGCCATCAGTCCCAGCTTCGCTTCGTACTCGCTGAGTGCCTGCTCCGCTTTCTTCAATGTATCATGCACCGCCTGCCTTGAAATCCCAAACTCTTCGGCAATTTCCGAAAGTGAAAGATTCTCTTCGTGGTACAGTGCCATGACTTCCTGCTGCCTTTTGCTGAGAAGCTGTCCGTAAAAGTCGTACAGGAGGCTGTTCTCCGCAATGCTTTCAATTTTCATAAAAGTACGCGCCTCCTTCTGCTTGCAATCATCATGCGTGTCAAGTCTGCAGCTTGACACCTTGCCTACTATAACATAGTTTTGGGGTGGTGTCAAGCATTTTTGCTTGAATGTTATGAGCTTATTCCCTCAGAAACGGATTTTAGAACATGCGAAACAAAATCAAATACACATTCTAAATATTTTCGTCTTCCTTTAGAAGTCGATATCCAATTTTAATCTCGCATTCTAAAACAAACAGTTCGATTTGCTCCAAACTCGTTAAATTGTATTTGTTCTTATTCATGTATACAAGTATTCTTGTATACATAGCGTGTTGTGCGCTTCTGCATTGCATCTTATTAACAAATTAGCATTTATTTCGCTTGTTTTTTAGAATGCAAACTCGAATTCCGTCTTTTTGTTCTAAAAAAAATCTCTGGAGCTTAGAATTAAAACTCGAAAGCCGGCCTCCACATCTAAATTGCTTTTTTTGAGTTAAAATACACGGTTTGTATTTACATTTAATATATTTTATGGTATTATATTCCACAAAGCAACCCTTGATGTTTTTAGAAGGGAGATTCGAGCCATGAACAGATTTAAAAAAATTCTTTCAGAGGATATCAGCGAGCAAAAGCGTTTGCTAAAACGCTATGAAAAGTGCCTGAAGTCAGTGCCCTCCGGCTGCATTTCCGAATATTTCAGCCACAACAAGAAGTATTACAAATTGTCTACGTATGAAACAGATGAAATCAGTGGATTTTCCTGCCTGATTCAACGCAACCTTAAGCCGGATGAAATGCATTTAATCGGGCAGTACGCCGAAAAAGCTTATGCTGCTGCAGCGTCAAGAGCCATCAAGCAAAACCTTGAACTGCAGGAAAAACTACTGACTTCGTATCAGCCCTATGACTTTTTCACCATCAAAGCGACCTTGGGAAAGGCTTATCAAAATTCTGCATGCCTCTCCGAAGATCCTAGGGCAAGTGTCCGTAAACTTCAAGTGGAAACCTCCTCGCATGTAATTCATCCCGAAAACCTCACGCAGCCTACACTGGCAGGATTCAATGTACGGAGCAAATCGGAAGCTCTCATTACAAATACGCTGACGGAAAGAAATATTCCTTTTGTATATGAGGAAGTGTTGGAGATTTCGATTCCCGGGCGTGGCGAAGTCACTCTGCATCCGGATTTTGTGATTCATCTGCCAGACGGCAAAAAAATAATATGGGAGCATCTGGGTATGCTGTCGGATGATTCTTACCTGTCGGCGTTTGCGGAAAAGCTGAAGCTTTATCACGCGGCAGGGTATCACATAGGCAGCAATCTTTTCTTGACCACAGATACTCCCGAAGGGCGCCTCGACATGGGCGCCGTCATGAATGTCATTGAGTTGATTTCCGACTATTTCTGAATCGGGCAGATGTAGCTGAACTCGAACTTGCCGTTCATATCGATGAGGCTTTGAAGTGCGTCAGTGCTCACTGCCCCGGTGCCTGCACTTTCCGCAAGGGCGTCTGCAGCAGAACCGAGCAGTGATGTCCAGTCGGATGATACCGGACTCTCGAAATATTCAAGTTCGCATTCACCGAGTTTATACTCTGCCTTCATATCGGCAGCCGCCTCTTCAAAAGTTCCGATTTCGTCAATCAGACTGTTGGCGAGTGCTTGTTTCGCGGTGTAGATTCTGCCGTCCGCAAGTTTCTTCACCTCGGAAGTTTTCATATCGCGTCCCTTTGCGACAATTTCCACGAACTGCTCATAAGCTTCATCAACAAGGGACTGGAAGATTTCGCGCTGCTCGCGGCTCATCTTCTCCACACTGCTTCCCATTGCTTTGTTTTCGCCGGAAGTAATCGTGTTTGTCTTCACACCGATTTTGTCCAGAAGCTCGCTGACATCGTACATCGTTCCGAGTGTTACGCCGATGGAACCGGTCCAGCAGTTGCGGTTCGCAAAGATTTTGTCGCACGGAGCTGAAATATAGTAGCCGCCGGATGCCGCCATGGACTGCATGGATGCGTAAACCGGGCGTTTTGTCTTCTTTTGATATTCTTTGATTTTAAAGTACAGCTCGTCGGATGCGAATACGGAGCCGCCCGGCGTGTCAAGATAAAGAATCATGCCTTTGTTCTCGTTGTCGTCAATCATTGCATCGATTGCGTTTAATATGTACTGATGATTGTATATATCGCTGCTGTCCTCGCTTATCGTTCCAACGACATCAACAACGCCGATATAGTCATGACCGAAGTCGGTTGTTACCGTATTGTCAACACCGCTGACAAAAGAATCGGAAAATGCGCCTGCAATACCGTCAATCGCCTTGTTGCAGCCGGTTGTCAAAAGCGCGATTACCACGATAACCGCCGCGATGATAATGAGTGCTTTGCCCCAGCCCGGCAGTCCCGACCAGCCGCGTCCGCGCTTCGGAGCATTCGTCGGCACAGGAGCACTTTGTCCGCTCGCAGACTTTGCCTCAGATTCCTGCGCAAAGCCGTTTGCAGCAGATGCCTGCCCCGCGCCTGCATTTGCGCGGCTTGGGCGTTCGTCACTAAATACGCCATCACTGTAATATTGTATGCCATCCGTTTTCTTTGCTTCGGATTTGCCGGGCTCACTGCCGTTTGTCTTGTTTTCGTTATTCTCAAAATTATCCAAAATCGTTACCTCCTTTGTTATTGCAATCTTTTTCGCTGTAACAAGTATAACACAGCACCCTCCGAAAAAAAACCGTAAAATTTCAGCAGATTATATTTCGCGAAAAGTGTTGACAGTGTACTATGTATCATGGTACACTTAACTCGCAAAAGGGATTATTATAAAAAATAAAGAAAGGGGTTCATGCTTTATGTTTCAGCTTGATTTAAAAAGCCGAAAATCCATCTATGAGCAGGTAATTGACAATCTCAAAGAGCTCATTATGACGCGGGTGCTTTCCACAGACGAAAAGCTGCCGTCCGTCAGAGAGCTTTCCAAGGAGATAACCGTCAATCCGAACACCGTGCAGAAGGCTTACCGCGAACTTGAGCGGCAGGGCTATGTCTACACCACAAGCGGAGTGGGGACCTTTGTGGCAGACATCGGCGGCGTCCGTCCGGACACGAAAGAACTGGAACTTGCGAAAGCCAATCTTGACGACGATTTCCGTCAGCTTCTCTATCTGGGGCTTAGTTTCGAGGAAGCAAGACAAGTGGCTTTGGGGATTATAGACGAAAGGAGACCGGCAAATGATTAAACTTCAAAATGTCACCAAGCGTTTCGGGGATTACAAAGCGCTTGACGATTTCAGCCTCACGGTTCCGAAAGGCTCCGTTTACGGACTGATGGGCCTCAACGGCGCGGGCAAAACGACGATCATCAAGCACCTTGCGGGGTATCTGGTGCAGGATGAGGGTCTTGTGACCATCGACGACGAAGAGGTTTTGAACAACGAAAATATCAAAAAACGAATCGCGCTGATTCCGGACGATCTCTTCTTTTTCAGAGGATATTCGCTTAAGGAAATGGGGAAATACCACAAGCACATTTATCCGAACTGGAACGAAGAGCGTTTTCAGGCAATGATCGGCGATTTCGGGCTTAATCAAAAAGCCAACCTCGCAAAATTCTCAAAAGGAATGAAAAAACAGGCGGCGTTCTGCCTCGCAATGGCGGCTATGCCCGACTATCTCATACTCGACGAACCGGTTGACGGGCTCGATCCGATTGTGCGTCACAAGCTTTGGCACTACATCATGGAAGACGTTGCGGACAGAGAGATGACGGTTCTGGTTTCGTCGCACAACGCAAAAGAGATGGAAGATGTCTGCAATTACATCGGCATCATCGCGGGCGGCAAAATGGTTTTCGAAGGCGACCTTCTGGAACTTATGCCGGCTTCCATCGAAGAAATCTTTATTGAAAAACTGGGAGGTGACAGCTATGAAAAATAAGAATCTGTTTGCTTTGTCCCCTGCCTTGCTATTGGAAAATTTCAAAATGTACTGGTATCTTCCGGTGGTTTCGCTGATTCTTTACTTTTTCGGCGGGATTTTCCCGATTATCACAAATTATGATAATCTTTACAGTATCAATTACCTGATTCAAAACAATTTCAATAATCTAAGTCCGGTATTCATACCGCTTCTGATTATCGTGCCTCTGACCGCGGCATGTATCGCGATGAGCTTTTTCCATAGGGAAAACCGCGCACTCGCAATGCACGCACAGCCGTACAGCAAGTCGAGACTTTTCAACTCGCAGGTGGCATCAGGCTGGCTCATGTGTATTCTTCCGCTTTTGGTAATGGCACTGCTGTATCTGTGCTTTATGAAGGAAGTCGCTCCGGATGTGACTTCTTCGGCGATTCCGTACACGTCGGAAGACAATGTATACACAGCGTCCGCCGTGTTCGGCTGGTTTGGTGATTCCTTGGTTATCATGACGTTCTTCTACGGAATGTTTGTGCTTGCGGGAACTTTGGTCGGAACCGTCATCATGCAGGTTCTGCTTTCAGGAGTGATGTTCGTCATTCTTCCGCTGATGATTTTTATTATCAATGCGTTTTGCGACAGCTTCCTTCTCGGATATTTCGGCATGAGCGATTTTATGGAAAGCCTCATGAGGAACGCAAATCCGCTGATCCGCCTTGTTTTCGGCTGGGGAGAAAACGCGGGACTTCATCTGGAGCTGACTTACCTGCTTGCAGGGGTGCTGATGCTCGCGCTCGCGCGCTTTGCGTACGGCAGAGCCAAGCTTGAGAAAGTCGGCGACTCCATGATTTTCAGGGTTACGGAAGAAATCATAACTTATTTGATTGTGTTCGTGGGAATGACCGCCTTCGGATGGATTTTTTACAATATGGCAGCAAGCACGAAAGGCATGCTCGTATTCGGTATGGCGGTCGGCGCACTGATTACATTCTTCGTTGTAAAGATCATCATCGATAGATCCGTCAAGGTTTTCAAGAAACACAACCTGATTTCCCTCTGCATTTATCTGGTCATTGCGGCACTGTTCACAGGTATGACGGTCTTTGATATCAGCGGATTTTCGAAACGTCTGCCAAAGGAGGATAAGATACAGTCTGTGCAGCTTTCGGATGCGACTTTCCGCGTGGGCTACGATATTTCGAGCTACTGCGAAAATTTACTCTTGAAAAACAAAGAACGCAAGCCGGTAATGTCCGATGACGCAAATGTGATTTCAGCGATGTATGAACTTGAAAAATATATTGTGGAAAACAAGCGTTATGAGCACGAAGCCACTGTATATGACACTTCTTCTTACTTGCGCGAAGGGGAAAACATAGAATACGGGGTAGAAAACATTTCTTTCCTATATAAAATGAAAAACGGCACTTCGTTCAGCCGCAGATATTTCGTTAAGCTTGATGATACCACGGTTGATCTTCTCAACAGAGTTGTTTGTACGGATGACTGGAAATCCTACTATACGCTGTCCGATAAACTTGATTTGTCCGGCTTCGACAGCGCAATGCTCAGCATTTACTCGGATAATTACAAAGATTACGAGGAGAACGGAGAAGACAGTTTCTCCATCAGCCGCAAGCAGCTTGAAAAGTTAATTGCCGCAAAGGATGCCGATATCAGCGGCAGAAGCTACATGGATATTCTCAAACGCATTAATCTTTCCGGCAATACCCGAGTGTACGATGTGAACATTACCGTAAGTATCCTAAAAAAGGATATCAAGGAAAAAACAGGAAAGAGCATTTATGAGTCAGGAAGTCTTTCTTTTACTGTTATGAGTGTGGACAAAAACACACTTGCATGCCTGCACGAAATCGGTGTAATATAGAAGGCATGGAGAGAGAAAGATATTATGAAACGATTGTAATCGGTGCAGGCGCAGGCGGTCTCTTCTTCGGGGCCGCCTGTCCCGTTTCCGGCGGCGATGCCGGTCGCACTTTGATTTTGGAAAAAACAAACAGAATCGGCACGAAACTTCTTATGTCAGGCTCCGGGCAGTGCAATCTGACGCACGGCGGCTCGATTAAGGAGTTTTTGTCATGCTACGGACAAAACGGAAAACGAATCCGAACTGTGCTTTACAGGCATAATAATATAGAGCTTTGCGATTTCATGCAGGAGCTCGGCATACCGACCATAGAGCGTGAGGACGGCAAAATCTTCCCCGCTTCCCTGCGTGCAAAAGATGTGCAAGGCGCACTTGTCCGCAGGTGCGAAAGAAACGGCATCGAAATCAAAAAAAATTCAGAAGTTGTGCGGATTGTGCCGCTCGAAAATACAGGCAGCACGGACTGCGGCGAGCCTGATTTCGTCGGTGCTTCTGCACCGGCCTCCTGCGCGGCGCGGTTTCAAATCGAAACCGCAGGCGGCAAAACCTATACCTGCCGCAGTCTCGTCATTGCAGCAGGCGGAAGCTCCTACCCGGCCAGCGGCTCCGATGGCTCGCTTCTCAAGGTGCTTGAACGGGACTTGCCGGAGATTACGGTATGCGAGCCGAAGCCGTCGCTGGTTCCGATTTTCGTCGAAAACTATCCGTTCGGCACACTTTCCGGTATCGGTTTTCACGATGTTGAAATAAAAATTTTCGAGCCGAAATCGAAAAAAGCATTAAAGCTTGCCCACCCTTGCGGTGACTTGCTTTTGACGCATAAAAACTTTTCCGGCCCGGTGATTTTAAATAATTCCAGAGATATTTTTGCCGGATGCGGGCTTGAAATTAACTTCATTTTCCCCTATACTGTAAATGATATGCTTTCCTATCTGAAGGAAATTTTTCCGGGAAACCGCAGAATGATTTCCGGCTGTATAGGGGAAAACTATCTACTGCCTAAAAAATTTATTTCAGCAGTTTTAGACAGGATAAATGTGTCTGACAAACCGGCGGCCATGCTCAGCGGCAGCGAAATCAGCCGAATTGCCGAAGCTTTTGCTGCGATGCGCTTTACAGTCTCAGGGACCGGAGGCTTCAGCATCGCGATGGCAACTGCAGGCGGCGTTTCACTCGATGAAATCGCGATTTCTGAAATGCAGAGCAGAAAATATCCGGGACTTTATTTCATAGGGGAAATCCTCGATATTGACGGCGATACCGGCGGCTACAATCTTCAGTTCGCCTACTCGTCCGCACGGGCGGCGGCAGACAGCATTTACAAAAAATAGTAATTATCATAGGAGAAAAAACATGAAAAAAAGGATTTTGAGATTTGTATCGACCGCGCTTGCCGCGGCACTTATGGTATCCGCCGTACCGATAGACAGCGCTTTTGCGGTGCTTTCCGAGGTAAAATCCCCGGCACAGGTAACGACCTTCAAGTCCACGACGGATTTTGAAAAGGAATATGTGAAAGCCTATGTCACGGACGACACGGTTTTGAAGGTTAATTATAAGACCCCTCTGGAAACGACACTTTTTCGTGTTTCGCTTTATCGCGTAGGTGAAAACAAAGGCGATATCGACCTCGATATTTTCGTGGATGCAAAGCAGAGCACCGCATCTGACGGCACCACGCTCTACGGCTTCACCTACTATCTGGATATGAAGCGTTTTGAGGTTCCGAACGGATATTACAACCTCTATCTCCGCCGCTGCGCGACGGCAGCCGACGCCGAAACCCTGAACTACAAGTCCAGCGGTGTTCTCTATAAAAACATGGAAATCAAGGTGACAGGCGGCAAGGTGAAAATCCTGCGCTACAAAGACGTCATCGAATACAACGATTATGTCAAGGATATCGGCGCGCTCTACAGCACCGACCGCTATCTGGACAACACGCTGGAGGATATCCGCTTCGTACTGCGAAATCCCGCAACGAATGTCTATGCGGAAATGACGCCGAGCAAAATTTCCTACATCCAAAGCATTTCTGACCGTGTAACACAAGGTGCTTATACGGACTATGACAAACTTCTAAAAATATATGAGTATACCGCGAAAAACTTTTACTATGACTCCGTGGCTTTTTCCACGCACTCGTATCAGTATGCGGATCCTTATGACAATATTTACAATTATGAAAACGGCCTGAGCAGCGCAAACAGCGTTTCCGGGCGTGTTCACACCACCTGTCAGGGCTTCTCTGCAATCTATCTTGCACTTGCCCGTGCGCAGGGCATTCCGACCAGATTCGTTTACGGACATCGCCTCGCGGTGCCTTCCAACGACTGGCTCACGGAGGACAATATTGATGTGCGCGACCACTGGTGGGCGGAATCCTATGTAAACGGCAAATGGATTTTTGTCGACCCGACCGTGGGAACCACCAATAAATACAACAAGTCTACCGGCGCATGGACATACACGGGACTGACAAACTACACATATTTTGATGCCTCGGATGAACAGGTTGCAACCAGCCATGTATACATGAATATCTACCCGGACTACAGAGCCGGCAAATATATCGATGACGAATATGAAATGGGAATGCTGCGCGACTTCTTCGAACAGCCTGTCGGCGATTCCTATAAGACACGTGGAACCGTGATGAACTCGTCGTATTCCGCTTATGATACCGCTACATGGGGAGACGGAACCAAGTCCCACTTCATGACCAACGGCCGCGGCAAAACAACCCAGATTCAGTGGAGCAACAAAGGTTTCACGGGAGATCTCAATCTGCCGGGTTTTACAAAGATGTCAGTCTTTTCCTCACACGGAAATAAATATGAGACAGCAAATTTGTCGAACTCGCCTGCATTGAAGAGCGTTTATCTGCAAAACAACAAACTGACGAGCGTTGATTTAAGCAGCTGCTATAAGCTCAGCTATGTCCGGGCGCAGTACAACCCGATGAAAAATCTCACGCTTTATGTGAACGGTCAGAATCGTACATTCACAGCCGGCGATAACGGGACTTTCTATTTTACGCTGGATACCCGTTATACAAACAGCAGCCTGTCGCTGTATTCCAAACCGGACATCGGCTACAAGCTCGGCGGTGTCTACAGCACAGGCACCGGAAACAGACTTTCGACGAAAACGACCTACCACTTCACACCGAAAGCATCCGGTTACAGCATTCGTTTCGTGCTGAATCCGGACAGCTACAAATATTATTTGGCTCCGGGCGAATCAAGATCTTCGCGCCTTCCTTATATCCGCGCGGCGGCAAAACGCCTGAACGAACTGGGTTACTACAACCCGAACGGCAATTCGTACGGATATTGGTATGGCCAAACCGCAGTGGGCGAAGAAACTTCCTACACGGACGAACTCGTTTCCGCAGTTATCAAATTCCAGGTAATGCATGATATTTCAAACACCGGAAATGTCGGACAGCAAACATGGTCTGCCCTCTTCAGCGACTCGGCAAAGAGCATGGTTTCCGATGATGAATATTCACAAATTCTTGCGAATTACGAAGCAATGAAAGTTCAGCGTGCGGAAGCAACGGAACAGATGAATCAGCTCACGGTTAAGGCTTCTTCCACCGCTTCCAAAGGCGCCATGAACCTGACTTGGAGCAGCAGCTCAGCAGTCCTTGATATTGACAGCGTTCAAATCGATGGCTACGAGCTTTGGAAATCCACTTCCAAGAGCAGCGACTGGCAGCTTCTGAAGAGCACGACCGGAAAGAAGTTCAAGAACACTTCCAATATCAAAAAAGGCACCCGTTACTACTACAAGGTGCGCGCTTACAGAGAAATCGGCGGTCAGAAGATTTACTCGCCGTGGTCGAATGTAACTTATAAGATTGCAAAATAATAACTACTGACAATCAAAACGCGCCACCGGGCGCACCCAAAAGATAAGCTGCCATCTTAACGAAATCCGTTAATGTGGCAGCTTTCTTGCTTCATTTCAGTATTTTCCATCTTCCTTTTTTCGTTGATCCTTCATGTATAAGATAGCCTTTTTCTTTCAATCCCTTTATTGTTCTGTCAATGGTTGACCTTGAAGTTTTCAGTTCTTCACTTAGAGCCGCCGCAGAAATGGATGGACTATCTTCAATCATGTAAAGAATTTCTGATTCTCTTACCGTTAAAACCCCGTTTCTTGCTTCATTTCCTGCTTCATTTCTTGCTTCATTTGACATAGATTCAACTTCTAATGTCAAAACCACCCTTGACGGCTCCGAGAGTTCATCAATGCGAGGTCGAATAAATCCGTTTTCTTCCCAAGTGCTGTAAATATCGCATAGCCCACATCCGGAACGCTCTCCCACATTAATCAGTGAAAACATATTAAAAATTCTTGTATTTCGCGCGTCACTGATTCCGCCTGCAATGGCATCATCAATGCTGATTCGGAATGTGCCGGGATTTGATATGGTAATCTTTTTAAAATCTTTATCGACTACAATACCCTGACGCCCATAATAATCCGCATGAATCAATGCGTTTGCAAGTGCTTCTCTGATTGCAGCATGCACCTGCGTATCATCAACGCGAAGCATATTTTCATCCAGCTTAAACGGTTTTTTCACATCTGCTGTCAGTTTGCCTATGATTTTAAAATAGAAGTCAAAAATATTGCCGCTCCAGTCTCCGTCACTGCTGCACACGCGATCAGACCAGCGAGTATCCATTGCCAGCTTTTCTCTGTAATCCAAAAAATAATTCGGCAGTTCGTTCATTATGCTAACAAAATCTCCGAAAAAGATCAGTCCGGCAAGTGTCGGATGTAATTCCCCGTCTGACCCTTTCTTCGCCGCACCTATTTTTGCGAGAAATTGTTCATCGCTGAGTTTTGTCCAGATATGATTTGGTTTTCGGTTGGAAAACATCATACGATAGCTGCGCAGCGATTCGCTGTTCAAATCGGAAAGCAAAAGTTCTTCTATAATTCTGCCGTCGGCGCTTTCTTCTGCTTGATCGCGCAGCATTGCCAGAATCTCTTCGCGCTTGCAGCGGTAATCCCCTTCTCCGTTTCGGCGAAAGGTTCCCGAAAAAATATCCCGCCCACTGTATACCGGACGGCTTTGCCTTGCCGCACGAGGAACTTCAAGGACAATCAAGGTTCGTCCGGCATAATCCAGCGAATAAATATTCTCATTAAGCAAAACATTTTCGCTTATTTTTTGCGGATTATTCAAAATATTCCAAATTTCCGAAATCAATTTCTCAGGGTTTTCCACACCTACCGGCATCAACTTTTTCGAGCCTTCCTCTTCCTTCACGCCAAGCAAAATAATCCCTCCGTTTGTATTCGCAAACGCTGAGTAAGTTTCCCATAGACTGCGCGGCAGACCGCCTGCAGCTGTTTTCGCTTCGATATAGCCGTTTTCCTTTTCTGATGATAAAATTTTATTAATATCAATCATGGATAAATCTCCTTTGCTTTCGGAAATGTTTCAATTGCTCTTATTATTATACTTGTTTTTTTAAAAAGAAACAACAAAAAGTACGAAAGCCCGCTGAGGATTTCTCAGTGAGCCTTCGTGTTTATACATACAAGTTTTTCATTTAGTCCATGTGCGACTTGCATACTTGCACTGTTTCAATGCCGTCTTCGCAACGAGCTTACCATTTTCGTCGTAAACTCTAACCTGAACTTTATAGAAGTATTTCGTTCCCTTCTTACCGCTTGTGTTGGTGTAAGA
>ERZ827168.3769-NODE-3769-length-15017-cov-3.898743_pt1 | contig 15017 bp, 17 predicted proteins | sample MGYA00519868_ERZ827168 | MGnify/ENA primary metagenome ERZ827168 (study PRJEB31778, sample SAMEA3449271) | human gut metagenome | biome: human gut; feature: human-associated habitat; material: faeces | place: United Kingdom | collected 2010/2012 ...
AAATTTAATACTTACTGAATAATATGTCATTTTTAAACGCCTACATGTATTTTATCATAAAATATTATACCATATTTTGGCATAGAGAAATATCATTTATTAATACAATTCCATGCTTTGCATAATAATTATTCAATTCCTGGTATTCAGCCATTGCCTGTTCTGAATTGCCACCATAAAAAACATTATAAACAACCAGCATTGGATATATTTTTTTTAATGTAAACAGAGCAGCAGAACCAAAACCATATAAAGCAAATGGGTAAATATTATTCTCTATAAAATATAATTCTACACATTTTTCCAAAATCATATATTGTACACCAAGAGTCTCAGATATCTTTTTTATTTCCTGTGTTGTATCTCTTCCGTGAGGAATATAAATAATATTTTTATCTACATAACGACTCTTTATAGAATAAACTAAATTGATGTAACATTTGAGAAACATATCTTTTGACACCCCCAAATTCTTACAATATAGAGGGATATAGGTTCCTATTATATATATTGTATTATCGCATTTGCTACAGGGAAGAGAGCAAAAAGCCATTTGATTTGTTTCCACACAATATCGATTGTTAGGAATATCATCATATATTGTAAAGAACACATAATCTGTAATTTTCTTTAGTCTAACAAATAAATCCGATATTAAATAATTAAATTTAGTCCAACTACTTGTTTTGTATCTATTTTTTAATAATATTATAATAAAATTACCATCATCTAGATAAATAATTTTACCGCCTGTCTTTAAATCTTTCAAATGATTCATTTTAAGAGCTATATTCCTATAATCTCCTATGAAAAGATAATCATAGCGAACAGATGAAATCCTAACAAGATTTACAAAATGAGATAATATTGAACCTATTTCTTTTTCTAAAGACAAAACTTCAAACTTTATATTTCTACTTATCAAAAAGTTTTCAATCTGCTTTTGACGAGGAGTATCATCATCTAAAACTATTAAACGATAGAAACCTATCTTATACTTAGCAATAGCCTCAATAGCTGAAATCGCTTGCAATGGAGAGGCTACATAAATTAACGCACTATTCATCTAAAAAAAATTAGCACTTAATAAAATTCTTTCTGCAAATATCAGTTTAACTATTTCCGAAAGACTACTACGATTGATTGGATTTAGAGTAGTTAGACAGGTAGCGTCCAAAAATGACGTGTACTCCAAGGAAAGCCGCCACACGGCGGTTCTCCAATAAATAACGTCAAAAAGATACTGATTTTTAATATTTGTTATTACTCCAGTCCGATTGTCAAGGGTAACAAATGTTCATAATCCCTACGTCCTTTAACAATTTCACTGAAAAATCTCTTGAAATAATCAAGCACAGACACACCCTGCATCCTGCAAGTGGAGATAATAGTATGATATACCGCTGAGACACCGGCCATCTTGTCACTTCCGAAGAATAACGAGTTCTTACGCTCAACAGCCAATGGACGAATAAAACGTTCGGCAATGGAATTGTCGATTGAATAAGAGCCGTCGTTCAAGTAGGCGAACAGCCGGGTCCAAAAAGTATTCATATAGTTGAGGGCCTTCTCCATCAACTCCCCACGGGGTGGATGATTCCCACTGAGTAAAGCATCAAGTTTGCTGCGTAACTTTATGATTATCTCTTTTGTCTTTAAGTTATTCCGGCAAAGCCTTATCTGTTCGGGGGACAATTGGCCTTCTTCATACTCCCGTTCCAGCCTGTAAAGCTCACCTGTCGAATCCTTTTCCAAACAACTATTCTTAAGATAAGCAATCAAACCGCAGAAATGAGTAGAGCCTTTCTCCAACCAATTGGTCAGGCTCATACGGCTCAAACGCATCGACTCACCGGATAATCGGTACATCTCACGATAAAGCGGAGTGTCCGGAATATATTTGTTGAAAGCAAGATAAGCCGGAAAAGAACCGGAAGCGTGCGTTCTCGGAACAACGTCAATGATTGCAGGATGCCCACTGAAAGGGAAATAGCCTTCATGGATTTTCCCATCCGATGTCTTATAGCGGATGACCTCGTAATCATGTTCGACAAGCCTGCTTATCTGCTCATAGGCATATTTACAGAAACGTCTGATGATTTTTGCACCGGCGGGCAGTTGCCGGATATCACTGTCATGACAAACCCTATTGTCGGCACTCATGGTACGGTAAGAAAGTCCCTGACGATAAAAATGGGCTTCTTTTGATTTGGCTTCCACGTTATCTTCCTGTGTATGAGCCTCACTTAGCTGCGGCAAGGAGAGTGCCGTCGAAATCATCCTTGTCACGTGTATGGTCTTCTTCCACCTCACGCTTCTTATTACGGACTTTAAGCCGCTCTTCCAAAGCCGATATTTTAGACAACAGACTGATGTTCATCTGTTTGTAATCGTCCAGCTGTTTTTCGGCTGCAATGGCCGATCTCTGTAAAGACAACAGTTCATCAACCTTGGACAACAGTTCATCTATGCGGGACGCGTCCCGTTGGATGCTTTCAGCGTCACGCTCACGGGCAGCCATCAGCGCTATTATCATTTTTGATTTTTCGTCAGGGGTCATATCTGAATACGGGTCTTCAAAAGGTGCGGGAGTCTCCTCCCGTTCCTTCAACTTCCTTGCGGAAGAAAACTGTTTCATTCTTTCCAACTCATTCGTCTCTCAAACATACTGTAAGACCGTCGGTCATAGCTGAACAAACGAACCAAACGTAAATCTTTAGACATCACGATAAAGACATCACCATCCTCCGGCTCACGGTTCAACTGTTGATGGATGATGGATAGGACCTTATCATATTTACAGCGCATATCATGAAAATCACGAACAAAGAAAAAACGGTTTACTCCTGTAATATTCAACATAAGACCTCCAGTTTCTCCACCAAGCTTTTCAAACCTTCGTCGCTTAAATTTTTCTGACTGATATGAACGCCATTGCTCATGCGGATATCCACCAGGATTCGAAGTTCGGTAGGCGAAGAAAGCTGGGGAACCGATTCTGGCTTTTGTTCCGGGAGTGGCGAAGGACTTTCCGCCATTTCTGCTTCCGTGGAGGGAGCACCCAAAACCTGAACAGAAACTATCTTCTTCCGGGTATCCTTGTACCATTTGGGAAATAGGTTATAAGGAACTTGGTTGGACATACAAAATTTCTCAATAGAAATAGCAGGGACACCTTCCAATTTATAGCGCAAAAATAGACGCTCAAAATCATTGTAACCATACATAAACTTGGCTTTTGATTTAACGAAAGCAAAGGTCTGGCTTTTTTATCGGTTATCCTATACGTCATTTTTGGACGCTAACTAACTACTATCAGCTTGCAGATAAGCGATGTCACAAAAGTCAAATACTTTGTAGTAGTCTCCTACTCTTAAAGTAATTTTCGAATGTTTTTTCTATGCCATTCATGTTTTTAATTTATATATAAATAGGTGGGAATACCTCACTTTTTTTATTCCAAACTTTGCTGCATCCGAAATGAAACTTCTTATTTCAAATGGATTTTAAAGTAAATACCACCGGAAAAATATTTTCCGGTGTTCAATTCGGCAATCAGGTTGATGTGGTCTTTCCAAAGCTGGTAATGCGCCCCGATGTTTACGGTGCGGGCGTCATATTCGGCCATCAGGTTAAGATTATTAACAGCTTTAATCAAAGGCTGGTCACCGAGTAGCTGAAAACGGAAGTTTGTGCCGAATGAAAGACGTTTATAATGCTCCATACCTTTGGCATTACCATATACAAATGCGGCATGAACACCCCATTCACCTACGTTCCGGAAATTCAGATGTTTGGTTACAGCCAGATAATAGCGTGTAGCGTAATTATTGGAACCGCTTGTATTACCGGACACCAGTTCCCCACCGCCATGATCGGCATGAGAGGTGGGATCGTCCAGACCAAGGACTATTTGCGGAGTCCACTCCTTCCACCACCCTTCTTTCCAAAGGCGCAGACGCGCACTGAAAACCCGGTCCTGATTCGTGAATTTCCCCCAAGACTGTTCCGGGAAATAAGTAGAGCCGTGATCCGCATGTACCAATGTACAGATATACGACACCTCCAGCCAGGGAAACATCGTTATGTTTATGTAATAATTGAAGGTATACCCCACCTCACGGCTACGAAAATGGGTGGATAATGGATGAGTATTCAAATAGTTTCCACCAAACAGGAACGTTTTATCACGCTGCATATCAGCCGTGGGAGCATGAAGCAGTCCGGTAGTTCCCAGCAATGCCTGGGCATCGGCCCATAAGGAAGCACTACACCAAAAAACAAGCAATAAGATTCTTTTCATCAAGCTACTCCTTACATATATTCCACATGAACAACAGATTGCCGATAATGTAACGTTTCCACATCCGGCGGGGTTCTTTCAACAACCGGTAACACCATTCCAAAGAATGCCTCTGCCACCAGGCGGGAGCACGCTTTACCGTTCCAGCATAAAAATCGAAAACGGCACCTATCGTTCCGCAATGGCAATGGATTTTTAATTCATTCCAATGCGTGTACGCCCATTTCTCCTGTTTGGGGGCAGTCATCCCTATCCAGAGCAAATCTGGATTTGCCTTGTTGATAGCTTCGACTATCGCCCGGTTATCCTCTTCCGAGAACTCCGGCTTATAGGGTGGCGAATAGGTTTCCACTTCGATGTGAGGGAAATCCACCGCTGCACGCCGTTTGATCAATGCCAGCACCTTTTCGCTGCTGCCCATGAAAAAACATTTTCCTCCCTTCCGATTCAGCTTGTTCATTTCAAATTCGAACAAATCCCAGCCGGCAATGCGCCCCGCAGGTTTGGATTTGGCATTCAGCCAACGACACGCCTTCACGATGCTTGCCCCGTCAGGGATCAACACATCCCCCCGCTGCAAAGCTTCGGCAAAGAACCTGTCTTTTTGGGCGGTGTTGTAGGAATGGGCGTTGATGGTATTGATCAGGAGTTTGCCTTCCGGCAAAACGGCCAACCCCTGGCGATTTTCCACCAGGAACAAATTTGTCAACTTCAATAACATGAATATGGCAGTTCTAAAATATTATATTATTTTTGTGGCCCAACAGCGAACGCCATGAGCCGATTAAAAGATTTTCCATCTATTCATGACCGCATCCACACCGGATACAGCAATGCTTTACACTCCCTTTACGAGATAGGCAGAAACCTGTCCGACAAGGAGCGGCAAGAAGTTATTGCCCGGGTCCGTGCGAAAGGATACCGGGTGGAGGAACTGGAATTTTACGAATATGCCCCGACAGACACCATGCGACATTTGTTTGTACGGATGGAAGGCGAAGCGGAAAGCATTCCTTATTTTATGCTGGACAAAGAATGCTGGAGTGAGATTGTGGATGCGCTACTGGTTGTTTACACATCGCCAAGTTAGGCTATGAAGTCTACATATAACAAGATTCTAAATTTCATGAAGCGGGAGCTCTGTCCTCATCTTTTTGATGATTGTCAACATGGAAGGAAGGTTATTTTTTACCACCTCAAAGACAACCGCTGCATCTAAATCAAAATAATGATGGGCAATAATATCCCTCATTCCCATGACACCCTTCCAATCTATTTCCGGATAATGAACAAGAAGATTTTTATTTGTCATTTTATCTACACCTTTAATGCCTTCACCAACAGCCATTAAAAGCATACAAGTACTTTCCAACCGTTCCATACCAGCCGGAGTAATCAAGTAATAATGGTACGAATCAATAGACTGGGAATTATTTAATATACGAATAATAGCCTGTTCTATTTTGCCCAACATGGCATCAACCATATCCTTCTTATGCATATATTCCTTCCTCCATTATATTTTGTTTCAGCAACTTGTCCATATCTTCACGCAATCTGACAATATCAACGGCACAACCAAACAAATGCTGAAGCTCGTCCTTTATATGGACCAGACAAAACATACTGGGAGTTTGCAATTCCACACATACATCCACATCACTATCTTCGGTTTGCTCGCCACGTGCAACCGAACCGAAGATTCCCATGCGCATAATGCCATACTTATGAGCATTCTCAACCATGTACTTACGCAATAATGCCATATATTCGGAAGTCGTTTTCATATCCATACATCATTCTTCGATAGCAAATATACGGATTCTTATTCTTTCAAACAAGAAAGTAATATAAGAATTGATAGTTCCTCCTCTTATTTACTAATGTCAGGATGAAAACAGATTTTGATTTAGTATGTCTCTCATTCTATTTTCAAATTTATCCAAAGTAAACTCCCGACAGAATTTCTCATGACCGGCACTTCCCATTTTAACTCTTAATTCCTCATCATCCAACAACTTCGCAATACAATCAGCCAACGAAACCGGATTCTGCTTTTCACAAATCAAGCCATTTTCTCCATCTTTCACCATATCGGGGATGCCGCCTTCATTGGTGGAAATGACCGGCAGTTTATATTCCATGGCTTCCAAAATGACCAAAGGGAAACATTCATTATAATAATAGGTTGGAAAAACAAAGACATCTGACTGTCTAAAAAAAGCCTCCTTTTCCTCTCCTACTTTTCGACCGACATAAGCAATCCTATCATTCAAATTCCGTTTATCCACTTCTTCTGAAAACTGTACTGCACCCATCTCTGATGTTTCTCCACCAACAAACTGACAAACAAAAGTATATTCTTTCTCTTTTAATATTTTAAGTGCATCAAGTAATACAGTTACGCCCTTACTGATCAATAAATTAGAAAGAAAGAGTAAATGAGGAACTTCGTTATTCCGTCTTGCTTTTAATTCTTCCTTACATGAGTTTGGTATACCATTCGGGCAAATATATATATCTTCCCTTTTTACATACTTGGCTATATCCTTATAAAGATTCTCTGCCAACAGGATTACTTTCAGATTACTAAAAAAACGTTTATAGAGGAAGTTATAAACCCATTTACTCTGATAAGCCGAAACTCCTTTATTGTGATAATGAACGATGACCTTGTACCCCATGCATTTCAATATCTGCACTACAATAAAATCTTTAAAGAAAGCTTTCCCCCCGGCATTCGGGGTAATATAAACCAATTCGGGATGAATATCTCTTACAACGTGGTAAATATGCTTCAGAAGCAATACATATCTCAACAGTTTTTTGAAACTTGTACGTCCGATATCTGATAAACTGCCGGCTGTCGCTAAATTTATACAATAAGAATCGAAAGAAGAGTCTATCAATTCGCTTTCCTGAATGTATTTTCCCATCATGGCTGCGCCATGTATAGGTGGAGGAAGATGAAGAATAAAAAGGATTTTAGAGGACATTGCTATTTTTCATGGAAAAAACAACCATATTTTTTCCCTGTCTTATATATATATTCATACTGTTTTTGCATTTGTTGAATATCAAATTTTTGACAAGAATATTGATATACACTATCAATCAAAGAAACCCGATCTATTGTTGGAATTACATCTGTAAACAACGTCATATACTCATCAATACAGTTATTTTTCACCTTCAATGGATAATTTTGAGGTAAAGTTTCATTAAGTCCATCTATATCATTTATAATAACAGGCACTTTATTAATGGACGACTCAATAGACAAAGAATTTAATCCTTCGTGCTCACTGGGAATAAATACATAATCAAAAGAAGACAGGTATTGAGCAAGACTAAAAATAGGAGGAGTAATACGAACATTAGATTTATTTCCCAACTCCTGTAATATGATTTCCTCTAGAGGTCCCTTACCTGCTATATGAAAATAAAATACTTTTTCATCTACTCTCTTTATTATATTTATAAGAACTGGTATTCCCTTCTGAGGAACAAATCGACCAGCAAATAAAATATTTATCTTTCCAGAATATATATAAGGATAAATTTGTTGTGATATTGCAGTAAATCCATTATATATTAATTTTATATTAGAATCAAAACCAAATTCTTTTTGATATGTACAAGTTATCATATTGCTAGTACTTATATTTGCTTTATGCTTTTGCATAAACTTCTCTACAACTCTTCCTATACTCTTCCACTTATTCCAAAGCACCGTATTATGTAAAGTTCTAACAATCTTTATATCTTGCATAATTCTAGGAGCCAATAAACAGGTCCAATAAAGACTCAAATCGGGAATTTCTGTATGTGTATGTATAGCTATGGGACACACTTTTTTTATTAATGCAATGAGTCTTATAGGAAAAAATACTATCCCCATCTTACTATTAGTAAAAGGAGACCGATAATATTTTATACCAGCAGTTTCCAATTCTTTCATATAATCTCTAGAAAAGTTAGAACTTCCTCTTACAACTTCGATCATATGATAATTTATATCACTCTCTTTCGATTTAGCAATATTTATAGCAATTCTTTCCGCTCCCCCTAAGTCAAAATGAGATACAATTTGAACAACATTCATATTATGTGATTTTCTATATTTATATTTCTATTAATGCAAATGCCTTATATGCTTAAGTACGATTTTCAACATTTAATTTTAAAAAGTTATCAATCAATGTTTTATTGATTTTAATCTGTTGTTGAATATGTTTTCTATTTTTAAACAAATAATTTATATACCCCCAACCATACCTTCCTCCTTTCCTTTGAAATATTTGCAAAAGATAAATAAATGCATATTGATGCCATAAAGGTCTATTAAGTCTTTTAAAATATATATTTAATTGAGCCCTAAGAATCAAAGATAAAGATTCTAATTCATAAGAACGAGCCTTATAAGTTAGACTATTTGAGGAATAGGTAAGACAATACAATCTGTTTGTTATTATTTCATATTTTTCTGCAAGAAAAGATATCTTCATCGAAAAATTAAGATCATTACCAAAAGGAATTTCATCAAAAAAAATACGATACTTAAACCAAAAATCTGATCTAATCATTTTATTCCATGGAGCCCAATTTTTAAATCGAATATAATCTGCACTTCTAATATTATCAGAATCATATTTTTCATAAATATTTTGCAGATCCTTTTCTCTTGGAGTAGGTAACAAAGTATTTACATCAAGACTATTAGCAAAAAAATAAATTACATCATTATCCGAATTAATATAATTATCTAAAATAGAAAAAGCATTCTTGTTATAAAAATCATCAGCATCTGCAAACAATACCCATTTTCCCCGTATATACTTCAGTCCCTCATTACGAGCATGACCAGCACCACCTCCTTGGGTCAGAATCAATTCCACTTGTGAAAATCCACCCACAACAGCATTCAGTTCTTCCTGATTTTCACTATTATCATCTACCACTATTACCTGAACATCTTTCCGACAAGGAATACTTTTCAGACAACGTTCCAATAAAACAGTGGAATTTTTATGAGGAATAATTATTGAATAATTAATTTCCTCTTTTCGTTCAAAATCTAAATTCATAAGGCACTATTTCCCCATAATTTTTTATCAATAGATTAACAAAGAGAACAACACTATATATTATCACCCCTATACGGTATAGATACAATTGCAATCCAATTCTTTTCATAGACCATATCCGTGCCATATATATGATACCAAACACATTAAATATTTCATAAACACGAGCGAATTCGACGACCAAATTTCCAAACGAATTTAGAATTACAACACCTATTATATAAAGTGTAAGAAAAAGATCTGTTTTTACTGGACACATCTTTATCAAAAAAGCAGCCCATACCGAAACGAATGTTACTTTCAATATGGAATATCCACTATCTTCACCTATCTGAGCATTGCGTATAGCATAATTTATCAATTTCCCCTCCAATCCTGTCTGATCTACAAATCCCATAACATAGTTCACAGCAACATTGAAATAAAAAGCCAAAAACGACATGGCAAGCATAAAAAACAAGAATCTCTTTGAGATATTCCATTTCTTCATATACAATGCAACAAACGGAACGACCAGCAAAGCATACATTACAGAATGGAATAAAATCGCACAAACAACAATGACCAACATACATTTAAAAAAATCCCTTTTTCGCAATTCTTCTATGTTCATAGCAGAAAATGAAACGAGCAATAAAGCAAAGGCAAACGATTGCCTTATAATATTAAAAGAAAACATATATGTCCCCAAAAGATAGAACAACAGTAAAGCAATATTGATATTTGAAGTATATTTCCTGAAAAAACGTCCCATATTAAATGTATAAAACGCAGACATAATACCCCACAACAGCATAGGCGAAGAAGATATATACTGTTTAAAAAGAGCACAAAGTACATTAAAGCCAGGTTCAAAAGGCAAAATCAAATTCCATGTATTAGGATTCAATGTAATTTTACGGAAAGCAGATGAATATGCTATGCAGTCTGTTCCTACATTGTGTGAGCGAAAAAGCCCTATCATTGCAAACAAGATACAAAAAAAATAGAATACGGTCTTATCTCGTGGTGCAATACATGTTATCAACAACAAGAAAACGCCAATAAAAATATAAATTTCCATGCATATTTATTATTTCAATAAGAATCAAAATTCCACACTTCTTCTATTCTTTCTGATATCTTATTTTTTAATTTATTAAAAAGTACGAAATCAATTTTACTACAATGACCGGAAACATCTGATACTCGAACCATTTCACTTAATTGTTCTGAAATTTTTATGGACAGTTATCAGAAAAGCAGGATTCATTATCTTACGAAATGTCTATTCATTTTTGAGACACCGATAAACCTCTGCCAACTGCCGAGATATAGCGGACGTATTCCATTTTGTCTGAGCATACATTTTATTTTCTTCCCCTTTATTTACAGATAATAATTCCTTTGCTTTTTTAATAGCAAGCACAATACTATCAATATCATAAGGATTAAATATTGGATTTCCTGTTTTATTCAATATACTTCCCACATTTCCAACATTCGGTCCAACAACCACACAGCCCGCACCAAATCCCATAGGAAGATTGCCAGAATTAAGAACAGAGAAACGTTGGATAAATACAATATCGCAAGCACAAAAATATGTTTCTGTTTCTGTAGTACTCAAAACGCGATTAACAAATTCAACGCCTTCCATCCGATAGCGTATGTAATGCCAAATTCGTGAAAGCATTTCCAATGGTCTTTTGCAAATTAAACGATGACGAAAAAAGCCTGGAACAATAAAGTTTACATTCTGCATATCTTTATGCTTTCTCAACTTCAATATCAGATCTCGTTCCTCGTCCGTCCGAAATTGCCCAAAACACAATATATTTATCCGGTTATCAAGCATTTTTAGTTTTACACAACTTTCATTTCTTCCTTTATCAAATTTATAAATATTGTCATATAAATGGTGAGGAATAATAAAATGTTTGGCTTGCGGATAATCACTTTGCAACAATTTAAAACTATATTCCCCCATGTGTACAAAAGCGTCACAATATTCATAAATAAGTTGATAGAGTGCTACCATATCTTGATTCCTTTTCAGATGCGGCTTAAGATTATGGCAAGTTATAACTATTTTTATACCCAAAGATTTAGCCTTCTGTAGTTGCATCTCCATTTCCTGCAAGTCCTTAGTCCTGATATGTTCCCAATAAAATACGATTTCAGGCCATTGGAAATGAATTATATCATATTCTTCCACATTAGCCCACCATTCCTTAATTGAAGCTGTACAATCTAAATTAAATTCATATAATCCGGCTATCAATGTTTCAACAAATGGATTGGATAATTTAGCATTATCCGATACAAATAAAACTTTCATTTACAAAGAAGTATCTATTACTTAATTATTTGTTCTTTCTGTAGCGAACTAGGAATAGCATCACCAACAAAAAAAGATGACTTAACAGTTCTCCCTTGCCAATTAATGTTAATCCATACATTAGATTTACCACACGCAGGTAAATTGTAAGAAGCCCCTGCGCCTTTAATACCCCTAAAACCGTAGCAATTGATAAATAGATTATGAGAGGGAGGACTCATCGGGCCTTCCGAGAAACCGTGGAAATCAAAATCCACAGGTCTGAAGTAGGGATTGCAATAAGCTACATTATCAAAGACATTCCCATAAGCATTCCCCTCACCACCCATCATATCTGCATAATGGTTATAAAAAACGACATCCTTTACCAAGTTATCGCAAGCATGTTCGTAAAGCTTAATTCCCTGATGCCCATCCGATCCACGTATTATTATCTTTTCGACAGTAATATTACGGCTATCCATAATATACAACGGATTCGTATAATTCTGAATAATAACATTACTGATTGCACCATGCGCCACGCGTTTCATATTTATAGCATTCCAACCGTAATCCATTTCCTGTGCCTGACCAACAGAATAATACAGTGGATAACCATGATGACGGAATAATCCATTCCACTTACTTTCAATTCTAATATCCTGAATGACTATATCTTCCAACATTTCAACCCTAAAAATTTTCGGTGTATATTTCATAGGGCAATCACGCAAAAACGGACGTGTCAGTTTCACTTTATGCTCATCTATAATATGATCAATCTCCACCAGCCATTGATAAGAAGGAGCTTGTTCTTCACCAGCTCTGCATGCCGTCTTCCATTCAGGACGCAGTTCTGTTACGCCTAATATATCTTTAATCAAATTACCATCTTCCGTCGTATTGTACATACCCACCATAATATGGCTACACCCTATCAAGCAATCTGTATTTTCAACAGTCAATATATCATCCCCTATTTTACTTTCTTGTATGATATCCGTACAATACTCCGGAGTTAAAATAGTGCCATCACTGCCAGGATCAGACATTGACAAGCTTTTGGTTACAATATTTTTCTTTTTTAAAAATTGCAATCCCCAAAAAATATTACTAGCCTGAATATTTTCACCAGTAGTAATAAAGAAAGGCGACAACCAAGGATTCTTTTTTCCATATAATGTTGAATTACAATTCACCAATACAGAAACAGGAGTTCCCTGTTCGTCAACTTCTCCTTGAATATGAATATGGGAAGTATTTATGCGAAGAAAATTCCTATTCGCACGATTCCTGTTAAAATAATATCGTCCTTTAGGAAAATACACTATTCCTCCAGTTTTTCCAATAGCATCTATCATTTTTTGAACCTTAGGCAAAGCATCTTCATCAACATCGGGATTTATACCAAAATCCATCACATTATAAAGTCTTAATCTCTCAAAACTCTTTTTCTGTCCTGCATAATTATAATCGATAGCTCCTATTGTATATTCATCACTTCTGATTTTGACACATTGAGGTTTTTCATAATTCTGCAACAATAAGAATTTTTTTATGAATGGAGCACCCAAAGGATTATTTCTCCAATAAAGTCCCATAATAAAAGGAATACTCATCTTCTCTAATAAGAAAAGGTCCAACACGAGAAAGAAAAGGAAAAAACCTGCTGCAAGTTCAGTCAAAGTCAACAAGAAACTTTTACTATTTATATTCGATATTATCCATGTTCCCACTATAGCAGCTCCAAATGAAAGCATAACTGCACCAATATACAGTAACATTCCATTGGTATATATATCAACCCCTATTAATACAAAACCTAATAACGCACAAAGATAGGCTACATAATTAGACAACCGTAGCTTATATTCAATTTTACCTTTTAATAATTTCAGATCTCCCTTAGAAATTTGAACACCTATAACAAAACTTATACTATAAATAATAAATTTCAACAACTCCATATTACTATTTATTTTTCCAAAACGTTTAAAAGAAACTGTTTTGATTTCTTTTTATGTTTCTGTAACAGTGCATTGACGCTGTTCCAATCAATATCAGCGTTAACTTCAAAATTCTCAAGTGGCGTATGTTCATCTATATATCTTTCCTGAAGATTGAATATCTTTAAAAGATTATCAAAACGAGATTTTCCTCTAGATTTATTTCCATAAACATAAAAAGGTTTGTTAAACAAAATACTAAACACACACCCATGAAAAGAATCTGTAAATACAAATTCAGATTCCAACAAGGCTCTCAACCATGTTTCAACAGGAGGCATTACGTATGCGCTTTTGTTGTCCATTCCCTTTGGTGTGATAGTAAATCCCGGCATACATAATACCTTTTCCAATTTCTCAACAAAAGATATTTTTTGCACGCTACTGTCTAAAATGTAAACAAAAATTTTATTATTGTTAACCACTTGACCTACCAGTGATTTATAATCCGTAATATCCAATAACATTGTCGGGTCAAGTGTTTGAATCACATCTACATCCCAATGAAGTTGCTCTCGTATTAACGAAATAGCAGACTCTTCTCTTACGGATATAGCATCAAACCGTTTTATCAATTTACCACAAACCCACTTTTCATAAAAAGAATATTCATTCTTATCTGTACCAAATGAAGCCGAATATGCTATTTTTTTTATTCTGTTGTCTGCAAAACTTAAAAAATATTTTTCTATTCCACCAGTGTATTTAGGCCTCCAAACTTGATCAGAGCCAACAATTATTGTATCATATTTATTTGAAATATCACTAAAATCCGCTCCAGGTAAAGAATACACCTTTTGAGACAAAGGAATATTCTTTTCTTTAAAAGCATTAACACGTTGGGCCGCCACTAATTCATTATTCCGCAGGATTTTTTCTTCATCAAGTGAATACCATTTTCCTATAAGCATATTCCTAACCAATCTTTTAAGCCAAACAAAATATTTTTTTACCCCATTCAATTGATATGACCAAACTATATTAATAGTTTCTACATCATAACCGTTTTTCTGAAGGAAGCGACTCAATGCATAATTTTGCAATATGCCTCCATAGTTTTTAAACAACCGTAATGTAAGTATTCCAATTTTCATAAGAATCTATCCGTTTAAATATTTTAAGTAACCCAATTTGATACATCGCAAAAAATCCGTCTTTTATCAACATTCAAAAAGGAATATTCCCATCTATATAGACACTTTCTCAAACATCTAATATTATTAAAACTGTGTCCTATTTGCATACTCCTCACAACTCCTCTTTCTTCTCCCCCGCCAAATACTCCCACGAGTTCTCCGTCACCACATTCCACCACTCGC
>ERZ827168.3771-NODE-3771-length-15010-cov-3.504380_pt1 | contig 15010 bp, 17 predicted proteins | sample MGYA00519868_ERZ827168 | MGnify/ENA primary metagenome ERZ827168 (study PRJEB31778, sample SAMEA3449271) | human gut metagenome | biome: human gut; feature: human-associated habitat; material: faeces | place: United Kingdom | collected 2010/2012 ...
CAGCATGTCATTCACTACCGCGCCGCCGCTTCGCTACCTAAAAGGGGCGCCAAGGTGTGCCCGGCAGTTCACTTTACCCGCGGGACGGCGCGGAAATCCTCGCCCGTGACGCGCACCGTCACGCCGCCCGCGCTGACGTCGAATATCCGCGCTTTGAAATCCTCCGCCGATTCTTCCGGAATGTACGCATGTATCGTTACCGCCGCGCCGTAATCCAGCCCCGCGACGATGCCGCCGAAGGCCGTTATCTCTTGCTTGAGCTTCTCGGCCGCAGCGTACGAGCAGTCGAGCGCCGTCTCTACCCAGCGCCGCACAACGGATATGCCCGCAGCGTCAAGCGCGTCCTTCGCGCTCTTGGTGTACGCGCGCAGAAGCCCACCCGCGCCGAGCAGAATTCCGCCGAAATACCGCGTCACGACGCAGACGACGTTGCACACACCCTCGCGCCGGAACACCTCCAGCATCGGAATGCCCGCCGTGCCCTGCGGCTCGCCATCATCGGAATAGCGCTCAGGGCCGTCCTTGATTATGTAGCACCAGCAGTTGTGACGCGCGTCATAATATTTCTTTTTCATCTCCGCGACGAAGGCGCGCGCCTCCTCCTCGCTCTCCACGGGGCGCACATGCCCCAGAAACTCGGAGCGCTTCTCGGTGAAGCTCGCCTCGCCCGCCGCGGTCGGGACGCAGTATTCAGTCATGCTGCCACTCCTCACGGGTGATCTTATAATAAAGGGTCTCGTACTCGGGCATACCGTCAAGAAGCGCCGCCCGCACAGTCATGCTAACTGCGAATTTGAAGCCGCATTTCTCTATCACGCGGCGCGACTTGTCGTTCCCCGCGAAATGCGAGCACCAGACGCTCTCCGCGCCCTCGTCAAAGTAGCGGTCAATGAGCGCTCGTACAGCCTCGGGTATATAGCCGCAGCCCCAGAAGGGCTTGCCTATCCAGTACCCTATCTCAGGCGCGCCGTTCCCGTTCGGAGCGTCCGTTCGGAACACGCCTATGCTGCCGACTGGCTCGTCGCTCGGCTTTATCGTCACCGCCCATGTCTCGTCCTTTATCAGCACCTCGCGCAGAACGCGCAGGCTGTCCTCAACGCTCGTATGCACCGGCCACCCCGCCGCCGGGCCGACATCCGGGTCACTCGCGTATTTATATAAACTCTCCGCATCGTCCTCGCGCCACGGGCGCATCACAAGACGTTCGGTCTCGAAAACGCTCATTCCCAATCCTCCTTCGGCTCGACGTAGCCGGGGATATATTTTTTCACGCGCCCCAGCACGTCCGGCGTGACGATGGCCTCGGCGGTGATGCCGGTGTCGGTATACTCCATGCTCAGCACTGCCGCCTCGCGCTTGAGCAGATCGACGATCCCCGCGTCGGAATACGGTATCTCCAGCCTGACCTGCTTTTTGCCGCGGTCAAGCATCTCCAGCAGCTTGCTGACCAGCGCGTCCGCGCCCTCGCCGCTTCTGGCGGAGATGCAAACGATGTCGTCCCCGTGCGGCAGGATGCCGATATACGCGTCGCACTTGTTGAACACGCGCAGGCACGGAGTCTCGCTCGCGCCGAGCTGACTGATAAGTCCGTCCACAACGCGCGCCTGCGCCTCCCACTCCGGATTCGAGATGTCGATAACGTGCAGCAGCACGTCGGCATAGCTCAGCTCCTCAAGCGTCGCCTTGAAGGCTTCGATGAGGTGCGTCGGCAGCTTGCGGATGAAGCCGACGGTGTCGGACAGCAGCACCTCCTGCGTCTCGTCGAGCCGCAGACGGCGAGTCGTGGTGTCCAGCGTGTCGAATAGCCTGTCGTTTGCTGGGATGTTCGAGCCGGTCAGGAAGTTCAGAAGCGTCGATTTACCGGCATTCGTGTAGCCGACGAGCGCGACGACGGGCATGTCGTTCTTCTCGCGGCGGCGGCGCTGTGTGCTTCTGACCTTGCGCACCGCGGCCAGCTCCTCGTCGAGCTTCTGTATCTTGCGGCGGATGTGGCGGCGGTCGGTCTCAAGCTGAGTTTCGCCGGGGCCGCGGGTGCCGATAGGCGAGGAGCCGCCGGACGCGGTCTGGCGCACAAGGTGCGTCCACATACCGGTCAGGCGCGGCAGCAGATATTTATACTGCGCCAGCTCAACCTGAAGCTGACCCTCGCGGGTCTGCGCGCGCTGGGCGAAAATATCGAGTATCAGGCCGGAGCGGTCAAGAACCTTGACGCCCAGCTCCTCGGACAGCACGCGCATCTGGGACGGGGTCAGCTCATTGTCGAACACCGCCAGGTCGCAGTCGTTCATTGCGATAAGCTCCTTCATCTCGCGCACCTTGCCGTCGCCGATGAAGCTGCGCGGATCGGGCGTCGGGCGGCTCTGCATTATTATGGCCACCGTGTCGCCGCCGGCGGTATCGACAAGCGCCGCCAGCTCCTCCATGGATATCTCGGTGGAGCGCTCGCTCTCGTCCATGCTCGCCGCCGACAGTCCCGCCAGCACCGCGCGTTCTCTTTTTATCTCAGTGTTTTCCATTTGAATTTTTCCTTTGAATATGCTTGATTTTAATTTTTTGCTCATTCCTGCGTACAATTGAGCTTATCTTTAATAAATTCTGCGACTTGTGTTTCTTTGCGTATTATTGCACCGCCGACAAGTTCCCCAAACAGGACACTAACCAATGTCGCAATCACCATCGGGAGCACGGCGAAAGCGCCTAAGAGGAAAAATGCAAGCAGCGCCATCGCGGCGGCATAAAACGGCACTTCCCATATCGGGATCCAATATGTACCGTAGATCACAGCCTTGCCATCCCGTCCCTGGAGCAGAAGGGCTTTATATTTTCTGACCATCCGCATCTCTTTCGGAACATATATAAGCGTAAGAAACGGGCCGTGCAGGTTATATCCGATTCTGCCTTCTGTAGGAATGATAAAAGAAAATTTCTCACACAGCGACGAGAGAAGCATTTTGACCTGCTCAACCGAATAGTCGGAGTGAAAGGTTTGGATCATCCTCATGTGCTTTTCCTCCGTATTTCTATATATAATTGAGTATATCGCAAAAGCGCCGGTTTGCCAACAAAAATATCAGATCAGGCTGCGCCGACGGCGCTTGCGGCGGGAGACTTCGCCCTTGCAGTCTACAAGTATTATGTCGCTGCCGATGCGGACTATGCTCTGCCACGGCAGCACGTAGTCATCCTCGCGGCCAAGCAGGCCGAAAAACTTCGCTCGCCCCGGCGTGACCAGTGACACGATGCGCCCCTCGGCGTCGTCAAACTCCATGTCACAGGCGTAGCCCAGCCGGAAGCCGCTGTTGACGTCGATGACCTCCTTATACCGTAGCTCGGAAAAATAGCTTATCATAAAATCACCGCCTTTGTAAAATATACGAAGGCGGTGATTTGTCCTATTAATCGAAAATTTTACCCGTTCTGCGAGGGCTGGCGCGCCTTGGGGATGGATATCGTCAGGATCAGCGAGTCGTCCGTCTCCTCGCGCTGGATACCGGCGTCGATGCCGCCCTGCTTCATCAGGTCGATACTGCGGGAGAGCGTGTTGAGGAACACGCGCACGTCCTTCAGCACGAAGGTCCGCCGCTTCTCCGGCTTCTCCTCGTCTTTCTGCTCCGCCTCCTCCGGCGCCGAGAGCAGCGCGTCTATGTACGCGTCCGTCGCGGCGACGGTCAGGCCGTTGTCAACGATGTATTCCAGCGCCACCCGCTGCGCGACGGGATTCGGCAGGCGCAGCAGCGCGCGGCCGTGCCGCTCGGTCAGGCCATTCTGGCGCAGCGATTCGAGCACGTCGCTCGGCAGCTTCAGCAGCCGCAGCTTGTTTGCAACAGCCGACTGTGATTTGCCGATGCGCCGCGCGGCCTCCTCCTGACTCATGCCGAACATGCGGATGAGCTGGCTTATGCCCAGCGCCTCCTCGATGAAGTCCAGGTCGCGCCGCTGCAGATTCTCGACCAGCGCGATGAGGCTCGCGTCCTCCATGTTCACGTCGATGAGGATGCACGGGACTTCCTCCAGCCCCGCAAGCTTCGCCGCGCGCAGGCGGCGCTCCCCCGCCACGAGCTCATATTTGCCGCAGCGCAGACGTACGGTGAGCGGGTTTAATATGCCGTAGCTCTTTATGCTGCCCGACAGCTCCTCCAGCGATTCGTCGTCAAAGCGTTTGCGCGGCTGGACGGGGTTCGGTGTGAGCTCGTCCGTCCGCAGATATACTATGCCGCCGCGCCTGAGCGCGGTCTGGCTTTTCAATGCCTGCATCACAAAACCTCCTTATATTGCGGCTTCATGCTGCAAGCATACACTGTATATTGGGTGAAACTGGGCGAAATCGGAGTTCTTAATTCTTTTTAATCTCTTCCCAGTAGCGCCGCGCGGCCTGCTCGGTCTTGTTGTCGCCGTACTCATAGTAGCGCGCGTTTTTCAGCTCGTCCGGCAGATACTGCTGTCTGACCCAATGGCCGGGGAAATTGTGCGGATACTTGTAGCCCTGCTCGCGCTCGAAGCCCGCGCCGTCGGCGTGAACATTCTGAAGCTCGCGCGGGATGCTGCCGGTGCGCCCGGCGCGGACGTCGGCCATGGCGCGGTCGATGGCGGCGCAGGCAGTGTTCGACTTCGGCGCGGTTGCAAGCAGAAGGCAGGCTTCGGCAAGCGGGAGCTTGGCCTCAGGCAGGCCGAGCTGGAGCGCGGAATCGACGCAGGCCTTGACTATCGACACCGCCTGCGGATATGCAAGGCCGACATCCTCGCTCGCGGAGCACAGGATGCGCCTGCAAGCGCCTATCAGATCGCCGACCTCAAGGAGTCTCGCCAGATAGTGCATCGCCGCGTCCGGATCGGAGCCGCGCAGCGACTTCATCAGCGCGGAGAGAATGTCGTAGTGGTCGTCCCCGTCGCGGTCATAGCGCATGGCGCTGCGCTGGGTGATGGCCTTCGCGTCCTCCAGCGTGATGACGCCGCCCTCCCCTGCCGCCGAAAACAGTAGCTCCACCGAGTTCATCGCCTTGCGCACGTCGCCGCCGCAGGAGGCGGAGATATGCCGCACGACGCCGTCGGCAAGCGTAAGCGGCGTGCCGCGGCGCGCGTTCATAATGTCCACGGCGCGCAGGACTGCGCCCTCAACGTCGCGCGCGTTGACGGGCTTGAACTCAAACACCGTCGAACGGCTCAGAATCGCGTTGAACACGCAGAAATACGGGTTCTCGGTCGTGGAGGCGATGAGCGTGATGCGCCCGTCCTCGATGAATTCCAGCAGCGACTGCTGCTGTTTTTTGTTGAAATACTGGATCTCATCGAGATACAGCAGCACGCCGCCGGGGGTGAGCATGGTGTCCAGCTCCGCGATTATCTGCTTGATGTCGGCGATACCGGCGGTCGTCGCGTTGAGCTTGCGCAGGCTTCGGTTAGTGCGCTGGGCGATGATGCGCGCGACGGTGGTTTTCCCCGTGCCGGAGGGGCCGTAGAATATCATGTTTGGTATCTGCCCGCTCTCGACGATACGCCTCAGCATACCGCCGGAGCCAAGTATATGCTTCTGCCCGACAACGTCGTCAAGACTGTCCGGGCGAATCTCGTCTGCCAATGGTTTATACATGAGCGCTGACCTCTGTGAATCAAAATGTGATAATATTATAGCCTTTTCCCCGGCCTTTCGTCAATGGCGTACAGCCCGAAAGAAGCGTCGCACCCCATCTGCGGGACATAAATCCCGCGGATGGGGTGCGTTTTTCATTTCTTTTCTATCAAGGCGAGCTTCTGCTGTCGGGTGAGCTGCTTTATCTGCCACTCGCGGCTCATCGCCGCTTCCTTCGTCTCGTGTTCTTCGCAGTACGCCAGCTCCACCGGCAGATGCGATCGGGTATATTTCGCGCCGCGGCCGCTCCGGTGCGCCTCAAGGCGGGCGTCCAGATCGTTCGTCCAGCCGGTGTAGAGGCTGCCGTCCCCGCAGCGCAGGATATACACATAGTTCATCGCTGCACCTGACGGATGTTTTTCTCGAATTTTGAGCGCGGCCCCATGACCTCATGCCCGCAGCCGCAGCAGCGCAGGCGGAAATCCGCCCCCGTGCGCAGCACCTCCCACTGCTTGCTGCCGCAGGGGTGCTCCTTTTTCATGGTGAGAATATCGCCGACCTGAATGTCCATTATTCTTCGGCCTTCTCCGCCTTTGCGGGGTGCAGCTTCTTCTGAAGCCAATCCTTGCCGTCAACATAGCGGGAGACGATGAAGGAGACGACGTAGTCGCCGGCAGCGTTGACCATCGTTGCGGGGGGATCGACCAGATTGCCCAGCGCGAGAGCGACGGTGTAGGCCACGGCCAGATTATCGGGGAAGAATATCGTGCAGAGCACCAGCTCGCCGGTGCCGCCGCCGCCCGGAACGCCGGACATCGCGACGGACGAGAACACCGCGACGATTATCGCAAGTATCGCTTCCTTAGTGCCGAAGTCCATGCCGAACATGCCGAAGAGGAAGGCGACCTTGATTATCGCGCTCATTGCAGAGCCGTCCATGTGCATCGTCGCGCCGAGGGGCAGGACTATTTCGCTGACGTCCTTGGAGATGCCGGTGTCCTCGGCGACCTCCATGTTGGTCGGGATAGTCGCAACGGAGGAGCAGGTGCCAAAGGAGACAGCCGCGGGCTTGAGCAGGTGCTGGAACATGACCTTTGCGGCGCCCTTGCCGCCGCCGAAGCGGGCGTATATCGGCGAGGATATGAGCATATACGCAAAGCACATCACGTAATAGATTATCAGAGTACGTCCGTAGTCGCCGATGAGTTCGGGGCCGTAGTAGGCGACGAGGTAGGCAAAGAAGCCGAAGAAGCCGATGGGAGCGTAGTAGGTGATGAGCTTGATGACCTTCATCAGGCAATTGGTGAGGTCTGCAAGGATCTTCGCGGTAAGGGTCTCCTTGCCGCCGGCCATCTGCACACCGAAGCCGAAGATTATCGCCGCGATTATCAGCGGAAGTATCGCCTTGCGGCTCCACAGCTCCGCGAAGTCGGGCTTGGTGAAGAAGTTGATTATCATGTCGGCCACGCCGAGGGTCACACCGACCTCGCCCTGAACGACGGGGTAGTCGCCCTTGACCAGCGGGATGCAGCGGCAGATTATGTACATCAGCACCGACGCTATCGCCGCCGTGACCATGAAGGTCGCTATCGTCACGCCGAGAACTTTACCGGCACGTTTGACATTGCCCATGTTCGCAATGGCGGAGGCGATGGAGCAGAACACCATCGGCACCACGACGCAGAACATCATGTTTATGAACACGGTACCGAGCGGCTCAAGGCAGGTGGCGCCCGGCCAGATAGCGCCGACAATGCAGCCGGCGATGATGCCGGTGAGCATCGAGAGTATGAACCAATAGTCTTTTATGAAGCGTCTGGATCTGGACATGATAGGTTCTCCTTTTTAAACGAGATTATGCTATTATTATATTGCGAAATTCTGCAATGTAAATTGTTCAGATTGCTTGAAACATTGCAAAAAATGCTGTATACTCAACCTAGACTGACTGCTGGAGGCGAAGCATGTCAAAAAACACCGCTTTTGCGCGCGAGGGATATCTGCGCGAGAACTATCATTATTTCCACCTGCGCGACACTGCGGGGCAGGAGCGCGACTTTCACTTCCATGAGTTCGACAAGATCGTGCTGCTGCTGTCCGGACGTGTGGACTACTTCGTCGAGAGCGAGGTATACGCGCTGGAGCCGTGGTCGCTGCTGCTGGTGAAGCACCACACAATACATAAGGCGCTGATCGACAAGAGTGAGCCGTACGACCGCGTGATAATTTATCTCGACCGGAAGTATTTCGAGCGCATCTTCCCCGACATGGGCATCATGGACAGCTTCGACGCCGCCGACCGGCTGGGGCGGCATCTGCTGACGCCGACTGAGGCTGAGCGCGAGGAGCTGAAACGCTGCCTGCGCGACTATGAGCAGTGCGAGGCGGACATCGGTGCGGGCGCGCAGGCGCTGCGCGATACGCTGATAATGCAGCTGCTCATCCGCATCCGCCGCATGGCCGACAATGGCGACGCCGCCGCGCAGTCCGAAGCGCACTACGACCCGAAGATTGCGCAGGTCATGTCGTACATCAATGAAAATTTATGCGGAGAGCTGAGCGTTGATGTGCTGGCCGAGCGCGTTTTTCTGAGCAAGTATCACTTTATGCGGCTTTTTAAGGCGCAGACCGGCGTGACCGTGCACACATACGTGCGGCAGAAGCGGCTGGTGAACGCGGCGCGGCTCATCCGCGAGGGCACGCCCGCAGCCAAGGCGGCAGCCGACAGCGGATTCACGGACTATTCCGCGTTTCACCGCGCCTTCCGCGAGAGCTTCGGCATGAGCCCCGGAAAGCTGAAAAAATAGTGTGCAGCTTTCCACTTGGGAAAAGTAAAAAATGACCGTAGGATCACTCCTACGGTCATTTTTATCTGGCTTGAAGCTTACTTTGCGAGCGCGCAGGCGGTGCGGGCCGCGAGGCGGGCATTGTTCAGCACGAGCTGGATGTTGCTCTCAAGACTGTCGCCGCCGGTCAACTCAACGACGCGGGCGAGCAGGAACGGCGTGGTCTCCTTACCGTGGACGCCCTGCGCCTTGCACTCGGCCAGAGCCTGATCGATGGCCTTGTCGATGACTTCCTTATCCATCGAGTACTCCTCAGGGATGGGGTTCGTGACGAGCATGCCGCCCTTGAACTCAAGGCCGCGCTGGGCGCGGAACATCTCGGCCAGCTCCTCGGGGCTGTCAACGCGGTAATCGACGCTGAAGCCGCTCTTGCGGGTGTAGAACGCGGGCAGCTCGCCGGTGCCGTAGCCGATGACGGGGACGCCCTTGGTCTCCAGATACTCCAGCGTCAGGCCGAGGTCGAGGATCGACTTTGCGCCCGCGCAGACGACCATAACAGGGGTCTGAGCCAGCTCCTCAAGGTCGGCGGAAATGTCCATCGTGGTCTCGGCGCCGCGGTGTACGCCGCCGATGCCGCCGGTGGCGAAGATCTTGATGCCGGCCATGTGGGCGATTATCATAGTGGTAGTGACGGTGGTAGCGCCGTCAACTCCGCGTGCGACGAGCGCGGGCAGGTCGCGGCGGCTGGCCTTGGCGACATCGTGTCCGGCCTTGCCGAGGTGCTCTATTTCCTCATAGGAGAGTCCCGCCTTGAGGCGGCCGCCGATAACGGCGATGGTCGCGGGGACTGCGCCGTTTTCACGTATGGTCTTTTCGACGAGCATAGCGGTCTCAACATTCTTCGGGTAAGGCATACCGTGGGAAATGATGGTGCTCTCCAGCGCGACGACGGGCTTGCCGGCATCCAGCGCTTCCTGAACCTCAGGTGCTACGTCAAGATACTTATTAAGCATTTTTATACTAACACTCCTTTGATTTTTGCTGTGTCCATTCTATTGCTTTTTACCCAAAAGGTCAAGATGGCAAAATACACAGCTTTTCCGGTCCTCAGTTTTCTCCGGACTTTTCGGCCTTCGCGGCCTTGCGCGCGGCGCGTTTTTCGCGGCTGCGGCGATTCCATTTACGCAGAAGCGGCAGCAGCACGATGATCAGCACCGCCAGAATCACGAGTGCGGGCAGCGCACCGACGAACCAGACAAGGAAATCGGAGAAGAAGTCGCCGACGGATTTCAGCCCGTTTTTGAGCGACAGCCACAGCCGCTCGCCGTAGCTTATCTTCGCCTCCGGCGAATACTCGACTACCTCCTCGACGCTGAGGTTGACGGTGCTGTAGCTCACCTGGCGATCCCAGTTCGTGAGCCGTGATTTCACGGAGTCGATATTATAGCGCACGTCGGTCAGCTTATCCTCGATGTTTATTATGTCCTCAACGGTCTCGGCCTTTTCGAGCATGGCGAGCAGACTCTGCTCCTGCGTCTCATACGCGGTCAGTCGCGCCTGCGCGTCGTAATACTGCGCGGTTATATTCTCGGTATAGGTGTGGGTATAGGGGACGTTGCCGATGCCGGGCAGCTCATTCATCAGCGTGCTGAAATTTTTGCTGGGGATGCGGACGGTATAGTCCGCGCTGCGGCGGCCGTAGCTCCCGCGATTATAGATATTCACGCCGCGCACGCTGCTCGACTCGATGAAGCCGCCGTACTGCTCGATGAGCGCGCTGAGCTTTTCGACGGCTGTGTCAAAATCTGTGGTCTCAAGCGTCGCATCGGCGGAATAGATTATCTTGTCGGGGTTGATATCGCCGCTGCTCTCGCCGGTGCCGTCGGCGGATAGGCCGCCCTCTTCCGCGGCAAGGCCGCCGTAATCGGCCTCTTCGTCGTACGCAATGTCGTCGTTTGCCGCCGACTCCATCGGGGTGGACGCTTCCTGCTTGCTGTCGGAAGCGCTGTTGCTGCTGCTCCCGCAGGCGCAGAGCGAGAAGATCATCAGTGCCGCGAGGAGAAAGGATATCAGCTTTTTCATTTTGTGTACCTCCATTTTTTAATTTTTCGTTGTCCTCTGCCGGTATGACGCATTTGTGCGGAATTATGTTCCGCTTGTTTTGCAAATTCTTAATATTTGTATAGATTCCACGATTTTCGTTTACAGGATGTTAAGATTTTGATATAATGGCCTCAGCTTTTGGGAGATATAAAAATGAAAGGAAAGTGATTGATGGAGACAGGACTGTTCATAGCCTGTGCCGCGCTGACCGCAGCCTGCGCGCTCATCGCCGTGTACTTCATGAAAGCCTTCCGCGAGAAAACATATGACCGCGCCGCAATACTGAAAACCGCCGCCGGACTGTGCTTTCTGATGATCGGCGTGCTGTTCGCCGCCGGTATGAGCGGCGACAAGCACTTCGCGTGGCTGGTCACGGCCGGGCTTGCCTTCGGGGTGCTGGGCGATCTGCTGCTCGCGATCCGCTTTATCCGCCCCGCGCAGCATGACCGTTTCTTTGTGAGCGGCGCGCTGTCCTTCGCCGTGGGGCACTGGCTGTACATCTACGCCATGCTCACGAAATACAGCGTGTCCTTCCCTGTCGTACTGACGGTGGGCATCGTCGGGCTTGCCGCCGCGGCGACCTACGTCAAGAGCAAGAAGGCCGACGCCGGACGGCTGATGGTTTTCGGCAGCGTGTATATGGCGATGGTCGTCGCCATGGGTGCGGTGTCGATAAGCGCGGCCACGGTTTCTGTCGGTGCAGCGACGCTGCTGTTCGCGGTGGGCGGGGTGATGTTCCCGATCAGCGACAGTATTCTCAGCGCGTATTCCTTCGGGCCGGATAAGCATTTCGGCCTGAACATCGGCGTCCACGCAACGTATTATCTCGCGCAGATCTGCATAGCATGGTCCCTCGCGTTCGTTTGACACAGTTACATATTTCCATTATACTGGCTATGAAAATAACCGTCAAGAAAGTCTTGACGGTTATTTTCAGTTCTTTATCAGTTCGGTCACGACGTGCTGGCACAGCAGCAGTCCGGCCGACGCCGGAACCCAGACCAGCGAGCCGGGGACGCTGCGGCGCCCAGGAGGCGGCGCCTCAAGCTGCTCCGGCTCCATCGGCAGCTCCGGACTGAACACAACCTGATGGTGCTTCACGCCGCGGGCGCGCAGCTCCTTGCGCATCACGCGCGCAAGCGCGCAGTTCGAGGTCTTGGAGATATCGTCGATTCGCAGCAGCCCCGCGTCGCGCTTATTGCCGGTGCCGAGCGAGGAAATTATCGGGATGCCGCGCTCAAGGCAGGTGATTATCAGGTCGAGCTTGCAGCTGACGATGTCGATCGCATCGACCACGTAGTCGTAATCGGCTATGAAGCGCTCGCGGTCGGCCGCCTCATAGCGCCCCGCAATGCAGTTTATCTCGATCTGCGGGTTTATATCCCGCAGCCGCCGCGCCACGACCTCCGCCTTCGGCATGCCGACGGTGGATTCCAGCGCGCAGAGCTGGCGGTTTATATTGCTCACGCTCACGGTGTCCTGATCGACAAGGGTCATCCGCCCGACGCCGGAGCGAGCAAGCGCTTCCGCGCACCACGACCCGACGCCGCCGAGGCCAAACACCGCGACGTGGCTATTCCGCAGCCTGTCCATCGCGCTCTCGCCCAACAGCATCCGTGCCCTGAGGGTACGTTCGTCCATAAAATTCTCCTTTGCAGAAACATGAAAACAGGTGAGAGTCTCCCCTCACCTGTTGATAAATACGGATTTATCAGCCCGCGATGCGCAGCCACCAGCCGTTCGTGACGGTCAGGGCGTTGACCTGATCCTCCACCCACTGGCTGACGGTGGTGTTCACGAGGTCGTTCTTCGCAAGCAGGTTGCTGTACAGGTCGCCTTCGCCGACGTAGTACATGACGTGGTAGCCTGCGTAGCTGCTGGACTCACCGTAGACGATGGCGGTGTCGCCCTTCTTGTGACCCTCGAAGCAGAACTTGTCGAACTCCTCGACAGTCGCTCCCTTGTAAACGGTGTCATACAGGCCGCCGTTCTCTGCGGAGCCGGTGTCCTCGGAGTAATCCTTGGCAAGCTCAGCGAAGCTGTCCTCGGTCTTGTCGCCCGCATTGAACTCGGCGAGGATCTCCTCGGCGCGGTTCTTTGCAATCTCCTTGGCCTTGTCGGTGTAGCTGCCGTCAGAATCGGCAACGGCCTTTATCAGGATGTGGCGCACCTGCGCGACGGGATAGTGGTTATCGCTGCGGTCAAGGAACACGACGACGTAGCTGCCGCTGCCGTCCGCCTTGTCAACGACCGTGGCGTCGCCGGCCTTGCGGCCGCTCTCCATGAGCCATTCCTTATAGTCGCCGAGGTTGCCGCCGGTGATGTTGCTGCGCTCGGTAGCTTCCGTGGTGGGAGCGACCTGTGCGACGGCGCTGTTGAGCATGGCGGCATAGTTATCGTCATCGGGATTCGACTGCTTCAGTGCGGTGTATGCGGTGAGGATATCGTCGGCCGCGTCCTTCGCGGCGGCGGTGGTCTCCTCGGTGACGGCGGAGCTGGTGTTGCCGTCGGCATCGGTGCTTTCAACCTTCTCGGCATTCACAAGATAGTAGCTGAAGGAGAACTTGTCCTGTGCGCCGTCGAAGCTCTGGTAGTGCTCCTCAAGCTCCGCGTCGGTGTATTCGAGGGAGGCCGCGTATTCGCTGGACGCCTTGTTGGCGAGCGCGCTCTTCAGCGCCATCTCGCGCACGATGGCGCTGGTGACACCGGTGCCGTAGTTTGCGGAGAAGTATTTGTCGCCGGAAGCGTAGCCGCCGGCGCGGGCGCTGCTGTCGAGAGTTGCGATGCTGTCATCGACTTCGGCGATCTCCTCGTCGGTGAGCGTGACGCCGTTAGCGTCTGCCCATGCGCACAGCACGGTCATCTGGCTGAGCTCGCTGCGTGCCTCTTCCATGAAGTAGTCGCGCCAGGTGCGCCCGTCGTCATACATGGGGCACTCCTGCTGCTTCAGACCCGCGATACCGGTGGAGGTGTCGAGCCCGAAGATGCTGGCATAGCTGCCGTAGCTCTGGATCCAGTTATAGTATCTGTTGGCATACACGTAGCTCACCTCTGCGGGACTGTAATTGGAGTCCCCAACGGAGATGGCGGTAGTATGAGTGTAGAGGAAGCTGGAATTAAGGAAAAGAATAAGGGCGATGAGCAGGATAACGCCTATCGTTCCAAGAGTCCAGCGGCGGTTGCTCTTGGCCTTTTTCTTCGCCGCTTCCTGTTCAGCGAGAGTCTTTTTGTCGGTGCCTGCTTCGCGGGCTGCCTGACGTTGTTTCTTTTCAGTTGATGCGCTCATTGCAATGTCATCCTTTTTTGTTACGTTTACGCCTGCTGTCCGCAGGTTTTTTTATTATAACTCAAACGCTTGTGAGTTTCAAGCCAATTTGCAGGAATTCACAGTTAATTTATGATATGATGATGTGAGGATCATGCCGCCGGAAGATTTTTGTCATACGTCAGGCCACCCCCGAATATAATATAGATATCGACTATACAACAGGAGGTATCGCAGCATGGAAACTGACATCGACGACATGATCTTCGGCGACCACAACCCCGGTCCGAGCAGGAGATAAGGTCCGGCATGGATAGTGAAAATATTACGAGCCTGTCGTGATGCGCGTTCATCACAGCCGGCTCGTGATCATTTATTCCGCCTCCGGTTCGGCGGGCGCGGGAGCGTCCGGTGCATCCTTCATGAACATCCGCTGCATCTGGCCGATTATCGCGCCGGAGAGCACGACGGTCAGCAGCGAGTAGGCGATGCGGCGCAGGGGGATGTAGCTCAGCGACGCGAGCAGGACTACGATGTCCGCCGCGAGGTAGACCCACTGCACATTGCAGCGCAGCAGCTTCCCCACGGACATCGCAAGCGCGTCATCCCCGCCGGGGGCGCCGCCCGCGAGCACGCATATTCCGACTCCGCCGCCGACGAATATCGCGCCGACCACCGCCGCGAGCAGCGGCATTTCGGCGATGCCGGTCCAGAGCCGCGGGAAGCACTCAAGTATCGCGTAGAACGCGGAGAAGGACAGGCTCGCCACGCCCGAACGGACGATGAAGCTCCAGCCGAGGACGCGCAGCCCGAGCACATAGCAGGCCGCGTTCATTACAAGCGAGGATATCGACGGCGAGAGGCCGAACCAGTGGTCGAGCAGCAGGATCAGGCCGAGGACGCCGCCCTCGGTGACGCCGGACTGCGAATGGATATTATAAAGCCCGAAAGCGAGGATAAAGCTGCCGGAGAGCAGCATTATCCAGCTTCTGCGGTCTATATCCCGAAAGATGTGGGAAACGCGGGAGAACAAAATAACAAAACCTTTCTATAATGTGATGCTGGCTCAGTCCGCCGCCTTCATAGAGAGGTAGGCATTTATGAACCCGTCCAGATCGCCGTCCATGACGTTCTGGATGTTGCCGTTTTCATACTCGGTGCGCTGATCCTTGACGAGCTGGTACGGCATGAAAACATAGGAGCGGATGGCGCTGCCGAAATCGATCTTCATCTGCACGCCCTTGATGTCGCTTATCTTCTCAAGGTGCTCGCGCTCTTTGATCTCGGCAA
>ERZ827168.3772-NODE-3772-length-15007-cov-2.961544_pt1 | contig 15007 bp, 15 predicted proteins | sample MGYA00519868_ERZ827168 | MGnify/ENA primary metagenome ERZ827168 (study PRJEB31778, sample SAMEA3449271) | human gut metagenome | biome: human gut; feature: human-associated habitat; material: faeces | place: United Kingdom | collected 2010/2012 ...
CCATTCCCGCCTGCAAAAACGGCCCGCAAATGCCGACGGCGATGAAGGAAAACATGCCGCCCATCACGCCCACCATCAGCAGGACGTACATCACAATCAGACCGATGGTCGATCCTTTGGAGCGGCGCCTGTTCTTCTTTGCGTCGTAGAAATAGCTCCGAAAAATCTCTCTCAGCTGCTTTTTCAAGAGGACTTTCAGCATTCTTCTTTGCCCTCCAGTTCCAGAAAGACGTCCTCGAGGGAATCGTCGCCCTTGACTTCCTCCATCGTGCCAAAACGAATCAGTCTGCCCGCTTTAATGATTGCGATTTTATCACAGAGCTTTTCTGCAACCTCCAACACATGGGTCGAGAAGAAAATCGCGCCGCCCTGGTCGCAAATCTCACGCATCATGCCCTTGAGCAGATGCGCCGCCTTGGGGTCCAGACCCACAAACGGTTCGTCCATCACAATCAGCTTGGGCTGATGAATCCATGCGGCGATGATGGCAAGCTTTTGCTTCATGCCATGAGAATAGGCGGCGATGGACTGCGCCAGATCATCCGTCAGCTCAAAGCGATCGGCATAGTTGTGAATCCGCTCCTGCCGTTCTTGCACGCTGATGCCGAAGATATCTGCAATGAAATTCAGGAACTGAATGCCGGTCATGTATTCATACAAATCGGGATTATCCGGAATATACGCCAACTGCTTTTTACATGCCAGCGGGTCTTTCTGCATCGACACGCCGCCGACGAAGATTTCTCCTTGGTCAAACTGCTGGATGCCGACCACGGATTTGAGCGTTGTGGTCTTTCCCGCCCCGTTGTGCCCGATAAAGCCGTAGATCTCCCCCGGCGCAATGTGCAGGCTGAGGTCGTCCACGGCTTTTTTCTCCCCATAGCTCTTGGTTAAATGTTCTATTTTGAGCATGATGTTCTCCTCTTCTCCCTTTTTATTATTCTTTTTTCCGTCACCTCTCTGCGCCAGCAGCATCCATTGCGGCAGCAGGCTGATTCCTCCCACGGCAAGCGGCAGCGCAACCACGCGCATCACCACCAGCCCCGGCTCCAACAAATTCAACTTATGACGAAATCGCTTCTCACAACAAGCGTCGTTCTTTGCCTAAATGTTTCTTCCCATAAATAAAATCATTCGTTGCGCATCATCTGTCATGATAGCACGATTTACACCGCCCTGTCAAGCTGATCAGAGCCCGCTTCAGCCGCTTCTTCTTCGCAGAACGAACAAAAAAAGAGAAAGGCGCGATTGCCTTTCTCTTTGCAAAATGGTTTTGAGCATGCCTATAAGCCGAGTTCTGTCTTGGATGACCATCTATCTAGTCTGCCCGTTGCCGGACAGCTCCAGCGATTACCCGGGAACGTGACGGGCCGCCACATGTGTTCCACAATCAATCTTGCATCGGGTGGGGTTTACATAGCCGGCAAGTCGCCATGCCGCTGGTGAGCTCTTACCTCGCCTTTCCATCCTTGCGGGCGCTTTCGCGCTTTCGCGGTATCTCTCTGTTGCACTTTCCCTGAAGTCGCCTTCGCCGGACGTTATCCGGCACCCTTGCCCTGCGATGCTCGGACTTTCCTCACACGTTTCTCTCGTGCGCGATCACCCAGCATACTCAAAAAATGGTATAGACTCGTCTGAAATGCGCTTACTGCGCGTCCGGCATATAGAGGATGCGGCCGCAGTTTTCGCACTCAATGATCTCATCGCTGCCCTGAAGCTGCTTGGCTACCGCCGACGGCAGGGACATATTGCAGCCCGAGCACTGGTCGTTATTGAGCCGCGCCATGGCCGGGAAGCACTGCCCGCGCACCGCCTTATATCGCTCCATATACTTGGGATCAACCTGTTCACCGACCTCCGCACGCTGCTTTTTCAACTCTTCGAGCTGCGCGGTCTGCTTCTCAAATTCCTTATCATAGGTCGCCTTCAGACGGGTGTATTCGTCCCTGGCCTTGCCGGCCTTGAGGCGAACCTCCTTATAGCGGTTTTCCATCATCTGGGAATGGCTGACCATCTTGGCCAGTTCCTTTTCCGCGTTCTTGAGCGCGGTCTCGGCATCGGTCATCTGCTGGATGGCCTTGCGCACCTGTGCCGCCGTTTCATAAGCGTTCGCTTCCAGATCCTTGCCGATCTGCTCAAAAGTCTCCGCCGCCCGGTCGCGCTGCGTGCTGAGCTCTTCCAGACGCTCCAGAGCCTTGTTGGCGTCGTTCTCCATGCCGCGCACGACCGTCTGCTGATCCGCAACGATGTTGCGCAGCTTCAAAAGCTGCACGCGCAGCGGAAACTGACGGATCTCGGTTTCGTAATCCGCCACCTTCTTATCGGCCTGCTGATATTCCCACAACTTGTCCAGTTGACGCATGGACTCGCCTCCGTTCCTGTTTTTACGGGCACACAGCCCGACAGCATATTATACCGCAAATTCTCCCCGCTGTAAAGCCGAAATCACTTTTTCACGCACAGAGCGCGGATTTCTTCGGGAAGACCACTGCAAAAGCACATTTTCTTCCCCGTAAAAGGGTGCCGCAGCGCAAGGCTCGACGAATGCAGCGCGAAGCGCTCCGCAAGCGCCGGGTGCGCGCTGCCGTAAAGATAATCCCCCGTCACCGGATGCCCGATGTGCGCCATGTGCACACGAATTTGATGGGTTCTGCCGGTTTCCAGCTGCAACGAAACCAGCGTCCGATTCGTTTGTGGAAAGCGAGCGATCACTTGTCCTCGCGTCACGCTGGGCTTGCCGCTCTCGCAAACGCAGCGGCGCACGCTATCGCCCTCCATTCGGTCGATGGGCGCATCGATGGTGAAGCGGTCTTGTTCTATTCTCCCTTCGCAGAGCGCAGTATACCCCCGCTCGAAATCCGGCGTGTGCAGAATATCCATCAGGCGCTTGTGCATCAGCGTGGATTTCGCTACGGCCATTAAGCCGGAAGTCCCCTTGTCCAGCCGGTTGACGGGACGGAAAATGAACTTGTCTTTTCCCAGATAGAACGCGACGCGGTTGGCCAGCGTATTCAATTCCTGCCCTGGCATGGGAAGCGTTGCCAGCGGCGCAGGCTTGTTCAGAACGAGCAGCTCCTCGTCCTCGTAAACGATCTCCAGCGGACCTTCCTGCGGCACGATGCCCTGGTCGTATTCATCCTCGCAGAGCATTTCGAGCTTTTGCCCTTTGCAGACGCAGGCGTTGGCATAAACGCTTTTGCCGTCCAGCAGGATGCCTTTCTGCCGCTTGAGCGCGCGAATCTGCCGGTCCGAAACGCCAAAGACGGCGCGCAGCACATCATCTGCCCGCCGTCCGTCCATCTCCTCCGTCACGAGGAAAGCATAGCCTTTATTTTGCCCGGTCACTTTTCCAACACCTTGGAGTACTGTGCCATCATATTCACCATCTCCTGCGAAGGCTCGATCAGCAACAGTGTCTTTTTGCCGTCGCGGATGAAGAACAGGTAGTAAAGGCGGGATTTTCCGTTGAGGAAATAATCCAGGCGCTTGACGTCCTTCATAGAGAGATAACGGTCGAAGGCGTCGGTATCCGCCCAGCCGCCGGCCTCCATCTCGCGCATGCGCACCGTGGTCAGCTGCTTTCTGCGGGAATTGCCCAGCACCTTGGCCACGTCCATCTCGCCGTTGGTAAAGGTGTACTCGTATTCCGTGCGGAAATTATCCTTGTAGCGGTAGAGCAGGAAGGCCACGCCGCCGCCCACGATAAAGCTGACGAAATTGGCGACCTGGAAATCCAGCGAAAGAATACCGGACAGGCCGATCATGCCATAAAGGCCGAAGGCGACGATCAGTATCCAGCACATCACAAACCCGATGGCGCTCACTGCGCGCCCCTGCTTGCGGACGACTACTTCTTCCTTAAAATTATCCATCAAACCAAACCTCCAACAAACGCATCGTTATTTGACAATCATTGTATCATCTTTCCCCGCGTTTGGATAGTTTAATTTTGCTGTTTTTCCGGCAGGATTTTTTGTGGCTTTGGTCGAATAGTGTGAATTGGCGTATTTGACCCGACTGTGCGCTGCGGAGCTTTTTTCGCCGCACCGACAGGGTCTGTGCGCAAAATATAGAGATGAGAAATCACACCCATAGGAGGCGGACATCCTTTATGAAATGCCCTTCTTGCGGAATTTGGAATAGAGCGCATTTTACCAAGTGCTTTCGCTGCGGCGCACCGCTGACCGGCGAAAAGAACGCATCCGAAAAGAAACCGGACGCCGAGGAAGAAGAAGTTTCCTCCTCCGTTGACGAATCGACGGCGGCCGAAACACCCGTTTTCTCCCCCGAGGATGCGCCGGAGATTCTGGCTGAAGCGGTGGAAGAATCGCTGGACGATGCGCAGCATCCGGAAGAGCCGCATAGCGGCGAGGAAGCCGATCCCCTTTCGGACAGCGAAATCTTCTCCCTCTATGATCAGGGCGACTGGTCAGACGACGAGGAAGACGATTCCGAAGAGATTTACGCAGGCGCATCCGCACCGCCGCAAGCGCCCTTTATCCGCCCGGTGGAAACGCTGGACGGCGACGATGAGCCGCCGACGGTTTACAGGCCTGTTGCGCCGGAAAAAAAGTCTCCCCCGCTCCCTTCCGTGCCGGAGGACGACGACGATGAACCCGTAACGGTCTATCGCGCGCCGGAAAAGCCGGCCGAGGAAGCGCCCGCACAGGAAACCCGTCGTTTTACACCGGTCTCGCCGGACGCAGTGGATGGCAGCACGCGCAAGTTCGCGCCTATCGGCACTGCCGCTGCGACCGACGCTCCTGTTCCTCCTTTGAATGACACGGAGCCGGAGGTCACGCCTACCGATCCTTCCATCAGCCACGAGATCATCCACGCGATCTTCACCAATCCGCCTGCGCATTTGGAGCCTGGGCATGATATCATGGACGACCCGCGCCCGCGCAAGCTGATGAGCCGCAAGCGCCTGCCGCCGCAGCCGGAAATCGAGGAAGAACCCGAAACCGTATACAAGCCGCGCGAGCAAAAGGCGGAGCCCCGCGTAGACAACGTAGAAGAGTTCAAGCCCACCGCGCGCCTTGCAGCGCAAAAGGCCGATGAAAAGGGCGATGAGTTCACCGCCTTTGCTACTGCAAAGCGCAACTTGGTCGCCGAAGTGGAGCCGAATGATCCTTTTGAAGAAGCCATCGGCATTCCCCACAGCGAAAAAGCTGCGGAAGCGACGAAGGAGGAAGCGCCCGAAAAGGCGGAGACTCCTGCGGAAGCTCCCGCACAGCCCGAACCCGTTAAACCTGCGGAGCCGGAACAGCCCGCCTGGGTCAAGGAGGCTCTGCTCAATCTGGGACAGGAGCAGCAGATGAACAATCTTTCTTCTTCTCGCACGTCAGGCAATCGTTCCCGCCGCCTGCCCCAGCCCAATCTGGAATACGAGCCGGAGACCGCGCAGCAGCGCCCTTCCCGCCGCGTGCAAGCGGAGGAAATCCGCCGCGAGCCGGAAGAAGGCTTTGCACCCCGTTCCGAGCGAAGAGAGCGCCCCTCCCGCCGCCCTGCCGTGCCGATGCAGCAGCCGCAGGAAGAGCCGGAAGCCCCGGCGTACAGCGCACCCCGCAGCGGTTTAGAGGCCATCGCCCGGTATGAATCCAACCGCAGTAACTCCGTGCTGAGCCGCCGCCGCACAGCGCCTGCTGCTGAGACTGCGCCGCAGGCGGAACCCATTCCCGCTCAGGAACAGCGTATGGAAGAAACCGTTCGCCCCGCTCGGAGAGAAGCGCGTCCCTTTCGCCCTGTCAGCCGCGCGCCGCAACGCGAAGAAATAGTGGAAGAAACGGAACGTTTGCCGCGGGAAGAGCGCCCGGAAGCGCCCATGCGGCTGCATTCCTCCCGCACGGCCGAACCCGACTCCTCCGCCCGCTTCAGCGCGAAGGAACTGCGCATCGGCGGACTCCGCGTGCAGAACCCGATCCGCGCCGCCATTGTCGCGCTCATCGCGCTGGCACTGGTCGGTCTGCTGATCTGGGGCATCGTGGCGGGTATTTCCGCCATTGCAAAGGGCGTTTCCAAGCCGAATCCGTCTGAATCCCCCGCTCCTTCGGAAACGCAGCCGGCGGAAGCGGATCCCAACGCGCCCGTGGTCACGACCGGTGAGGTCAACGGCCGGCCCGGACACATCATCACCTTCAAGGGCAATGACAATGACATCATCTATATTTCGGATGAGAACCTTTCCGGCAGCTACAACATCGCCATTGTAGACGGCATCGGCACGCTGCAAATTGAGGACAGCGCGCTGATCGGCGACCGCTATGTGGACAGTGATGTGGAAGTAACGCTCAATCCGGTTCTGCATGAATCGGGCAGCGGCAAGGAAACCAAGATGTCTCCCATCACCTTCACCGTCACGCCGCCGGACGCTTATCTGGAAATCGTCAGCCCGGCAGGCGGGGCGGATGAGACGACCCTGAGCATCTACCAGGTCAAGATCCGTGTGGAAACCGGCTCCTCCGTCACCATCGACGGCAACGACGTTTCCGACATGATTACCGAAGAGGATAACGGCATGGGTTCCATCGTCACCAACGTCAACGTGGAAGCCAAGGGTGAAAACCAGATTCCGATCACGGTCATGAAGAAGGGCTGCAAATTGGTCACGCAGAACATCGTGCTGACCCGCCCCGAAATGACCATCCCGATTGAGCTGGATGCTGCGACGCCTTCGACGGTGCAGAGCGACACCGTCACCATCTCCGGCACGGTGGAAGCGGGCGTCAAGGTTTCCGTGACCTCGCCCATCAGCGGCGAAGTGACAAACAACAGCGATGGCAGCTTCTCCTTTGTGGCCAAGCTATCCTTCGGTAAAAACGACATTGTCATTGTCGCCACCAAGGGCGAAGAAACCTCCACGCTGACCCACACCGTTACCTATGAGCCGACTTACGGCGAATACGTCAACAAGGCGTATAAGATGGACTATGCCAATCTGGCCACCTATGCGGGCAAATATCAGCCCTTCCTGTGCAGCGGTCAGGTTGTGGAGGTATTCCAGACCGAGCCGTATACCTGCACCTTCAACGTGGGTACGGCAGAGGATCCCAAGTACATCTACCTCCAGATGGTGCCCGGCAAGCCGCTGGAAGAGGGCAAAACCTATAAGGTATACGCCGATGTGGATGCTTCCGGTACGAAGGACGGTTATCCCTACATGATCGGCCGCTTCTTCCTGGAGGTTGCACAGTAAAGCAATTCCTCCGGATTGCCTTCATTTCCCAGGAAAAAGCTCCCGGCATTCATGCTTTTAACAGCTTGAATGCCGGGTTTTCTTTTTTCCAATCATTTCTTTATTCTAAAATGCTACCCAAAGTATTTTTTGCTTCTATGCGTGCGTTTACTTTTCCCCTCGTCTGATATAAATTAATAGTATCAATACGATTTTATGTAAAGGAGGGATGGGGCTTGCAGCAAGTGGATTATTCTCTGCTGGGCACCCGCATCCGACTCAAACGAAAAGAAATGGGCATCACGCAGGCAGAGATGGCTGAGCGCTGCGACGTATCCGTTCCCTTCATCGGCCACATCGAGCGCGGCTCCCGCGCACCCAGCATGGAGAGCTTCTTGGGGATTTGCCGCGTGCTCCATGTCACGCCGGATTTCCTTTTGCAGGATTACATTGAATTTGAGGTCATGGAAAACGCCCGCAATTCCAAAATCACCAATACCGATCTGCTTACGCTGGACAAGATCTCCCGTGTACTGCGCGAAAGCAGTACGGAATGGGAAGATTGATTCATTTTAGATAGATCCATTTGATTGATTTCCGATTAAAAAAGGCTGTCCGTCTGTAAAAGCACAGACGGACAGCCTTTTGTCTTCCTTTTCTCAGCACGAATTACAGCGCCTGATCCAACATGGCGGCATAGGTTGTCTTGGGTGCAGCGCCGATCTGCTTGGCAACGGGCTGACCGTTGACGAAAACCATCACCGTGGGGATGGACATCACGCCGTAGCGCATGGCCAGCTCGCCGCACTCGTCCACATCCACCTTGCCGACAATCGCACGGCCCTCATATTCCTCCGCCACCTGCTCGATCACAGGAGCGACCATGCGGCAGGGGCCGCACCACGTCGCCCAGAAATCCACCATCACGGGCGTATTCTTTGTCGCCAGGACGGAATCAAAATTGCTGCTATCGAGTTTCATTGCCATAATTTTCTACTTCCTTTCTGTATTCAGCCGTTCTGCCGCGCCTTTTCGCACAGGCGTTCCACATGGACGACCTTGGGCGCGTACTTGCCGGAGATTTTGCGCTTTTTCTCAGTCAACCGCAACGCCAGGAACGCGGTCGCCGCCAGCAGCAGACCCAGACCTACGGCGTAAAAATCCGGGTTGCCTGGCAGGCCGAGCATCGCAGGGAGGTAATATCCGGAGACCAGTCCGATCAACAGCAGCGCCAGCGGAATGCCGTAAGCTAAACCAGCCGCACGCAGCAGCGTCTGCTCCGGCAGCTCCACCTGCACGCGATCTCCCAGGCCGACGTTACCGATGCGTTCTACCTCCATCAGCATCGCCTTCTGCGCGTGCTCGCACGCACCGCACTTGGCGCACATCGAAGAGCGCTCAAACTCCACAACCATCGTCCGATCCTTGATTTCCGTCACGGTTCCATACTCCTGCATCGTCATGCCCTCCTTCCAAGCAGTCTGCGCACGGCCTCGCCCGCCAGCACGAGTCCGGCGCTGGGCGGCACAAAGGCAATGGAAGCGGGCGTATTTTTCCCCTGTTCATCCTGAGGCACACGGGCAGGCAGTTCGTCGGAAATGCAGACGGAAAGATGCGTGATGCCGTAATCCTTGAGCTTTCTGCGCAGAATGCGCGCCAGCGGGTCGCCGCTGGTTTTGCTTAAATCTTTGATGCTGAAGGCATCCGGCCGCAGCTTATTGCCCGTGCCCATGCTGGAGAGTATGTCGATCCCATGCTGCGTGCAGTAGACCGCAAGGCCCACTTTAGCCGGAATGTCATCAATCGCATCAATGACCAGATCCACGCCGTCGCAAAGCGCGGGAATGGTTTGCTCGTTTGCACGGAGATCGCACTTATCCAGCATGACCTCCCGGTTATAGCGGCGGATCATGCGTTCGGCAGCATCGGTCTTGCGCATGCCGATCGTCTCCCAATCGGCCACCATCTGGCGGTTGAGATTGCTCTCGGCAACGTCATCGCAATCCACCAGCCGCAAAAAGCCCACGCCGCTGCGGGAAAGTCCCCACGCCGCTGCGCCGCCCACACCGCCCAGACCGAACACGGCCACGCGCGCACTGCGGAGCTTTTCCAAACCATCCTGACCAATCAAACGCGCCGTCCGCGCGTGTACCTGAGACATACTTCTCTCTCCTTTATTTTACCCACCAGCAAAGCATTGAAACAGCCTTTCTCAAAAAGGCTCTGCCTGCTGCATCAAATCGTATAAATTGATCACAGTGCGCGCATTTTCCCCCGCCATGCGGACGGTCTGCCCGGTGCCGGTGCGCGGGTCGTGATTCCAATAGGCAATCAGGATGTCCGCGTTGCGCACAAGATATTCGTTGCGCTTGCGGAAGCTGTCTTTCCGCTTTTCCTGCGTCACGACGACCTGATCGCAGGCACACTGCAAGACCTCCTGATAGGCTCTCTTCCAGCGCTCGCCGGAAATATCCCAGCTATGATCCGGGTAGGGCAGCACCGCCACGACGCCCACGGATTCCGGCAGCACGCCGCTCCTGCGCAGCCGCAGCACCCGCTGGGCAGCGAAGAGGTCAAACCCGCTGGCCATGCCGCAAAGGAAATAACGCACGTCCTGCTGCCGCACCAGCAGCTCTACTGCGCGGTCCAAATGTCGCTCCAGCATTTCGGTTCGGGCGGAACGCAGATCAAACGCCATGCCGACGCGTGGGCGATGTCCCGTAAAGCTCGCCGCGTGCTCCATCTGCTCCGCCTCCCCCCTCTCAAGATCATCTTGTCCAGTATAGCATTATTTTGACAGAAAAGAAATACGGCCGCCGTGAGAAAGCAAAAAATGTCTTCCCCCGGCCGCCGTATCGTTTTTCAGCTATTTGGTGATGATGACCATGGTATTGCGATCGAACGTGCGCTTGATTTTTTGCAGCAGGTCGTAGTTCAAATCCCACAGGTTTCCGCCTTGACCCAAACACGCAGCGTCAGCGTTGCGTTTCCCTCTGCAGAAAAGCCCGTCAGGCGCAGGAAGGGCTTTTCCGGCTCCTCCAGAATTCTGTCTTTTTCCTCCTCCAACACACTTTGAATCAGATCGATAGCCACCTGCGGATCATCCTTGCCAAGAATGGCAAAGTTCAAATCCAAACGCCTCAGCTTTTCCGTCGAATAATTGATGATTGTCGATTTGGCAACCGTATTGTTCGGCACCACGATGTGCCGATTGTCCAGGGTCTTGAGCGTTGTGTTCATCAGGCCGATCTGCGTCACCACACCGCTCTGCCCACCAATATCGACAAAATCGCCATCCTTGAAGGGTGCGTTCGCCAGCAGGAGCACGCCGCTGGCGAAGTTGGAAAGACTGTCCTTGAGCGCCAAGCCGATTGCCACGCCTGCTGTGCCTACCGCCGTAATCAGCGAGGTTGTCGGGATGCCGAGCACCGACATTACAATCAGAAGCAGAAAAACATAGTCCACAATCTTGATCGTGGAGAGAATAAAAGCATGAAGCGTTTTACTGATATGGGAACGCTTGAGTCCGCGCTTGCTGATCTTGAGCAGCCAACGAATCAGGAAATAGCCCACCGCCAGCACGATGAGCGCCTTTGCCGCCAGCACCAGATAATCCAGACCCGTATCCAGCAGCCTGTCCCAGTTGGTCTTGGTCAGCTCCGGAGCGATTTGATTGATCTGCTCAGATACCTGAGCCGCAATTTCTTCCTGCGTCATTATAATTTCTTTTTTTCCTGTCTTTTCATAATAGGATACCAAAAAACTGGCGAGTCTGTGATCCACGCCCTTGAATAAAATCTGTTCCATGACCCAGACTACAGAAGAAAATCTTTGTGTTAAAAGTTCATACATATAAGCTTTGACATAAATATTACTTTCTGAAAGTTTTTCTAATACATGTGGAGGAACAAGCCAAATCGCTGTTTCTTCTTCTGCTGAAATGATTGTATCGAAGGTAAGTTGGGAAATCACGCAGGAAGCCGTCATTACACAAACCTCTTTTTCCATCACATGAAATAGCGTAATCTGTCTTCCATCCTCTGAAATAATAGAAACCCTGACATCACCTTTTTCCACCAGAATCATTCCTGTGCAAGAATCGGCATTTCCTGATATAATTTCGCCTTTTGAAAATGTCTTGGAAAGCACATTCTTTTTCAGGCGTTCTGCTTCTTCATCGCTTAAATGTTCCATAAAAGGAAAGTATCTCTCTATTTTTTGTAGCTGTTCCATACCACCTGCTCCCATCCTATATACATTTCACGCACATCATATATTTTGCGTAAAGTTAAATGCGATTTAGTCCATCGCTGCAATGAGGTGATTTTTCACGCAATAATCATAAACGCCATCCTCTTCCACAGATTTGCAAATAGCATCTGCTCTTTGCTTAACCTCGTCTTTTGCATTTTCCATGGCAACACCCATACCAACGGCTTCCAACATTTCAATATCATTTTTTCCATCACCAAAAGCAATGGCTTCCTCTTTTGAAAAACCATAATGTGCAAGCACGGCATTAACAGCATTTCCCTTTCCACAAGCAAGCGGAATGATATCAACGGCTTTATCCCACCATGCTGTAATCTGTGTTTTATTCGTACCCTGCAAAATTTGTTCATATTCTTCTTTTCTGCAGGAGCACATAATCTGGTAAATATCTTCATCACACAAATCATCGAAGTCAGGTGCAATTTTCATCGTTTCGCTTCCAAATGCAAAGTATTGCTCCAAATCCGGATCTGTCCCATTGGTAACAATAAAATGTTCATTGCTGATTGCAATTGCACGATTCATATTTTTTAAGTTTTCTATAATCCTGTTTTTATCGTCTTGCTCTAATGGGTTTTTGAAAATAATCTTTTCTCCTGCTTTTACATACGAACCATTAAAAGTCAAGAGAACATCAAACGCAATACCTTCAAAATGCGGGACAGATAAATATCCTCTACCCGTCGCCATGCAAAGCAACACATGATTTCGGCGAAGTTCTTTCAATGCATAAACTGTCTTATCTGTCAGTTCTTTACTCCCCATGTTAAGCAATGTCCCATCAACATCAAAAAAAGCTATTTTTATCATCTCGGTTTACCTCTCGTAGATTATAGATTCTATTTACAAATACCATTATAACGTGGCATTCATAAGAAACTACTCCTTTTCTGCCATTATATATCACAATCCTGCCATTTTCTACGATATTCTATTGGTGAACATTTTGCATACTCTCGAAATACTTTTCCAAAATAACTGCTGCTTCCCAGACCACATTCATGACTAATGGAAGTAATAGTTTCCTGCCCATGAGCCAACATCTCACATGCAATTTGAAGTCGATAAGTCCTTATATATTCTACTGGTGTCATATGCAAACAATTCTGAAATACTCTGTAGCACTCTCTCTCGCTTAAATAGGCTGCTGATGCGAGTGTTGGAATAGAAATTTTTTCCCCATAATGTTCGTGAATGTATGCCATCATTAACTTTATTTTTTCATTAATTATCGTATGATTTTCTTTCTTTTCAAACAGATTATAAAATTGTTCAAAAATCATAATCCATATTTCTGTTAATATATTACGTAGTTTTGCTTCATACCCAAAATCATCTTTTGATAGCGAAAAAGACGACACAATCTTTTTAATTACTTTTTTATTTTCCGCATTCTCAGGAAAAAGAGGAAATATTTCCATTTGCGGTTCCGTTATAATAGGGACAATATATTTTTGATCTATTTTATTCCCTGATGCACACCCTAACAAAGAAGCATCAAAAATATGAAGTAATTGTATGTTTTTTTCAGCCTGCGACATTGCCTTTGTCATATGAAGCACATCCAGCTGGAAACACTATTTTTCCCCCTGGCGTATTATACTCTACACTTCCACTTTCGACATAAAATAGTTCCACAGAATTATGCCAATGCCACGGTACATATCGCCCTAAATATAAATCAAGTTCTGCTCTTGAAGCAATATAAGGAAAATCTTTTTCATAGTCTGGTAGCATTTCTTCCTGACTACCCGCATAAAATTCAATACTATATATGTTTTTCATATAGTCACCTGTATACCAATTTGCAATAAAATACTCAATTAAAGCAGCTGCAATACTTTATTCGTGAATTTCCAAAGGCAGATTGTCAGGGTCATGAAAGAATGTCATTTTTTTACCTGTATAAATATCGAGTCTGACCGGCTCAGTTATAATGCCCCTTTTATTCAATTCTTTTACGGTATTATCGACCGAGTCTACAGCAAAGGCAAGATGCCGGAGACCGTAAGCCTCTGGATAACTGGGGCGCTTCGGACAATTTTTAACGATAAAAAGTTCTAATTCTATCTCATCGAGTTGAAGATCAATTTTGTAATCATCACGTTCTGGTCTGTAATTTTCTCGAATAATAGAAAAACCTAACAGATCCACATAAAAGTGCTTTGATTTCTCATAGTTGCTCCCAATAATGGCAATGTGATGAACTTTTTTTAAATTCATGGTGTATTTACCTCTCTCCTACTTTGTTTGAATACATGAAATCAAATCCCGCTTTAGATGTCATCCTTCTTACGGTGAACGGAAGCCTGTGTATCAACATGACTTGAACATTTACGAATATCTGACCGCATTATTATTTGGCGGTTACTCAGTGTCTGCAATATCTGTCAATTGTTGTGTTTCTTTCGTACCATCAAAATATAAATTCCGCATTGCTGTTCTCCGTATACCATGGTTTTCTCACGCAAAAAGCCTCCTACGGCAAGGTGTGTGCTCACACCTCGCCTGTAAACTTCATGCCCCAGCTCATGCGGGTGTCGTACATCAGGCGGGTCAGGGCAAGGCTGTCCTGCGGGGTGTAGCGGTCGCTGCCGGTACGCCCCAGCTTGACGCAGCGGCTTGCTTCCCGGATCTCGTACTCAAAGCCGTTGATGTCCACCGGGCAGCGGATGACCTCCGGCTCTTTGCCATCCACTTCCAGCGTCATGGTCTCGGCGTACTGGAAATCCGGCAGAAAGATGCTGCCCTTGGTGCCAAGGATGCGGGCATTGCGCTCCAGCTCCTGCCCGATGGTCTGGACAGACTCTGCCTTGCAGCCGCCGGGGTAGGTCAGCGCAAGGCGGCTGTAATCGTCGGTGCCGTACTCGTTGATGTGCACCTCTTTGGCTTCCACCTTCTCCGGGTCCTGTCCGGTAAGGATGCGCAGAAAGCCCAGATTGTAGATGCCGATATCCAGCAGCGCACCGCCGCCCAGACCGGAATCAAACTTGCGGTCCTTCCGGGCACCGGAGGCCACAAAGCCGTACTGACAGGTGATCTGCTTCAGTTCCCCGATGGTGCCCGCAGTAAGGATCTCGCGCAGACGGTCGTACAGCGGCAGCAGCCAGATCCAGAACGCCTCCATGAGAAAGCGGTTCTTTTCCTCCGCCAGACGGTACAGCTCCTGCGCCTGTTCCGGGCGGATGGTAAAGGGCTTTTCGCACAAAACGTGCTTGCCCTGCTCCAAGCAGAGCTTGCAGTTTTCGTAATGCAGGGTGTTGGGGGTGGCGATATAGATGGCCTCCACCTCCGGGTCTGCGGCAAGGGCTTCGTAGGAGTCATAGCAGCGGGGGATGCCGTACTGCTGTGCAAACGCCTGTGCGCTTTCCATGTGCCGTGACCCCACGGCAACAAGCTGCTCCCCCTCTGCGCCCATCTGTTCCACCGTAGACGCAAACTTTTTGGCAATGGTGCCGGTCGCTAAAATTCCCCACTTCATAACGATACCTCCCGGTTTATTACTTTGGATTCGTTGCGTTCAGTATACCATGGTTTTCCCTTGCGGAAAAGATAGCGAAA
>ERZ827168.3775-NODE-3775-length-14989-cov-3.059395_pt1 | contig 14989 bp, 12 predicted proteins | sample MGYA00519868_ERZ827168 | MGnify/ENA primary metagenome ERZ827168 (study PRJEB31778, sample SAMEA3449271) | human gut metagenome | biome: human gut; feature: human-associated habitat; material: faeces | place: United Kingdom | collected 2010/2012 ...
TGGACGTGCCGCGTGAGGTCGTTTCGGTGCGCTTTGAGGGCGAGAAGCCCGTTCGCGTGCCCCTTTCCGCCTTCGATGCGCCTGAGGAGGGCTCGCGCCCGAACACGATCGGGCAGGAGGCGTGGGACGAGGCGAATGCTCCCGACGAGCCGGAGTTCATGTCCAACGCGCTCTTCTCGACCGACCAGTTCACCGGCAGGGACAAGCTTGCGGAAGCGGGTAGCGTGCGCCGCACGGGTTCTTCGAAGCGCTCGCGCAAGGGGGGCTCAGGCGAGCGCCCCGCCGAAGAGCCGCATCGCTCGCGCCGTCGCCGGTCGACTAAAGTCTCTGCGGAAAGCGACCATGCCTCCAAGCAGGATTCTCAGGAGAAGAAGCAAGACAAGCAATCCTCTCGCAGCTCTTCCTCCAAGCGCAAGCCGCGCCGCCGCTCAGATCAGAAGACGGGCGAGGCCAAGCAGGGCAAGCAGTCCGCGGAGCGCTCGGCAAAACATCAAAAGCCGCAGCGCGCCAAAGAGGAGGGGAGAGGCCAGCAGAAGTCGGGTCCCCGCCCCGGCCAGAAGTCCTCGGGTCTTCGCGCGAAGCCTCAAAAGCAGGCATCGTCTTCGGGGCCGCGTCAACAGGGAGAGGGCGGTCAGCGTCCTGCGCAGGGCGGCGCTCCCTCGCAAAACGAGCATCGTCGTGCGCGCAGGCGCTCGCACAAGGCCGGCGGCAGCTCGCAAAACGAAGGCTAAGGAGAGCAAATGCCCATCGACTACGCGCTTTTGACGGACCTGTACGAGATCACGATGGCTCAGGGCTATCGCGATTCCGGGCATGAGAACACCGAGGCATGCTTCCATATGTATTTCCGCGACACCCCGTTCAAAGGGGGCTACGCCATTGCGTGTGGCATGGCACAGCTTGCGGACATGGTGGACACCTACGCCTTCTCGGGCGAGGACATCGACTACCTCTCGAAGATTCCCGCCCCGGGCGGCGGCGCGTTGTTCGCCGCCGATTTTCTGGAATGGCTGCGCGACTTCAAGCTGACGGTCGACATCGATGCTGTGCCCGAGGGGCAGGTCGTGTTCCCGAACGAGCCCCTCGTGCGCGTCAAGGGCCCGATTATGCAGTGCCAGCTGCTCGAGGCGGCGCTTCTCAACTGCGTGAACTTCCAGACGCTCATTGCGACCAAGGCTGCGCGCGTGTGCCTTGCGGCGCAGGATGCGCCCGTGGCCGAGTTCGGCCTGCGCCGTGCCCAGGGCGCGGGCGGCGGCCTGTGGGCGTCGCGCGCGAGTATCGTGGGCGGCTGCGCGTCGACTTCGAACGTGCTCGCGGGCAAGATGTTCGACCTTCCCGTGTCGGGCACGCACGCCCACTCGTGGGTCATGGCATTCCCCTCCGAGCTTGAGGCGTTTCGGGCGTACGCGGAGGCGTTTCCCAAAAACTGCACGCTGCTCGTGGACACCTACAACGTCGAGCAGGGCATCGACAACGCGATCACCGTTGGCCTTGAGATGCGCGAGCGCGGCGAGAAGCTCTCGGGCATCCGCATCGATTCGGGCGACTTGGCATGGCTCGCGAAGATGGCGCGCCGCAAGCTCGATGCGGCCGGCTTGACCGATTGCGGCATCGTGCTTTCCAACGATCTCGATGAGTACACGATCCAGTCGATTCTCGAAGAGGGTGCCCAGGTGAGCGCTTGGGGCGTGGGCACGAAGCTCGCCTGCGCCTACGATCAGCCCACCCTCGGGGGCGTTTACAAGCTTTCCGCGACGCGCAAGCCGGGTGGCGAGTGGGTTGACCACCTGAAGATTTCCGAGTCGGCTAAAAAGCTCACGTTCCCCGGCGTCCTCGATGTGCGCCGCTACTACCACGAGGACGGCAGCATCGCGGGCGACATGGTGTTCGACACCAACGCCGGTGTGCAGGAGTGTGAGACGATCGTCGACCCGCTCGACTCGCTGCGCCGCAAGCGTTTGGGCGGTAAGCGCTTCGAGACGCTGCTCGCGCCGCTGGCGCGCAACGGCAAGACGGTGCTCGCGCCTAAATTTCGCGATGCGCTCGCCGCGAGGGAGCGCGCGAGGGCGGGGCTTGCCACGCTCGATGAGAGCCAAAAGCGCATGCTCAACCCGCATTCGTATCCGGTGGGACTCGAGCACGGGCTGTTCGAGCACCGAAGCGACCTGGTCGCGAAGTTGCGCGGCTTCGAGTAGCGGGTGGAATCTGATACGCCGGCGCCGCAGCGAACGGTGCCGCATGAGATAGGAGAATGAATGCCAGCCTGCAACCTGATTATCGATTCCTGTTGCGATCTGCCCTTCGATGTGGTCGATCGCGAAGGCATCGAGCTGATTGAGTTTCCCTACATCGCCGGTGACGGCGAGCATTCCGATGATATGTACCGCTCGCGTTCCGCGCACGACTTCTTTGATTCGATGCGCAACGGCGACGAGCCCTCGACGGCCCAGGTTCCAATCACGGTGTACCAAGACGTGTTCACCCGCGCGATTGAATCCGGCGTCCCGACAGTGTGCCTGAGCTTCTCAAGCGGCCTGTCCGGCAGCTACAACACCGCTATGATCATCCGCGACCAGCTCGTGGCCGAGCATCCCGAAGCCGAGCTGTACGTAGTCGACACGCTGTTGGCATCGATTGCCGAAGGGTTCTTGGTCTATGAGGCCATTCGCCAGCGTGACCGGGGGCTTACCGCCAAGGAGATGGTGAATTGGGCCGAGGAGGCGCGCTACTACATCGACGCCGAGTTCATGGTCGATGATCTCGAGGCGCTTCGCCGCGGTGGCCGCATCCCCGCCTCGGTTGCGCTCGCCGGATCGAAGCTCGACGTGAAGCCGCTGCTCAACATCACGCTCGATGGCAAGCTTTCGCTCACCGGCGTCGCGCGCGGGCGGAAGAAGGGCATCAAACAGCTTGCGGAGTACTACGCAAAGCATGTCTCGGACGAAGGGGCTGCGCGCTTCGCCGTTATCGGCAACGCCGACTGCCCGAAGGATGCCGATCGCCTGAAAGAGGCGCTTTCGAAGATCGACGAGAATATCTTGTTCCTGGAGAGCAGCATCGGCCCGGTCATCGGGTCGCATGTGGGGCCGGGCATGCTGGCCGTGGTGTTTTGGGGCAAAGACCGCCGCGAGGAGCTTTCCGTGGCCGACCGCATCGCCCGTAAAGTGAAAGGCAATTAGGGGGTCCCATGCGTTATATTTTTTTCGGTGACGAGAACTTCCACGACGATATCGCCGTGCGCTTGGCGAACGCCGGCTTCGAGCGCTGCGCCGATATCGAAGAGGCAAGCGCCATCATCACGTTCTGCACCTCGCAATCGGCGCTCGAAGACGCGTACTTCGACGAAGGCGGGTTCGTCCAGTCGGCGCATCCCGGCGCGGTGCTCATCGACTTCTCCGCATCGACGCCAGGTTTCGCACGCGAGCTCGGCGCGGTCGCCACGGTGAGCGACCTGGGGTTCGTCGAGGCGCCCATCGCTCTTGAGGACATGCTCGATCCGCGCCCCTTCGACGACGAGAACCTTGTTTGCTACGTTGCGGGCGAAGAGGACGCCGTCGCTGCGGCGCAAGGGCTTCTCAATGCGGTCTGCGGTCGCGTGGTGGAATGCGGCGCTGCGGGAACGGCCCAGCTCATGCGTGCTGTTCGCACTCTGCAGGAGGCGGCTGCCGTCGTCTCTGCGATCGAGGCGAACGCGCTGGTTCGCGCCGCGCACCGTGCTGCTTTGGGTAACGGCCTCTCCGACGTGGTGATCTCTGGACTCTCCGAGCCCGCTGAGCGCATGCTTGAGGCGGTTCGCGAAAAGCGCTTCGAGGGCGCGTTCACGGCGGAGATGTTCCTCTCGGAGCTGCAGGCTGCGCTTGCAAGTGCTGATGATGCCGATTTGATTCTTCCGCAGGCGGAATCGACGATGCACCTCGTGGAGCTGCTCGAGGTGATCGGAGGCTCGTTCAAGTCGCCGGCAGCCTTGGCTTTGGTCTACGGCGAGGAAGCTGAGTGCGCTGAGAACGGTCTCGATTGGTCGCGCGCCGAAGAAGCATATGGTCAGGGTGCTGACGATGACGACGACTACGGCTACGATGATGAGGAAGACGATTGCGGCTGCGGTCATCATCACGACCACGGCGGGTTTGGGTACTCGGCGAACTAAGCTTGACTGCTCTGGCTGTGATTCATGTGAATGCCGCGAATTGAGTTGACCTGTCCGCTCGGGAGCATGCGGCGGCACCTCCGTGCTCAAACAGTCCTGAGCTCGCGCGAACGTGCCAGAGGGCACGTTCGGCTCGTGCGAAACTGCGCGCGGAGGCGCCGCTGCATGCTTCCGAGCTCGTTATTCTGGTTCGACCCGAAGAACTAATGAGTAGTTTCGAGCTGTCGAGAATTGCCTCCGCGCGCAGTTCCGCAGCGAAGCGAGGACTGTTTGAGCACGGAGGTAATCTCGGCGGCTCAAAACGGTGGGATTAGACAATGTTTCAAAGCGAAATCGACATATCTTCTTGCGACCTTTGCCCTCGCGTGTGCGGTGTTGACCGCAGTGCGGGGGCTCGTGGTGTTTGCGGGGCCGATGGGCGCCTTCGCATCGCCCGCGCCGCGCTGCACTTCTGGGAGGAGCCGCCGATCAGTGGCACGCATGGCTCGGGCACAGTGTTCTTCTCGTGGTGCCCGCTTCGTTGCGTGTACTGCCAGAACGCCGTCATCGCCAACGGCGAGGCGGGGGCAGAGATATCGATCGGGCGTCTGGCGCAGATCTACTCCGAGCTTCAAGCGAAGGGTGCGCTGAATATCAACCTTGTGACCCCGACCCATTACGCGCCGTATGCGCGCGCCGCGCTCGATTTGGCGCGGGAGCGGGGGATGGACCTTCCCGTCGTTTGGAACACCTCGGGATACGAAACGGTTCGCGCCGTCCGCGAAAACCGAGGTTATGCGGATGTGTATCTCACCGACTACAAATATGCCTCTTCCGATCTGGCTGCCCGATATTCAAAGGCTCCTAATTATCCTCAGGTTGCCCTCGACGCGCTTTCTGCCATGGTCGATGAGATAGGCGATCCTTGCTTTGACGAGTACGAGGGCGACGAGCGCATGACGCGCGGGGTAGTGGTGCGTCATCTGATGCTGCCCGGTGCCCTTGAGGACTCCAAACGCGTGGTGCAAACGGTGTGGGAGCACTTCGGCAGCTCGGTGCTGCTTTCGATCATGAACCAGTACACTCCCGTTTTGGCAGAGAGCGCCAAGGCGGGTGACGCCTGGGCGTGCCGCGAGCTTGAACGTTGCTCCGAACTTGCCCGCCGCGTTCCCAATGAAGATTACGAACGACTGCTCGATTTTGCCGACTCGCTCGGTATCGAGGACTACTTCTGGCAGGAGGGCGGCGCTGCCAAGGAGAGCTTCATCCCTGCTTTCGACCTCGAGGGCGTATTGAGCGAGTAGACGTCCGTCGACGTGTCGTAGCGCTCATCCATTTCGGGCAGGTTCTCCCAGAAGCGCTTCGGCATGAAGTGGCGGCGGAGCTCGGGGTGATAGCGCGCATCGATGGAGACGGCGTCGTAGAACCGCTTCCACGCTTGCTGCATCATTTCTTCGTCACCTGCTTTTTCAGGGAGATTTACTATGTCGGTTTGAACGAGCTGCCATCCCGATCCGTCGTAGATTCCCGCTATGCGGTGCGCTTCATCGTAAATCATGAAGGGGACGTCGTTGAAGCGCGCTGAGAACCAATCCATGAGCAGGGGTACGACCGATGCCTTCGGAGAGCAGCGAGCAAACCATATATTTCCTTTGAGGCACTCGAAGCGCAAAAATTGCTGCATAAGATGCCGCTCGTTCATTACCGAGCGGTCGAGTGCGATGAGCGGGGCCACCGCGGGGTGCGTGATTTCACTGATTGCCGCTCGATTCGCGTTGGACCTCATGGCGTAGCGAATGAACCGATAGACGACGGATCCCGCTTGCGCGTCGTCGGAAAGTGATGCGTGCAACACGGCGTTGAATCCCGCTTTTCCCGTTGCGCGCACCAATCCACGCTTCACACGTTCTGCGAGGGCTGCATCGGTCTCTATGGTCCGAACGCTCTGATCAAGGCGGGGCTGGAATGCGGCTCCCTGTACAATATCTTCAGGGTCCTCATGGTTCGCGTAAGCTTGAAACACTGCGGTGAGCAGCCCCTCGGGCGTTCCGTCATAGACGTAGGCAACATGGGCGAGCGGCTCTTCTGCGGCGATCATGCGCAAACCTTTTGTTTGTCGATGGCGTGCTGCCACCCGAACAGACCATCAGCTTGGCTGGCGAGCGTGCTTTTCTCAGGGAGGCTGCGGGGGCTTGAGCTTGATATGCTCGTCTTCTGCGCGGTCATGGGGGTACTGCTCGTGCTTGCCTTGCATGAAGTTCTAAGGGCGTCGTCTACGCCTGCTCTTGCTGAGTTTGTGGGTGCATCGTGCGCGCTCGTCCCTTGTGCGTTATGGAGCGCATCGCGTGCCTGTGCTTCCTCAATTCGCTTTCCGTGCTGATTCTGACCCTCAAGCGGATCGAAGAGGCTTAGCTGCCCCTGGCATTGCTTCGCCGCACGTCGTCCGTGCTTTCCGCCGTCAATCGGCGCGGCGAGCTGCGCGCGCAGGGCCCCTGGGGCGAATGGCGTGCCTGTTCCCGCGTATTTGCCGTTGCAGGTGATGAAGAAGCGTGCGCGCTTGTAGGCGATACCGAGTTTGCGCAGTTCGGGTTCGTGCAGGCAGCATGTGCGTCGGGCCTTCACGATAAGGCGTGCCCCGCGCGGGCCGATGCCGGGCACGCGCAGGAGCATTTCGAGCGGGGCGGTGTTCACCTCTACGGGGAAGTGCTCCAGGTGGTTGACGGCCCAGTTCGCCTTCGGGTCAAGCTGCGGGTCGAGGTAAGGGTTGTCCTCATCGATTATCTCGCTCACGTCAAACTTGTAGAAGCGCATAAGCCAATCGGCCTGGTAGAGTCGATGCTCGCGATCGAGTTCCACCGCGCCTGATGCGGGCAGGCGCTCATCGGAGGTAACTGGCAGGTAGGCGCTGAAGAACACGCGCTTGAGCGAGAGCGTGCGGTAGAGCGCCGCCGATAAGTTCAGGATCTGGAAGTCGTTTTCGGGCGTGGCGCCGACAATCATTTGCGTGCTTTGGCCAGCGGGTGCGAATGCCCGCTTGCGTTTCGCCGGTCGATTTTGCGAGTAGTATGTCGTGTTCTTTCGCATGAGAGCACGCGTGTCGGAATCTTCTGCCATGGAGTCGCGAATCTGGCGCATCGGAGCCAGAAGCTGCTGCTTGCGCTTTTGCGGACACAGAAGCGCAAGGCTTTTCTGGGAGGGGAGCTCCAGGTTCACGCTCATGCGGTCGGCCAGATGACCCAGCCGATCGATCAGTTCAGGTGAGGTGCCGGGCACCGCCTTCGCGTGGATGTACCCGCGAAAGCCGTACTCGTCGCGCAGGATGCGCAGCGTCTCGATCATGAGCTCGGTCGTGTAATCCGGGCTTTTTATGACGCCGGAGCTTACGAACAGCCCTTCGATATAGTTGCGTCGGTAGAACGATATCGTCAGGTCGGCCAGCTCGCGCGGGGTGAACGCGGTGCGCGCGACTTCGTTGCTTGCACGATTCACGCAGTAGGCGCAGTCATAGATGCAGACGTTGGTCATGAGCACCTTCAGAAGCGAGATGCAGCGCCCATCGGGTGTGAAGCTGTGGCAGCACCCTGCGGCCATTGCGTTTCCCAGCTGGCCGCGCCGAGCCCCTCGGTCCACACCGGAGGATGTGCAGGCCACATCGTACTTTGCGGCGTCGGCGAGGATTTCCAGCTTTTCGACGATATTCATGGGTACACCTGTTCGTTCGAATATTTGTTCGTATTTTAACAAGCTTCGAACTGATGTGCAATGCCCGCGCCTTTCTTTCCCGATGAAGGAGAAAATTCGCCATAATCCCTGTTCGCAGATGGTTAAGCGCGCTATCATTAGCTTACAAGGCGATTGCTGTATCGCCGTCTTCCGAATTGCGTTTTCAAAACGCACGATGGGGAAGGGGCAGCCATGCTCTATGACAATATCTTAGTTCCCTTCGATGGTTCGGCGTCTGCCGATGCGGCGCTCGAGGAAGCGGCCCGCTACGCGAAAGAGGATCCGGGCTGCGCGCTTCATGTGCTGCAGATTTCGGACATCGAGCATCAGGTGATCGAGCGGCTCGACTCTTCGTATGGCGCGGCGGTTCCCGTTGGTATGAGAGAGGCTTTCGAGGATGCCCAAAACGAGGCCCAAAGAAAGCTCGAGCGCGATGTCCGCCTCGCGACGCGCGGGCTTATGAACGAGATCCACGTCGAGGTGCAGAGCGAGACGACGATTGGTGTGCAAATCGTCGCGTATGCGGCGGCGCACAACATCGACCTCATCATCATGGGGTCGCGCGGTCTCGGCGGTTTGCGCGGCATCCTGGGCAGCGTGTCGAGCTTCGTGCTGAAAGAGGCGAAGGTTCCCGTTCTTGTGGTGAAAGACTAGCGAGCAAAAAAATCCCCCATCTGGAAAGGACGAACCACCAGATGGGGGATTGCTTTTTCGTGGTGCCGGCGGCAGGAATCGAACCCGCAACCTACTGATTACAAATCAGTTGCTCTACCGTTGAGCCACGCCGGCATGCGGTTTGCGCAAGCAAACATGATAAGGCAAAATGCGCCAACTGAAAAGAGGGAAATCCTGGAAGGCATCGGGGTGCAGCGAAGGAGGCATCGTGGGGCGTCGGGACTGCCTCATATTACGCCCAGGTCCCGACGCCGAGAGCCATTACTTCAATGAACTCTTATGTGGCAGCGATGGCTTTGTGCGGGGGTATGGCTAGATAGGAGATCCTGCGTGCAACATGCACGAGATAGGAACCGAAGAAAATGCTATCGAAATCTAATGATAATCGAAATCGGGGGTTGCGGGGGCGCAAGAATCATGTGCCGTGTTTCCTCTGCGTCGTTCTAGTTGCATGCTTTTCCGCGTTAGCAGTTTTTACGCTGGCTGCTTGCTCCTTAAGCGACGGCGACAACTCATCTCCCCATGTGGATAACGGAAGGCTGCGCATTTATTACGAGGAACCTTACGCGGTTGTTCCAGAGGGCAGCTTCTACCATGAAAAGGGATTCGGCATGTTTCTCGAGGCGTATAGCTCGCTTTTCTCTTCGAGTGAAGCGACGTATCTTGAGCCTACGCTCTTGGTGTCGGGCGAGGAGGAAGATCATAGCTTTCGGTCGCTCTCGATGTTTTCCCAGGTCGATGATGGCGATGTCTCCAGCCAAGATGTGAAAAGCGTCATCGATAACTTCACGCTTCCGCGCCCTGAAATGACCGATCCGGGATTTCGCCTCGTTGACGATATCGACAAAGGAAACGGTGAGTCTATTCTTATTTACGCCGCATATGAGAATGTGGACAAGAACAAGGCCGCAGAGATGCGCGTTGCAAGTTATTTTTTGAACGATCGGCTCATTGGTGTGGGGCTAACGTATCTCGGGTCGGTTGAGGGAGAGGATAGAGCGCAGGAAGTCGCTCTTGCCGAGAACATGCTGAGAAACGTGGAAATCATCCATTAACGAGGCGTCGGGCGAGAGGTGCCGATTGGATGGGTCGGGCGAGGAGGTGCGGCCTGGCGTGCCCCGGTGCCTTCTCGCCCGCTTGATCAAGTGGTTGCGCTATTCCTTCGCGCCCCATTCTTCGTAATATGCGTCGATAGCAGCCTTGATGTCGTCGTTGATGAGGACTTCACCCTGCACCTCGCGGTTGTAGAGGTACTCGGTCACTTCGGCCATGTTCACGATGCTCGCCGTGGGGAAGCCGTACTTCTCCGACACCTCGTCGCAGGCGCACTTCACGCCGCCTTTTCCAACCTCCATGCGGTTGAGCGAGACCATAAGGCCTTTGACCTCGATATTCGCGGCGCCGGTGATGAGGGGGTAGGTCTCGTCGATCGACTTGCCCGACGTGGTGACGTCTTCCACCATGACAACGCGGTCGCCGTCTTCGAGCACGTGCCCGAGCAGGTTGCCGCCCTCGCCGTGGTCTTTCGCTTCCTTACGATTCGAGCAGTACTTCACCTCTTTGCCGTAGAGCTCGTGAAGCCCCATCGCCGTCACGACCGACAGGGGGATGCCCTTGTACGCGGGGCCGAACACGACGTCGAAGTCGAGCCCGAAGTTGTCGTGGATTGCGCGCGCGTAGGAGAGACCCAGGCGATGCAGCTGGTCGCCCGTCACATAGGCGCCCGCGTTCATGAAAAACGGGGACTTGCGGCCGCTTTTCAACGTGAACTTGCCGAACTTAAGCACATGGCTTTCTACCATGAACTCGATGAACTCTTGCTTGTACTGCTCCATGGGGCGTCCTTTCCCTGTTGTGCGCGTGGTCGCGTGAGTCGTTTTCGCGGTATGATTCCACTATACAAGAACTCGACGCCTGCGGCAGGCACTGCTCGCCTGCGGGCAGATTTCCCGAAAGGCGCTCACGTGATTTACCTCGACAACGCGGCGACGACGCTTAAGAAACCCGACGGTGTGGCTCGCGCGGTGGCGGATGCAATCGGATCGTTCGGCGGTCCGGGGCGCGGCTCGCATGCGGCGGCGTTCGCGGCGAGCATGGCCGTGTTCGAGGCGCGCTCGGCCGTGGCGGGGTTGCTCGGCGCACAGGACGCTTCCCGCGTATCGTTTACCATGAACGCCACGATGGCGCTCAACATCGCTCTTGCTGGCCTTTTGCCTGATGAGGGACGCGCTGTCACCACGGCTGCGTCGCACAACTCGGTGCTGCGGCCGCTCTTCCGCGCCCGCGATCTGCGCGGGGCGCAGGTGGAGGTTGCCCGCATTCTCCCTGATGGGTCGCTTGATTGGGAATCCTACGAGCGCGCGCTTGAAGGAGGCGCGAACCTGGTCGTTGCCACGCATGCGTCGAACGTGACGGGCGATGTGTACGATGTTGTGCGCATGGCTTCGATGGCTCACGACGCGGGTGCGCTGTTCGTTCTGGATGCGGCGCAGACGGCGGGCGCGATGCCGGTCGATATGGCGGCGCTCGGGGTGGACGTGCTTTGCTTCACTGGGCACAAAAGCCTCTACGGCCCGCAGGGGACAGGCGGGCTCATCGTGCGCGAGGGGCTTGAGGTAGTGCCGCTTCTCGAGGGCGGGTCGGGAGTACACAGCTTCGACGAGCGTCAACCGTCGTTCATGCCCGAGGCGCTTGAGGCGGGAACGGAAAACGCGCATGGCTTGGCGGGGCTTGCCGCCGGCGTGGAATACGTGGCGCAGAAAGCGCCAGCTGCGATCGCTGCCCAGGTGGCGGGGCTTGTCGAGCGCTTCGAGCACGGGTTGGCGAGCGTTCCCGGGATCGTGGTGTACGGCGGGCATGCGAGCTTTGGGCGCTCGGGGATCGTCGCCTTCAACATCGGCGATGCCGATTCGGGCGAGGTCTCCGCGCGGCTCGACGCTGATTTCGGGATTTGTACGCGCCCCGGTGCCCACTGCGCGCCGCTTATGCACAAGGCGCTCGGCACGGCTGAGCAGGGCATCGTGCGCGCGAGTTTCTCCAGCTTCAACACGCAGGCTGAGGTTGACGCCGCGCTTGAGGCAGTGGAGAGTATTGCGCACCGAGCGAGCTAGCGAGTGCTGCGCGGCGAGGCGCGCTGACGGGCGTGCGGTCGTGCGGTAGAGCCGTGCGGTGGGGGCCGTGCGGTCGCGCGGCGTGACGGTGCGGCGGTGGGCACGCGGCGGGGCTGTGTACAAAAACGACGATAATTTTCAACTATAGTATGGCCACTAATTAAAATATTCCCCAAAGTCTAGCAAAGCGGGGAATATCTCTGCGCATTCCGTTAATCGAGGCGACGAAATGAGGGAATGCGTCGCGAGTCTATTTCTTGTTTTGCAAATTATCGTCATTCTTGTACAGCTAGAGTCCTAATTAATTGAACGTCAGAGCGCTGACCTGCAGTTTTGAATTACAAAGGTTCCTTATGAATATGATTTCTCGCGTTTCTCACCTGAAAAGGCGAGCTTAAGTTGTGCATATTGCGTGCGTGGCGCTCTCGTAAGTCCGATTTCGTACTACAGTATAATAGAAAGTACGAAATCGGACTAAAGGGCAAGGATGAGCAAAGGGAATACGGCGTCCGACGCGAATGAGGCAAACGGCACATGCGCGCCGGGCAAGGTGGGTGCGAACATGGCGGATGCGGCGGTTTCCAGCGGCGCGACAAATCCGACATGCTCAGACGGCTCGGCAAATGCCGCAAGTTCGGCGGACGCGGAGGGCCCAAGTAGCCCGACGGGCGCTTCTGTCCCAGGCAATATCGTGCGCGCCTACGAGGCGCTCGATAGTTTTTGGCGTGAGCAGAACCAGCTCTATCGCGACGTTGCAGCATCGTTTGGAATCTCCGAAAGCGCGTTCAATATCCTATACGCTATCTATCTTGCGGGCGAAAAGGGCATCGCGCAACGCGATATCTGCATGCAGATGTGCATCGGCAAGCAAACGGTGAACAGCTCCATCCACAAGCTCGAACGCGAGGGGGTGGTCGTGCTTGAAAGTGGCCCGGGCCGTCGCGGTCTGCTCGCGCATCTGACTCCGGTGGGCCTTAAGCTCGCCGAGCGCACCATCGTCCCTATGATCGAGGCAGAGCTTGCGGCGCTGAGGGAATTCGACGACAGGGAGCTCGAGCTGGCGCTTCTTCTCGGACGGCGCTACACCGATGCTCTGCGCTCGCATTTCGCGGATATCCCTGGGGTGCACCTGACCTTGCAAAACAACAAGGCCGCGCTTCTGGATGGCGAAGCTGCGCTCCGAGGAGTCAAGGCTGCAGCGCGAGGCGACGCTTCCGCACCTCGAAACGACGGGGCTGCCAAGCGCGGCGGGGAGGGCAAGGGTGCGCCCCCGGGCGGGTGTCTTTCCTCTCCGAATAAGAAGGTACGATAAGCCATGGCGATCCAGATTTCCGACCATTTCACGCTCGGGCGGCTCGCGCGTTTCACCGCTCCAACTTGCGCCATGATGCTTTTCACCTCGATCTACGGCGTGATCGACGGTCTGTTCGTGTCGAATTTCGTCGGCAAGGAATCCTTCGCTGCCTTAAACCTTGTCTATCCGCTGTTCATGATGCTCGGTGCGCTCGGGTACATGTTCGGAACGGGCGGTACGGCGCTCGTCGCCAAAACGATGGGGGAGGGCGACGACAAGCGCGCTCGTGGGCTGTTCTCACTTATCGTGTACGCGACGCTCATCGTGGGAATCGCATGCGGGATCGTGGTGTTCGTGGCCGTAGGGTCCGTCGCCGGCGCGTTAGGGGCCGAAGGCTCGCTGCTCGAGGAATGCGTCGTGTACGGCAGCATCCTGGCGTTCTCGCTTCCATTCTTCATGCTGCAGGAAACCTTCCAGAGCCTGTTGACCGCTGCAGGCAAGCCCAAGGTGGGGCTTTGCGTCATGGTGGTTGCTGGCGTCGCTAACATCGCGCTCGATGCCCTGTTCATCATCGTGTTCCAGTGGGGCCTGGCGGGTGCTGCCCTGGCGACGGCGATAAGCGAGGTCCTTGGCGGTGCGATCCCGTTCCTCTATTTCGCGCGGCCGAACTCGAGCACGCTGCGCCTGGGTCGCCCGCTTATCGACGTGCGGGCTTTGGGGCGCGTCTGCATGAACGGCTCGTCGGAACTCGTCTCGAACCTTTCCATGTCGCTCGTGTCTATGGTCTACAACTTCCAGCTGATGGCTTATATCGGTCCTGATGGCGTCGCAATTTACGGCGTTATCCAGTACGTTGCGTGGATCGCCGTGTCGCTTCTCATGGGCTTCACAGTCGGATCCTCTCCCATCATCAGTTACCACTACGGGGCGAAGAATTCCGCCGAGCTCAAAGGCTTGTTCCGCACCTGCCTTGGCGTGATGGTGGCGGGGGGCGTGCTGATCACCGTGCTGACTCATCTCTTTGCGCACCCGCTCGCGGCGGTGTTCGTGGGATACGATCTCACCCTGTGCGAGATGACCGTCGCCGCCCTCGGCGAGTATTCGCTCGCGTTCATCTTCGTGGGCGTGAGCATTTTCGGCTCGGCGTTCTTCACGGCGCTCAACAACGGCCTCGTCTCGGCGCTCATATCGTTTTTGCGCACGCTCGTGTTCGAGTGCGCGGCGGTGATGTTTTTGCCTGCGATCATCGGCGTCGACGGCATCTGGCTTTCCATCGTGGTCGCCGAGATCGCGTCGATGTTTCTTACCGGCGGTTTTCTCGTCGGCCTGCGCAAACACTACGGTTATGTCTAGCGCCTGCCGCGTCGTGGAAGGATCGTCCCGTTGCCTAGCGTCCTCCGCGTCGTGGAAGGTGCGCCCGCTTAGCAGCCGCGCACCTGATGCTCACGCCGCCGCCCTCCGCGTCGCGGAAGGGTCCCCGCTTTCGCTCCTCGCTCCCCGCTCGTGCGCTTTGTGAGGATAATGCGGTGATGGGAGTGCTGTTGTATCATGGGGGCGAACAATGAGCGCCTCTTCTCGGGCGCCGCAAAAGGAGAACCTGTGGAACAAAAACCCTCATTTGACAAGCGCTTTGCGCTGCTTATCGACGCGGACAACGTCTCATCGAAGTACATCAAGCCCATTCTCGACGAGCTTTCGAAATACGGCACCATCACCTACAAGCGCATTTACGGCGACTGGACGAGCACCCTGCATGCCAAGTGGAAAGACGCGCTGCTCGACAATTCCATCACGCCGATTCAGCAGTTCAGCTACACCGTCGGCAAGAACGCCACCGACTCGGCCATGATCATCGACGCGATGGACATTCTCTATTCCGGGAACGTGGAGGGCTTCTGCCTGGTGTCGAGCGACAGCGATTTCACCCGGCTGGCGGTGCGGCTGCGGGAGTCGGGGATGTACGTCATCGGGATGGGCGAGAAAAAGACGCCCAACGCTTTCATCGCGGCCTGCAACAAGTTCAAGTACCTGGAGGTGCTCGAGCAGGCCAACCGGCCCAAG
>ERZ827168.3776-NODE-3776-length-14984-cov-3.180923_pt1 | contig 14984 bp, 10 predicted proteins | sample MGYA00519868_ERZ827168 | MGnify/ENA primary metagenome ERZ827168 (study PRJEB31778, sample SAMEA3449271) | human gut metagenome | biome: human gut; feature: human-associated habitat; material: faeces | place: United Kingdom | collected 2010/2012 ...
TGCGCGAGCTGCGGAATATGGGCATCGAGGTCGTCATGCTCACGGGCGACAACGAGCGCACGGCGCACGCCATCCAAAAACGCGTCGGCACCGATGACGTCATTGCCGGCGTGTTGCCTCAGGGTAAGGAAGAGGTCATTCGCGACCTGCAGAAACAGGGAACAGTTGCCATGGTGGGAGACGGCGTGAACGACGCTCCCGCCTTGGCGCGCGCCGATGTCGGCATTGCGATCGGCGCGGGCACCGATATCGCTATCGACAGCGCCGACATCGTGCTCATGAAAAGCGACCTGGCCGATGTGCCTGCGGCGATCTCGCTTTCGCGCGCGACCATGCGCAATATCAAGCAGAACCTGTTCTGGGCGCTCATTTACAATGTGATCTGCATCCCCGTGGCGGCCGGTGCGCTCTCGTTCGCGGGCGTAACCTTGAACCCCATGATTGCCGCGGCGGCTATGTCGTGCAGCTCGGTGTGCGTGGTGTCGAACGCGCTTCGCCTTCGCGGATGGAAGCCTGTGGTGTTCGGCGAGGCGGCATCGGCGCTGGAACCCGAGGCTGCACCCGATGCCGCATCCGGGGCTGCGCTCGCAAGTGAGGCGGGTGTGCCCACGATGGACGGGCCCTCTGCGGAAGACGGCGATGGCTCGCCCGTTTCCGCTGGTCATAGCAAAGAAATGCAAACCGTGAAACCGAAGGAGATCATCATGGAAAAGAAGCTGTCCGTCGAAGGAATGATGTGCCAACATTGCGTTGCCCACGTGAAGAAGGCGCTCGAGGGCGTCGAGGGCGTGGAAGAGGCCGTGGTCGACCTTGACTCCAACAGCGCGACGGCGAAACTTTCCGCCGACGTGGCCGACCAGGTGCTTGTCGACGCCATCGTCGATACGGGATACGAAGCGAAGGTCGTCGAGTAGCGAGACGCCTCCTTCGTGGTCAAAAGAAAGAGCTATGCGCTGTTGATGGCTCGCTAAAGTGACATTCGCTCCGTAGTTACGCCCCGCATTACCAAAAGTTGGGGTGTAACTGCGACAATTCTCGACTCTCACCCATTTGAAAGAAGCAAACGAGCGCGCATAACTCGCTCAGTTGACCACGAACTTGCCCCACTGCTCCACGAGGTGTTGCGAGCACCTATCCATGTGCGATTTTGAGGGCAAGCCACGCTCTCGCCCTCCCCTAATTCGCCAAAGCCCACCGGAAGGAACGAACCAATGGCTAAGACAGCCGAACCGAACACAACCCCCGCACCTGATGGGCGCCCGCTCGTTGCGCGAACGTCCCCTCTCGAGGATCGTTGGGGAAGGCTTTCCATCGTGTTCGGCCAGGACGGCGTCGAGCTTCTTGCTGGCAAGAAAGTGCTCCTCTTCGGTTTGGGCGGTGTCGGCTCGAACTGCCTTGAGCCCCTCGCGCGCGGCGGTATCGGATCGTTTGTGCTGGTCGATTGCGACGTTGTGCAGCCCTCGAATGTGAACCGCCAGGCGGTTGCTTGGGAGAGCACTATCGGTCGACGCAAGACGGACGTCGCGCGCGAGATGGTGCGTGCGATAAACCCCGAGGCCCGGGTAGAAACGGTCGACGAGTTCGTCCTGACCGAGAACCTGCCTGCCTTCCTTGACGCGCACGGCGATGTCGACTTCGTGATCGACGCAATCGACACGGTCTCCGCGAAAATCGCCCTTGCGAAGCTGTGCGAGGATCGGGGCCTTTCGCTCGTGTGCTCAGCGGGTGCAGCGGATCGCTTCTTCCCCGAGTGCCTTTCGTTTGCGAACATCTACGACACGCACGATTGCGGGCTTTGCCGCATCTTGCGCAAAGAGGCGCGCAAGCTCGGCATCAAGCGCTGGACCATCCTGTATTCCGACGAGCCTTCGGCGCGCGAGCTTTTGGGCACCCCGCGCCTGCCCGAGCCCGAGCAAGTGCCCGGTGAGCGACGCCGGAAGCTTCCGCTCGGCACAACTTCCTGGATGCCTCCCATCATGGGACAAATGATTGCGGGCTATGTGATCTGCTCGCTTATGGGTTTGGAAAACGGCGGGCGATCGCTATGATGGAGGGGATCCCGCTCATCGACACGCACTGCCACCTGGACTTTGCGGGCAATGCGGCGGAACTTGCTGCCGCTTATGCTGCATGCGGCGGTGCGCTTTCGGGAACCTGCGATCCGCGGGATTTCGATCGCGTGTGCGCGATACTCGCTCCCTACGCCCCGCGCGTGCGGGTTGGCTTGGGGCTTCACCCGTGGTGGGTCGCCGATGGCACCTGCGGGGAAGGGGAAGTCGCGCTGTTCGAGCGCCTGGCTCCCGCCGCGCCTCTTATCTCGGAAGTGGGGCTTGACTTTCAGCCGCGACGCGCCGATACGCGCGATGCGCAAATCGAGGCGTTTGAGCGTGTCTGCGCCGCTGCCGCGCGCCCTTCAGCGGAATTCCCACGACGCATTATGTCCATCCACTCGTCGGCGGCAGCGACCTGCGTGCTCGATGTACTCGAACGCACGGGGTGCCTCGATGCTTACATCTGTATTTTCCACTGGTTCTCCGGCTCGCAAGAGGAGCTGACTCGCGCAATCGATGCGGGATGCCTCTTCTCCGTGAACGAGCGCATGCTCAAAACGAAACGCGGACGTGCCTATGCGCGCGCAATTCCCAAAGATCGCCTGCTCATCGAGACCGACTTCCCGAGCAAACCCACCGCTATGACGATTCCCCAAGACGTCGCCCCGCGTCTCGAGCGCACGATGTCGCTGCTCGCTGCAGCTCGCGGTGACGATGAGCGCTCGCTGGCCTCGGCCATCGCCGACGCAAGCGAACGGCTTCTTTTCTCGTAGAGAGGCAACTGGAGGCTCAAAAGTTTTCCGCGGTAGATTTAACGAGGAAGCCATGGTAAACTTTTTGTGGTCTATTTGAATATCGAACAGTAAGCAGGTACGATACGTGAACGAACAGGCTGCGCAAATCGAGCAGGGCGTTGCGGTTGAACAGGTAAAACAAGTAAAATCACGCTTGCGCTACTGCCTGTGGGCGGCAGGCGGCTTTCTCTTTTTCGCGCTGGGAATGGTGGGCGCAGTGTTGCCGATTCTGCCTACGACGCCATTCATCCTGGTGGCAGCCTTCTGCTTTGCACGCAGCTCCGATCGTCTGAACGGCTGGTTTAAAGGCACGAAAGTCTACAAGATGGTGTTTGAGGGCTATATGACCAAGCGTTCCATGACGCTGCGGTCGAAGCTCACTATCCTTGTGCCCGTTACCGCGCTTTTGGCTGTGAGCTTTGCCATGATGAGCAACGTTCCTGTTGGCCGTGCAATTGTTGCTGCCGTGTGGGTTGGTCATATCGTCTATTTCGGGTTTGTCGTGAAAACCGAGCGCTAACCAGGGAATTCGCGCCAGAGATTTCGCGCTCAGCGATGGGGGTTTGCCCTGTGCCAGAAGCTACCGCATGGCGCTTTCCGCCTTGCGGCCCTTGTACGGCGATCCTGCCCGCTTCTTCTGCCCCGCTTCTCGCCCGTCCTCCGTGCCCAGCCCTCACCCATCGCCTTTTTTCTCTTTTTGCGGGCGTCGCGTTCCATTGCGCCCGCGCTCCCTTACAATAAGGCGGTTTGGCGATTTGATGGGGAAGGAAAGCGGCCGCGTGAGGCGAATGGGCAAAAGCGATCGTGCCACGATGGTGGGCTTTCTTGCGCTCGTGTTCTGGAGCATGATGTTCGGGTTCGTGCGCCTGACCTCGCAGGGTTTCGGCGTCTTGCTCGGCGGCGCGCTCATCTACACGCTTGGCGCGATCTCGCTGTTCATCGTTTTGCGCCCATCGCGGCCGAGCGCTTATTCCTTGAAGTACTTCCTAGTCAGCGGCGGGCTTTTCGTGTTCTACGAGGCCGCCATAAGCGCCTCGATTGGCCTTGCTGCCTCGTCCACGCAAACGGTCGAGCTCAGCATGGTGAACTATTTGTGGCCCTCACTTACCGTTCTTTTGAACTCCACGGCGATGCGCGGCGCGCGCGGATTCGCCCGTGCTCTGCCGGGTGCTGTGGTCGCGACGGTGGGCGTAATGCTCGCTATCGGGGGAGATGCCGGCCTTGACGCGGGTGTCGTCGCGGCGGATATCTCCTCGAATCCGCTTCCGTTCGCCCTGACGCTCGCGGCGGCGCTTGACTGGGCGTCCTATTCCGTCGTCACGCCGCGCATCACGAACGGCAAGGATGCCACGCCCTATTTCATGATCGGCGTCGCGGCGGTGTTCTGGGTGATGCTCGCCACCTCGGGCGCGCCTGTTCCCCAAAGCATGCCGTCTATCGGGTCGATCCTGGCGCTTCTTGCTGCGATGGGCTCGATTGCCGCTGGGTACGCGTGTTGGAACCACGGACTGCTGTTCGGCAACGTGTCGCGCATGGCGCTAGCGTCGTACGCGGCGCCCTTTCTCTCGGTGGTGGCAAGCTCGATCATCTTGGGGCTCGCGCTGCCCGGGCTTTTCTGGGCAGGCGTTGCCTTCGTCATTGCGGGGTCGTTGCTGAACCTGCTCATGGGCAAGCGCGCGGAAAGCCACGAAAAAGCCTAGTTCGGAAAGGGGACTCAGGACGCCTTTCGATAGAAGCGGCGTTTTCAAGCTGCTCGCAGCGCTGGCGGCCTTTGCTGCGTTGTCGAGCACATTCCCTTTGCGTCCTGACAGCTCGTTTTCTCACCGTTTGTCCGCTTTAATTCTGGTTTTGCGCGAATTTGCCGCTTTGTGCTGGTCTTTCGCACGTTCTTCCAATACCATCATGGTCGATTTGACCTTATCTTTACGGAGGAATCCCCATGCATCCTTGCGCCGATGCCGAAGCGCTTGTCTTCGCCCAATCCGAACCTGCAGGAACCCGCACCGCCGCGCTCGTTCGCGATGCCGCCGCGTCCGCTGAGGGCGCCATCATCGAGTGGCGCCGGTTATTTCATCAGCATCCTGAGCTTTCGGGGCGGGAATCGCATACGCAGGAGATGCTCTGCGGCGAGCTCGATCGCCTGGGGGTGGAATATCGCCGCCTCGATAACAACGGTATCATCGCGACGATTCGCGGGGAGGCCTCTGGGTCCTATGATGCAGCCGGTGTCCCTGCGCGTCGCGTGGCCCTTCGCGCCGACATTGATGCGCTTCCTGTGACCGAGGACACGGGCGTGCCGTTCGCCTCCGAGAACGAGGGCGTCATGCACGCGTGCGGCCACGATGCGCACATGGCCATGATGCTCGGTGCGATTCGCATTCTTCTCGAGACGAAATCGCAGCTCAAAGGCGAGGTTCGCATCTTGTTCCAGCCTGCTGAGGAAATCTCGATAGGCGCGCTCTCCATGATCGACGCCGGCGCGCTCGACGGTGTCGACGCCATCTACGGCGCACACATCTGGAGCGAGGTCGACGCGGGCACGGTGTCGTGCGCGCCAGGGCAGCGCATGGCCAACACCGACTGGTTTCACATTGACATCGAGGGCGTCTCCGCGCACGGTTCCATGCCGCACAAGGGTGTCGACGCCGTCGTCGTGGGGGCGGAGATGGTGAACGGGCTGCAGGTGCTCGTCAGCCGCGACGTGTCGCCGTTCGACCCGGTCGTGGTCACCGTGGGCGAGTTCCATGGTGGCGAGGCGCGCAACATTATGGCTGGTCACGCCTACCTTTCGGGAACGGTGCGCACCTGGACTGAAAAGCTGCGCCGCGAAGTTCCCGATCGCCTCGAGCGCATCGTGAGCAAGATGGGGCACGCTTTCGGGGCCAAGGTGAAGTTCACGTTTGAGGAGGGCAATGCGGGCCTCTCGAACGACCCGGTGTGCGCGGAGGTTGCGCGGCGTGCGGTCGTGGACATGCTGGGGAAGTCCGCAGTTTCGGACTACCGCGGCACGCTCTCGGGCGAGGACTTCAGCGAGTACCTGAACATCGTGCCCGGCGTGTTCTGCTTTGTTGGCACGAGAAATCCCGAGGTCGGGGCTTCGCACCCGCAGCATAGCTGCCATTTCACCATCGACGAGAGCGTGCTCGCGAAGGGCAGCATGGTTGCCGCCCAATGGGCCTGCCGCATGCTGGCGGCGGAATAGCGGACATCGTCGTGCGCACTTTGCGGGTTCCCTGAGGGCCCGCGGCTGCTTGCGGGCGCTCCGCCCTGATGTTGGCGGAGATTCCTCGCGGCGGCGCATGTCAGGCTCTCGTGCGCCTTCCCCGAAAAACCATCATTTGTTCGCTGTGTTAGCCATGCAAAACTTGCCACTTGCTGCTATGATTGAACGCGAGAAAACGGCTGCGCATCCACACTAGCAAACACACTCCGCGCGTATACCACGTAAGCGATTTGAGGCATATCCATGGCGTTCGTACATTTGCACAATCACACCGAATATTCCCTGCTCGACGGCTTGACCCACGTGAAGGACATGGTTCGTCGCGCCGCCGATCTCGACATGCCGGCGGTGGCTATCACCGACCACGGCGTCATGTCGGGCGTGCCGGAGCTGTGCGACGCGTGTACGGCGGTCGAGAAGGAAACGGGCAAGAAGGTCAAGCCCATCTACGGCTGCGAGGTCTACTTCACCACCGACGAGGAGCTGCGCAAGGACGTAAAGCCGAAGCTGTACCATTTGCTGCTCCTTGCGAAGACCAACGAGGGCTATCACAACCTGTTGCACCTGGTCAGCGAATCGCATGTCGACAACTTCTACTACAAGCCGCGCACGACGTTCTCCATGCTGCAGAAGTACGGCCACGGCATCATCGGCTCGTCCGCGTGCATCGCGGGCATCATCCCGAAGCTTCTGGACAACCGCCAGTTTGACGACGCGGTCGAGTGGGCGCGCCGTTTCGCGAGCTGCTTCGACGAGGGCGACTTCTACATCGAGCTGCAAAACCAGGGCCTGCGCACCGACGCTGGCATGACGCAGACCGAGCTCAACCGCCAGCTCACCAAGGTCGCCCAGCTTGCGGGCCTAAAGACCATCGCCACGAACGACTTCCACTACCTTAAGAAGGAAGACGCAAAGGCGCAGGACATCATGCTGTGCATCGGCACGGGTTCGGCGGTGAACGACGCGAACCGCATGCGCTTCGAGAACGACGAGTTCTACATGAAGACGGAAGAGGAGATGCGCGAGGCGCTCTCCGAGTTCCCCGAGGCGTGCGACAATACAGTCGAGGTGGCCGAAAAGGTCGACGTCGTGCTCGAGCGCGACTCCATTCTGCCGCGTTTCCCCTTGCCAGAGGGCGAAACCGAGGAAAGCTGGTTCCGCAAGCAGTGCGAGTGGGGCTTGAAGAAGCGCTATGGCGACCCCGTGCCCAAAGAGGCATGGGACCGCTATGAATACGAGGCTGGCATCATCTTGCAGCAAGGCTTCCCGGCGTACTTCCTCATCGTGCAGGAATACATCGCCTGGGCCCGCAGCCAGGGAATCGGCGTCGGCCCAGGTCGTGGCTCGGCTGCAGGCGCCATCTGCACTTACGCCATGGGCATTACCGACCTCGACCCGCTTCCCAACGGGCTTCTGTTCGAGCGCTTCCTGTCGCCCGAACGCGTGGAGATGCCCGATATCGACGTCGACTTCGAGGATGAACGTCGCCAGGAAGTCATCGAGCATATTAAAGAAGTCTACGGCGAGGACCATGTGTCGGGCGTTATCACGTTCGGCAAGCTGCAGGCGAAAAACGCCGTGCGCGATGCTGCGCGCGTGCTGGGGTATCCGTATGCCGTGGGTGACAAGGTTGCCAAGCTTATCGGCGATGAGCTGGGCATTACCATCGACAAAGCGCTGGAGACGAACCCTGACTTCAAGAAGGAATACGAAAACGACCCCGAAGTGAAGGCGGTTGTTGATGACGCGCGCGCCATTGAAGGGCATGTGCGTGGCGAAGGCGTGCATGCCTGCGCGACCATCATCTGCCGCGACCCCATGGCCGACCACGTGCCCATGAAGCGCGACACCAAAGGCGGCGGCATCATCACGCAATATGACGGCCACTACACGCCTGACCTGGGCTTGCTCAAGATGGACTTCCTTGGCTTGCGCACCTTGGGCGTGCTTTCGCGCGCGTGCTGCAACGTCGAGCAGACCACTGGCGTCAAGATGGTGCCCGAGGAGATTCCTACCGACGATGAGGGTGCATTCGCCCTCATGCGCTCGGGCAACATGGACGGCCTGTTCCAGGTAGAAGGCTCGCTGTACGTGAGTCTGTTCGCACGGCTCCCACCGCGCCGCTTCTCCGACATCGTCGCATCGATCGCCCTCAACCGTCCGGGCCCGCTTGAGTCCGGCATGGTCGACGACTACGTGAAGGTGGCGAGCGGCAAGACGCCCGTTCACTACTACGACGATCGCCTGCGCCCTGTGCTCGAGGAAACCTACGGCACCATGGTCTACCAGGAACAGATCATGCAGGTGTCCATGGTGATGAGCGGCTTTTCCGCCGGCAAGGCAGACAAGCTGCGCAAGGCAATGGGCAAGAAGAAAATCGACATCATGCGCCTGCTCCAGGAAGACTGGAACAACGGTGCCGTCGAGAACGGCTACTCACTCGACATCGCGAAGAAGATTTGGGATGACGCGGAGAAGTTCGCTAAGTACGCGTTCAACAAGTCGCACTCGGCTGCATACTCCATCCTGGTCATGCGCACGGCGTACCTGAAGGCGCATTACCCTAACGAGTACATGGCCGCAGTGCTGTCGAGCTACATGGGCAACACCGACCGCCTCATCCGCTACATCGCGAGCTGCAACCACAACGGCACGCCCGTGCTGCCGCCGGACATCAATTCGTCGAACGCCGAGTTCACCCCGGTTAAGGATGGCATCCGCTTCGGGCTCGTCGGCGTGCGCGGCGTCGGGCGCAACGTGGCCGACGCCATCATTGCGGAGCGCGAGGAAAACGGCCCATTCACCAGCCTGCATGACTTCGTAAATCGCGTTGACGCGAAGTGCTTTAATCGCAAGACGCTCGAAGCGCTCATCAAGGGCGGTGCCTTCGATTCGACGGGGTACACGCGCAAGCAGCTCATGTACTTCCTGGAGGAAACGCCGCTGCTCGAGAACGCTTCGAAGCGCCAGAAGGACCGCGACGCCGGCCAGGTGAGCATGTTCGACCTGTTCGCCGCCAACGAGGACTCAGGTTTTCAGGAGGACGTGCCTGCGCCCGACGGCATCGAGTGGGACAAGCGCACCAAGCTTGCCTACGAGAAGGAAATCATGAAGATCTACGTGTCTGAGCACCCGCTTGCACCGTACGAGAGCGCGATTTCCCGCATGACGAAGTTCCAGCTGGGCGACTTGGCCGAGCGCACGAAGGAAATCAAGTCAGCGACGTTCGTCGGCATGGTGTCCAATGTGGTAACCAAGCTCACCAAGCGCGGCACGAAGATGGCCACGTTCACAATCGAGGACACAACGGGCCACATGGAGTGCATCTGCTTCAAGTACGACGAGAATGCGGAGGCCATTCACGAGGATGCCATCGTGAAGATCAAGGGCAAGTTCGAGCACAGCGACCGCGGCAATCAGATTATGGCGTTCGAGATCGAGGAAATCGAGCTGAACGAAGAGGATGCTCGACCTTCGCATCTGCAGCTTAACGTGCCGTCGTGCGAGTTCGACCAGCAAAAATTGTTGCGCTTGAACCGTATCTTGCAGTCGTATCCGGGCCGCGATGGGGTTGTGCTCCTCGTCACGCAGTCCGACGGCCGCCGCTTCCGCGCGGAGCTGCCGGTCACGGTCGACTCGGGCTCGCCGGTTATGCGAAGCGAGCTGCAGGATTTGTTCGGACGTGGCGCGCTGATTGCATAGAGAGTTTGCTATCGCTGGCCCGGGGATTAACCTCGGGCCAGTGTTTTCTTCTCCCCGATAGCTCATTGCGGGCCGCTGAGCTGCAGGTCGCCCGTGACTTGCCTCAGGTTGCCTCCCTTGTTTCTCCGCAGGTCGGTGCTTCGCGTCCCCCTGGCTCGCCGCAGGTCGCCGAATCTCGCCTCCGGGCTCGTTGCGGGTCGCTGTAGCTTGATATGAGGTTCGCTGCCTTATTGCTTGTCGTGTTCGCGCGCAAATGAGGTATCATGCTCGATATGGATAATGTCAAAAACAATATGACGCTTTCGCTTGCCGTCGCCTACAATGGCAAGCCTTTCAGCGGTTTTGCGCGCCAGCCCGGCCAACTTACGGTGCAGGGCGAGTTGGAACATGCGCTTGAGCTGCTGTTCCGCCGCGAGGTTGAAACCACGTGCGCCGGCCGCACCGACGCGGGCGTCCATGCGCGCGCTCAAGTCGTGAGCTTTGATATCTCGCCTGATGAATTGCGTGGTCGTACGCTTGAAAGTCTCGCCCGGTCGATGAATGCGCTCACGCATGAGGCCATCGTCGTGCGCTCGGTCGACGAGCGCGAACTCGGCTTCTCTGCCCGCTTCGACGCAACGGAGCGCGAGTACCGCTACTTCATCTGCGTCGAGCCCGCACCGCCCATTTTCCTGCGCGATTTCTCGTGGCATATCCCGAAGCCGCTCGATGTCGAGGCGATGCGAGAGGCGTCCCGCGCGCTCATCGGCGAGCATGATTTCAAGAGCTTCTGCATGGCGGCAAGCGCGGTGGGGAAGCCGACGTGTCGCAATGTGCATGAAATCTCGTTCGCTCAAAAAGAGGTGATGGGGGAGCGGGCCGTCGTCATCACGGTGAAGGGCAACGCGTTCCTCCATTCTATGGTGCGCACTATCGTGGGCACGCTTGTCATGGTCGGCCGCGGCCAGCGGAAGCCCGAATGGGTCGCCGACGTGCTCCAGGCGTGCGACCGATGCGCTGCTGGGGAGAACGCACCTGCAGCCGGCCTCGTTTTCTGGAACGTGAGCTACGACGGCGTAAGGGACCACATCTGATTATGGTGGAGCGAAAGACACCTTTTCGTGGTAAGCGCGAGTACGTCACGTTCGGCGAAGGGTTTCCCGGCTTTGGGGAATCCGACGAGCACAAGGCTTCGCGCTGGAATGCGGACCTCTTCGAGGAAGCGCCTGTTTCGGAACCTGAGAATGCGCCTGTTGCCTATACGGGTGATGAGGATTTCTCGACGCGCGGTCGCTACAGCGGAGTTGGCATCATCGTCGATGAGATGGGGGAGTTCGACCCTGAACCTGTGCGCTGCGGGAGCGCGGGGCCTCTGCCAGGAAAGAATGCGGAACCCGTGCGCCGAGACAGCATGGAGTCTGTGCTGGTCAAGAGCCCCGAACCTGCGCGCCGCGAGAACCCCAAGTCGGTCGCGACCGCAAGTAGCTCCAAGTCGGCCGCCCCTGCGCACAACCCCGAATCAGCGCAATCTGTTGAGGCCAAGTTCGACCTCTCGTTGTTTCGCGAGCTCTATCGAAGCCGTGATGGGCGGCTCGTGTTCTTCGAGCATTGTGTGACCGGCCATCTTGCCGCCGTCGACGCATCGAAGCTCGTTTAAGCTGAGCATCCTCCGCTTTGGGCGCCGTCGACGCATTCCGCCGCCCTACGTTTAATCGCACGGACTTAAGCGGGGAGTAATAAGCACGCTAACGAATAACGCCCCTTGCATCGATCGGTCGAGCAAGGGGCGCTGCTGTTCTCGTCGTAGGGACGAATTCGCTAGCGTGCTTCGGGCTTTTTCGGCACGGTGCGATCGACGAAGTAGATCTTGTACCACATGAGGAACATGTACACAATCCAGATCTTGCGCGAGCGATCGGCTCCCGCCTTGTGCTCGTCGAGCAGGCGCACCAGCTCATCGGTGTTGAAGAACTCGCGCGCGATGTCGCCCGTGAACCATTCCTTCACCATGGTGTAGTAGCGCTCCTCGCGCAACCAATTCACGACCGGCACGGGGAAGCCGAGCTTCTCCTTCTGCGCCCAGTCCTTCGGGATGGCGAACTCCGCAGCGTCGCGCAGTGTGAGCTTCGTCTGTTGCTCGTTGGCCTTGAGCGACGTGGGGATGGTGGCCGACAGGTCGAATACGCGGCGGTCGAGGAAGGGCACGCGCGATTCGAGCGAATGCGCCATCGACATTTTGTCGGTCTTGAGCAGGATGTCTCCCACCAGCCAGAAGTACAAATCGACGTACTGCATGCGCGTCGTCTCGTCGAGATCGGCAACCTCGGCATACACGGGCGCTGTGAGCGATTGCGGGGTGGGGGCGCTGCAGCCGCCCTTGAGCAGGCTTGCGCGCTCCTCGGGTGTGAAGGCGACGCCGTTCGCGTTGGTGTAGTACCAGTCCTCAGGCGTCTCGCTTGCGCGCTCAAGATAGTTCGCGCCGCGCAGATGAAGCGCGCGCATCGCATGGGATGCGCCCTTGAGCAGGCCCTTCGGCGCCCAGCTTACCTTCGCGTTGGAGAACGGCGTCTGATAGATTCGATAGCCTCCGAAGAACTCGTCGGCACCTTCACCGGAAAGCACGGCCTTTACCTGGGTGGCGGCAATCTGGTCGACGAAGTACAGCGCCACGGCGGAAGGGTCGGCGGAGGGCTCGTCCATATGCCACTGCACGCGCGGAAGGCTCGCCCAGTATTCCTCCTCGCCGATGTACTTGTCGGTGTTGGCGATATGCAGGTCGTCTGCCAGCTCGCGCGCCCAAGAAATCTCGTCGCGCATGGTCTTGCCGCCGGCGCCTTCGGCATTGTTCGCCGCCGCCTGCTTGTAGCACTCGAAGCCCACGGTGAACGTCTTGATGTCGGGGTTCTCCTTGGCCAGGCACGCCGCCATGTAGCTGGAGTCGATGCCTGACGACAGGAAGCTTCCGACCTCGACATCGGCCACGTTATGGTAGCGCACGCTGTCGCGCATGACCTCGTCGATGGCGCGCGCGGTGTCCTCGCGGTTGCGGTTCTCGTCGAAGTGGTACTCGGGGCGCCAGTAGCGGCGCTCGGTGATGGAGCCGTTGGCGTGCACGGTCATGCAGTGCGCGGGCGCAAGCTTGAAGATGCCCTTGAAGAAGGTCTCCGGTAGCGCGCTGAACTGGAAGCACAGGTACTGCTCGAGTGCCTCGCGATTGAGCTCACGGGTGTAGGCGGGATGCTCCAGGATGCATTTGATCTCGGACGCGAAGATGAACTGGCCGTTTTGCTGCGTGTAGTAAAACGGTTTGATGCCGAAGAAATCGCGCGCGCAGAAGAGCTCGCGCGTCGCGCGGTTCCAGATGGCGAACGCGAACATGCCGCGCAGGCGGTCGAGCACGCCTTCGCCCCATGCGAGATAGCCCGTGAGCAGCACTTCTGTATCGGATTTCGTCTTGAACTGCCAGCCCTGCGTCTCGAGTTCGGCGCGAAGGTCCTGGTAGTTGTAGATTTCCCCGTTGAACACGATGGCGAAATCGCCCTTCGCGAGCATGGACTCGGGCGTGCCACACGGCGTGCCGTCGGGCATGAGCGCGGGGGAGGTGATGGCCGAGTCGTGTTCCCCCGTGGCGCGAACCATGGGCTGGTTGCCGTTCGCCAGGTCGATGAGCGAGAGGCGGCGGTGCCCGAGCGCGATGCCGCTTTCCGCGTCGAGATACTGGCCCTCGCCGTCTGGCCCGCGATGCGCCATGATATCGCACATGGCCTTGAGCGCGGGGGCGTCAGCGCTGGTCGCTTGGGTGAATCCGCAGATTCCGCACATGCAAAAGCTCCTTCATATCGATGTCGTGCGCTCGCGCGCAGCGATTCTCGTGTGGGTAGGGTTCCATGATAGCGAAAGCGCATGACGTGCAGCCTTCTTCTGCGAAAACTGCGGAAACGCCGCGCAAATGGGCACTAGCGGACGGGCGGCTTGGGCGCGGCCGGGGGAGCGGCTTGAGCACGGGTGTCGGGCGTGGAGGCAATCGTCACGTCGGGGTTCTCGTACACCACACGGGCCTCGGTTTCCGCACGGGCGAAGTCTTCGGCGGTGAGGGCCGAGCGGAAGACCACGTCGACCGTGCAGCCGAGGTCCTCGGCGATGAAGCGGCGGAACTGCGCGGCGTCGGCGCGCGAGAACGTGCACCCAACATCGAGCAGAAGGCAGGCGTCCCCGCCCGTGCGTGCCTGGTCGGAGGCGTAAAGCGAGAATACCGCGGCCTTCGCGATGGCGTAGCGCGGTGCGACGCGGGAAACGGCGTCGCGGATGGATCCGAAATCGTTCATGAGATGGCTCCTTTGCAGCCTGGTGGGCTTGGCAATTGCGTAGGGTTAAGTATATCGCCAATCGCGAAAAGGGACGCGCCGGCGGGGGTCTTTCATAGGTCGAAAAACGCTCGTTTGTTTGAGCCATTCTCTAACAACACTATTTCGTGATTAACGTGTTAATTCAAATTGTAATGACACTTTATTCTACAAAAAAGTTGTTAAATAATATACTTATTGAATAATCGCGCAAAAGTGTCATTAGAGGCAGTATGCAGTGGCAAGATAAAGGTCAAGGTTTTCTGAGGAAGAATCTTTCGGGCGAGTCGGAGTATAGTTCGTTTATTCCCTCCTCGCTTGATACCGTCGTTCCGGTGGAGCTAAGCGAGGAAACCGTCAGATTGCTCAGCGCTTGCTCCCGAAAACTCGGCGAGCTTGAAGGCATGCTGCGTTTTGCCCCCAATGCTTCCATGTATCTTGCGATGTACGTCCGCAAAGAGGCTTTACTTTCAGCCCAGATCGAGGGAACTCAGTGCACGTTCGACGACATTCTCGATCCTGGGAACGTCGAATTGGCTCAACGTGATGTCGCCGACGTAGTTAACTATATCAGGGCAACAGAATATGCTGTGCGGAGAATGAACGAACTACCTCTTTGCATGCGCTTGCTTAAAGAGGTTCATGCGGAATTGCTATCGGGCACGCGCGGCTCTGAAAAGAATCCCGGAGAGGTTAGGTCGTCTCAGAATTGGATAGGGCCAGCTGGATGCGGCCTGAGAAACGCTGCATATATTCCCCCTAACGTCGATGATATGCATGATGCTTTGGGTGAGCTGGACAAATTCATCAATAGCGATATCGCAATCGATCCAATTGTGAAGGCCTCCCTTGTCCATTATCAATTCGAGACGGTGCACCCTTTTCTTGATGG
>ERZ827168.3782-NODE-3782-length-14965-cov-8.655198_pt1 | contig 14965 bp, 16 predicted proteins | sample MGYA00519868_ERZ827168 | MGnify/ENA primary metagenome ERZ827168 (study PRJEB31778, sample SAMEA3449271) | human gut metagenome | biome: human gut; feature: human-associated habitat; material: faeces | place: United Kingdom | collected 2010/2012 ...
TTAGTAAGTACCTAATAAATTTTTACCACATAATGTCATTAGCTTAATGACATTAGGAAGGAAGCTGTTTTCTATCAAATATATCCTCGTTCTTTTAAGGATTCTAATGGTGATGGTATTGGCGATATTAATGGCATTACTTCTAAGTTGGATTATCTTAAGGATTTGGGAGTTGATGCCTTGTGGATTTGTCCCTTCTATGATTCACCTAATTGTGATAATGGTTATGATATTCGTGATTATAAGAAGATTATGACTGAGTTTGGGACTATGGAAGATGTTGATAATTTATTTATTGAAGCTCATAAAAGAGATATTAAGGTCATTATTGATTTGGTAATGAATCATACTTCTGATGAACATGAATGGTTTAAGAAATCTTTGAAGAGAATTAAACCTTATGATGATTATTATATTTGGGAAGATAAGCCTACTAATTGGACTTCTTTCTTTTCGGGTCCTGCTTGGAAATATTTTGATGAAAGGAAACAATATGCCTTACATCTATTTGCGGATAAACAAATAGACTTAAATTGGGATAATCCTTTGGTTAGAGAAGAGATGTATGATATTGCCAATTATTGGTTGGATAAGGGCGCTGATGGTTTTAGATTGGATGTTGTGTCGATGATATCTAAGAATAGGCCTTTAAGAGATGGCAATAAGACTATTGGCGAATTAATTTCTTTTGTGGGTATTGAACATTATTTCCATGGTAATCATTTGGATGAGTATTTAAAGGAATTTAATCAAAGATGTTTAAAGCCTCATAAGGCTTATACAGTAGGAGAATGTCCTGGTGCTGGTGTTAAGTTAGGTAGGTTTATTGCGGGTGATGATAGTGATGAGCTAAGTCAATTGTTTTCTTTTGATCATATTGATAATCCTGGTAAGAAGCGTTTTGACATTTATGACTTTGATTTAAGGAAGATGGTGCCTGAGCTTATTAGATGGCAGACAAAATATTCTAATCATGCTTGGCCTACAGTGTTTATGAACAATCATGATAATCCTAGGATGTTGTCTAAGGTTAATAAGGATCTAAGGTATCGTGATGAGGTGGCTAAGTTGCTTATTACTTTGATGATGACTTTAAAGGGTACGCCTTATATTTATCAGGGTGATGAGATTGGCATGGCTAATTATCCTTTTAAGAATTTGAGTGAGTATCGTGATGTCGAAACTTTAAATTTTTATGAATTGAATAAAAAGGATAAGAATATCTTAAAGAGATTGGAATATGGTTCTAGGGATAATGCGAGAACTCCAATGCAGTGGAAAGATGAAACTTATGCGGGTTTCTCAAATGTTAATCCTTGGATCAATATTAATCCTGATTATAGGAAATACAACGTTGAAAGTGAACTTAAGGATGATAATTCAATACTGAATTATTATAAGAAGGCTATTAAGCTTCGTAAGAACTGTAAAGGATTAGTATACGGAAGATTCGAGCCCGTAAGATTCGAGCCCGGTAACGATATGTTTATATATAAGCGTACATTAGATGATGATATGTTTGTAGTAGTAATGAATTTAACTGATAAGACTTTAAAAAAGCCGTTAGTTGAAGATGTGGTGTTAAGTAATTATAATAGCAATAGTGATAAATTAAGACCATATGAGGTGATAGTATGCAAGAAAGTGGAAAGATATTAGAATCATTAAATTTAGAATTTAGATACATTGAACATGAGCCAGTTTTAGATTATGAGGCTGCTTATAGAGTTGATCAACAGTTTAATCTAACAGGACAAGAATCAAAGTGTTTGTTTATTAAGACTAAGTCTGGTAAGTATTATTCTTTCATTACTTACGAGGGAATAAATTTTGATCGTAAGTTCTTTAAGGAACTATTAGGTGAGAAGACAAGTATTGCCTCTAGGGAAGAACTTATGGATATTGCAGGTTACGAGGCTGGTTGTGCTGCACCATTCCCTTATCCTAAAGAAGTTGGTTATATTGTGGATAATAGAGTCTTTAATTTTGATAAGTATATTTGTAGTGCTGGTATTCCTACTGAGAGTTTTGAGATGCCTACTAGCAACTTAAAAGAAGTATATAAGCATGTAGATAATGAAGTTATCTATGTTGATATTGATTAATTAATTTATTAGTCGTATATTTGAATTATAAACAAAACCGTTGATTGGGAAATCAAACATAGAAAGCTGCTTAAAGAGAGTCATGATGGTGAAAATTGACAGAATGTGCGCTATGCAAATGGACCCAAGAGGGCTGGATGAAAACATTTTTGTGAGTACTTCCAGACGCGATGCTAGCGTTACAAGGCAGGAAATGTGATTGCATTTTCATTAAGAGAGAAGTTTTACTTCTAATTAAGGTGGTACCGCAGGTTATAACGCTTGTCCTTTGGGATAGGCGTTTTTTTGTTTATCCACACTTGAGGAAATGCAGATAAGAAGGAGGTAAAATCATATGAAAAAAATTATTTCTTTATTCTTTGTAGCTATCTTATTGGTTACACTACTAGGTTGTTCAAAAAAGGCTGATGATGGCTATAAGGTGGCTGTTGTTAAGCAACTTGATCATGAATCTCTTGATGAAATTGCGAAGGCTATTTGTGATGAATTTGATGTGATTAGTGAAAGAGATGGTGTTGTGATTGATTATGGAAGTGTTTATTCAGGTCAAAATGATCAATCAGTCCTTCGACAAATTGGTTCTCAAGTAAGAAGTGATGGTGTTGATGTAATAGTGCCTATCGCAACTCTTGCAGCACAAACGATGACGCTTGTTTCTGATGGTGATATTCCAGTGGTTTTTGCGGCAATATCTGATCCTGAAACTGCTGGTTTAACTGATATTGATTATGTAACAGGAACATCAGATGCCCTTAATACTAAGCAGATTATGGAAATGATGTTTAAGGTGAATCCAGACATTAAAAAGATTGGCTTGTTGTATTCAATGTCTGAGGCTAATAGTAAGAAGTCTATTGATGAGGCAAAGGCTTATTTGAAAGATAAGGGAGTAGAAATTATTGAGGCTACTGGTAATACTGATGATGAGATTAAGCAGGCTGCAACTTCGCTTATCGCAAGTAAGGTTGATGCCGTATTTACACCTACCGATAATGTGGTTATGGCTAGTGAATTAACAATAGCTCAAGATTTCATGGATGCTAAGATTCCTCATTATACTGGTGCTGATTCTTTTGTGAAGAGTGGTGCTTTTGTGACATGTGGCGTTAATTATACAGAGCTTGGTAAGTTAACTGCTGATTTGGCTTATAGTATTATGACTGGTGGTGAAGTTACAGATTATGAAGTAGTTCCGGGTGGTGTTATTACTGTTAATACTGATGTGTGCGAGAAATTAGGAATAGACGCAAACATTTTCTCTGACTGTGGTAAGATTGTTGAAGTAACAACTATTAAGGATTAAGCATGTCATATATTATTGAAACAGCTTTAGAGTTGGCTTGTGTTTATTCTTTTGTAGCACTAGCATTATTTCTAAGTTTTAGAATATTAGATATAGCAGATCTTACGACTGATGGATGTTTTGTCTTGGGGATGTGTGTTTCTATTGTATGTACACTTAATAATCATCCCTTACTTGGAATACTTCTAGGGATGGTATCAGGTGGTTTAGCAGGTTTAGTTACTGCGTTACTTCAAACTAAATTAGGTGTTCCTTCAATTCTTGCAGGAATTATTACTAATACTGCTTTATATACAATTAATCTAATGGTTATGGGCTTTAGTTCTAATATTTCAATACTTAGAAATAAGACAATATTTAATGGAAATAAATTGATTTTACTAATAATGATTGTAATTGTAGTAATGATTCTATTAAGATATTTCTTATCTACAAGACTTGGTCTTTCAATTAGGGCGACAGGAGATAATATCGACATGGTATCGGCATCTTCTATTAATCCTAAGGCTTGTATTTTTATCGGTTTAGTAATGTCTAATATGTTGACAGGACTTGGCGGTGCTTTAGCAGGTCAGCTTCAAAAGAGTGCTGATATTAATGCAGGAAATGGTATTGTGACAATTGGTTTGGCTACTTTGATTATTGGTGAAACACTTATTAATGGTAAGAAGTCAATTACTAAAAATATCATTGCGTGTTTAATTGGTAATATCATTTATCGTTTGGTTTATGCCTTTATCTTACAGACGCATATTATTCCGATTGAGTGTTTGAAGTTGATGACGGCTTTAATAATTACATTGGCTATAGCGCTTCCTTATTTGAAGGATAGAAAGAAGACTTTATGTTGAAGATTGATAATATAAGTAAGACTTTTTCAATAGGGACGGTTAATGAGAAGTTGGCTTTAAGTGATATTAATTTGGATGTTAATACTGGTGATTTTATTACGATTATTGGTTCTAATGGTGCAGGGAAATCAACTTTATTTAATTCGATTTCAGGTGATTTTAAATTAGATAAGGGAAGTATTATTCTTGATTGTGTCGATATTACAAAAAGTGTGATTATCAAAGAAGTAAGTATATTGGAAGATTGTTTCAAGATCCATTAAGAGGTACAGCCCCTCATATGACGATTAAAGAGAATTTAGCTTTAGCTTATATGAGGGCTGACAAGAATAAGAAAATATTTTCTTGTATCAGTAAAAAAGATGAGGATTTCTTTAGAGAAGAGCTTAAGAAATTAGATTTGAATTTAGAAGATAGAATGGATACTAAGGTTGGTTTATTATCGGGTGGTCAAAGGCAGGCTTTAACGCTTTTGATGGCAACTATTGTGCCTCCTAAGGTCTTGTTGTTGGATGAACATACCGCTGCCTTGGATCCTATTATGGCTGATAAGATTATGGACTTAACCGAAAGAATTGTTAAGGAGAATAGGATTACTTGTTTAATGATTACTCATAATCTTAAGATGGCACTTGCTACTGGTAATCGTACTTTGATTATGAATAAGGGTAGAATTATTAAAGAGTTAGATGAAACAACAAAGAAACATATGGATCTAAATGAATTGTTGAGTGTATTTAAGGAATCGCTTAATGATGATCGTATTATCTTGGATAATAATTAAAGTGTTATACTACATAAAATAATCAAATTAAAACATGGCTGAAACCCTTATAAATAAAGGATATCAGCCATGTTTTTGTAACTATAATGTTCGAAAGTTAAAAACCTTTATTGGCGATAACTTGTTCAACCAAATCATCATTATTTCTAGTTTTAATAAATAGAGAAATTAAAGAATCAACACGATCATCTCTCATATAAGATACTAGGTCTCTGTGGATGATGTTACTAGCTTCAAGTTCTTTTTTATTTAACAGCAAGTCTTCTCTTCTGGTTCCTGATTTCATAATGTCAATGGCAGGGAATAGTCTTCTTTCTTGAAGTTTTCTTGATAAGACAAGTTCCATATTACCTGTACCTTTAAATTCTTCATAGATGACATCATCCATCTTACTACCAGTGTCCACAAGTGCTGTAGCTAGTATTGTAAGAGAGCCTTTTTCTTTAGTGTTTCTAGCAGCTCCAAAGAATCTCTTTGGCATATATAGGGCATTAGGATCTAGACCACCTGATAGAGTTTTGCCAGATGATGTTTCTGTTAGGTTGTAGGCTCTTGATAGTCTTGTGATTGAGTCTAGTAGGATGAAGACATCTTCACCTACTTCAACTAATCTTTTAGCATGTTCAATAGTCATTTCAGAGACATATTTATGTCTTTGAGGTTGTTCATCAAATGTTGAGTAGAAGATTTTAACATTGTCACCCTTAATGATTTCTTTAATATCAGTTACTTCTTCTGGTCTTTCATCAATTAATAAAATGATTAGATGAGCCTTAGGACATGATCTTAATATTGATAGAGCCATGTCTTTTAGAATAGTAGTTTTACCAGCCTTAGGAGGAGATACGATAAGTCCTCTTTGACCCTTACCAATAGGCGCCATTAGATCGACTACTCTCATAGCTAATGATTCGCCTTGTCTTTCTAGCTTTACTCTTTCATTTGGGAAAATAGGAGTAAGGTCTTCGAAAGCTACTCTGTTTCTAATCATGTCGGTTGTTTGGTAGTTGATTTTATCGATATATATTAATGAATAATATCTTTCGTTGTCTTTAGGGTCTCTTTTCTTACCACTGATGTAGTCGCCTTGTCTTAGTCTGAATTTTTTGATGAAGGTTGGTGAGACATAAACGTTTTCTTCGTCGTTTGAGAAGTTGTCATTTCTTATAAAGCCAAAGCCATCTTCTAAGATAGTTAGGATGCCTTCTACTGGATATGTGTTTTCTGTTTTCTTTTCTTCTTTTTCTGTTAGTTTAAAGATTATTTCATCTTTCTTTAAACCAGCAATGTCGATTTGTTTTTCTTTGGCGATTTCTTTAAGTTCGCTTACTTTTAGATTTGATAATTCTTCTTTATTCATGGCTATATTATATATAATTATTAAATATGAATGAGAAAGAATTACTGAAACTTGTAGCACCAATGTGGAAACAATATCTAAGATGCTTTGTGGGATGTTTTTGTGCTTTTTTAACATTTAATCTTACATCGAAATTTCTAGTCTTTTTCTTTATGATTATGACTGTTATTTCTTTTAGAAGTATGGTTGAAGTAACTATCTGGCAAAGAAAGATTACAAGTGGCGACTATGAGCTTGTGACTTGTGAGGTTGGTGCTAAGTTATTTCCTTTTACCATGGTTTATTGTGGTGAGGAACCAGGTATTGGCTTTGATTATGTTGGTGGTTTAAAGTCAGGTGATATTGTAAAGGCAATCAAGGTGCTTGAGGATTATTTAATAATTGAGAAGGTGGATAAATGAAAAGAGTAGTTGTGGTAACAGGTGCTAGTTCTGGTATTGGGAAGTGTACTTGTGAGTATTTAGTTAATAAAGATTATGTTGTTTATGGTTTGTCTAGAAGAAAGGTTGCAAGTACTTTTGTAAGTATACAATGTGATGTTACTGATAGAGAAGCTTTTAAGGGTGTAATGGAAGAGATATATAGAAGAGAAGGAAGAATTGATGTGCTTGTTAATAATGCAGGCATGGGTATTTCTGGTGCTGTTGAATATATTGATAACGATAAGACTGATATGTTGTTTGATGTGAATACCTTAGCTAGTTTTAATACGTGTCAAATTTGTATTCCTTATTTAATAGAAACAAAAGGATATATAGTCAATATTTCATCTATTGCATCTATTGTGCCTATTCCTTATCAAACAGCATATTCTGCAAGTAAGGCAGCTGTTAATTTGTTTTCTGAGAGTTTAAGATTAGAACTTAAGGATAGTGGAATAAAAGTTACAGCTATCATGCCAGGGGATACAAAGACTGGTTTCACAAGCGCTAGGGTTAAGGAAGATAGTCATAATAATTATGGTGATAAGCTTGCTAAGTCGGTTGCTAGGATGGAACATGATGAACAAAATGGTAAGAGTCCTTTGACGGTTGCTAAAGAGATTGAAAAAGTTATTAATAAGAAGAATCCTAAGGCCTTGGTATCTGTTGGCTTTGAGTATAAATGTGCTTATATGTTGACAAAGATACTACCAAAAAGGTTATTCTTATTTATAGTAGATAGAGTATACAATAGTTAGGAGTTAATATGTGGGAAGATAAGACTGATTATTTTACAGACAAAGAAAGACATTATAAGGATACGTATTTAGAGATATCTGAGGTTCTTGATAATACGATAGAGGCGAGTTTATTTTCATCTGAAGTAGGTGATTATGAAATCTATGTTTGTTACGAAAGAATGGTAGGTATTGTTTATGCAAGCGCTGATGAGGCGGAAGCTTTGCGTCAACAGATGAAGAAAGATTTAGAAGAAGAGTATAAGAAGAATAAAGAGGTACCATCAAGTGATTTTGTTAATTATTTTGGGAATAAATATCGTCTTGATTTGCCAACAGATTTATTCTTTGATATGGGAGACTTCTTTCCGTTTTAAGTATTGGGCTACATAGTGCGTGTAGCCTTTTGTTTATTAACAAGGAAATCAAATTAAGTTATAAATTTAACAAATTTATAAAAAAATATGTAAGCGCTTAATTAAATAGTGGTAGAATTAATTCAGATGAATTTTATCCATCGAGATAATGAAAAGGAGAAAAGATGATGAAAAAACTTTTTGCGGTATTACTTGCAGTGTTAATGTGCTTCACATTAGTTGCATGTAATAAGGATTCTAGTACTACAGAAGGTGGCGATACACCTGCTGGTGGCAAAGTATTCTATCTTAACTTCAAGCCTGAGTCAGATGCGGCTTGGCAAGAATTAGCTAAGAAGTATACTGAAGAAACTGGTGTTGAAGTAAAGGTTGTTACTGCTGCTAGTGGTAACTATGATGTAAGCTTACAAAACGAATTAGGTAAGGCTACACCTGAACTTACAATGTTCCAATTAACTAACGATGGTGCTGTTGCTACTTATGGTGACTACGCTATGGATTTAGCTGGTACTGATGTTTACAATGAAATGACTACTCATGATTTTGATTTAGTTAAAGACGGTAAGACATTAGGTATTGGTTATTGTTACGAATGTTTCGGTATTATCGTGAACAAGGCTTTATTAGCTAAGGCTGGTCATGATATTTCTGAAATCACTAACTTTGAAACTTTGAAGGCTGTTGCTGAAGATATTCATGCTAGAGCTGCTGAATTAGGTTTCGATGCATTCACTAATGCTGGTTTAGCTGATTCTTCTTCTTGGAGATTCACTGGTCACTTAATTACTCTTCCATTACACTATGAAGGTATTACTTCTAAGACTGAAATCAAGGGTACTTACTTAGATGAATATAAGAATATTTGGGATTTATATCTAAATAATTCTGCTACTGATCCAGTTGCTAATAATGAAGCTGGTGATGGTGCTGAAGCTGAATTTGGTGAAGGTAAGGCTGTATTCTATCAAAATGGTTCTTGGGAATATTCTGCTTTAACTGGTAACTACGGTATGAATGCTGATGATCTTCAAATGATTCCAATTTACTGTGGTCATGAAGGCGAAGAAAATGCTGCATTATGTTCTGGTACTGAAGCTCACTGGGCTGTAAGTAACTTAGCTAGCGAAGCTGATCAAAAAGCTACTTTAGATTTCATGAAGTGGGTTGTAACTTCTGATGAAGGTACTACTATGATGGCTAAAGAATTTGGTCCTATTCCTTTCAAGAATGCTAAGGAACCTGAAAACGTATTCTTCGCTCAAGCTAATGAATTATTAGCTGAAGGTAAGTACAACGTTAGCTGGGCATTCAACTACACACCTGCAGTTGATGATTTCCGTGCTGGTCTTGTAAGTGCTTTAAAACAATATGCTGTTGATGGAAACTGGGAACCAGTTAAGACTGCATTTGTTGACGGCTGGAATACATTATTAGCTCAAGAAGCTGAATAATATATAATAGGTTGATTTTAAAAAAAGGGGGACAATCCTTTGTCCCTCTTTCTTCTATTATTTTGTTTTAAATAATCTTCTTCGATTATTTAAAAGAGGATAAAAGAGGGGACGATTCTTATGAAAAAGAAAAAGAAGTATGTGAAAAGAGATCCGAATGCTCTTAGTAGCGATCTAATCGTCAATCCAATCAAACGTAAGGTTTGGCTTTTTTTAATTCCAACTTTTGTTTGCTTTGTGATTGGATTTGTTTGGCCTTTTGCCAGTGGTGTTTACTTGTCTTTCTGTCAATTTAGACTCATTAGAGAAGCTTTGTTTATTCCACTAGATAAGGTTAAGGATGTGTGGGTTGGTTTTTCTAACTATGCTAGAGCTTTCGGCGATCCATCATTTAAGCAAGCATTTATTTATACTGCAAAGTATGCGGTTGTAAGTGTTGTTGTGATTAATGTATTGTCGTTCTTCTTAGGCTATTTGTTAACTTTAAAGATTAAGGGAAGTAATATCTTTAGAGCTACATTCTTTATGCCTAATTTGATTGGTGGTATCGTACTAAGTTATATCTGGCAATTAATTTTCAATGGTGTTTTGATTAGATATAACACTTACTTAACAGCTAATGCTAAGTTTGGTTTCTGGGGCTTAGTAATCCTAATGGCTTGGCAACAAATCGGTTATATGATGATCATTTATATTGCTGGTTTCCAATCTGTTTCTGAGGATATCCTAGAGGCTGCTAAGATTGATGGTGCTAATAAGTGGCAATCATTGTTTAAGGTTATTGTGCCTAATATGATGACTACTATTTCTATTTGTATGTTCTTGTCTTTAACAAATTCATTCAAGTTATTCGATCAAAACTTGGCATTGACAGGTGGTGCACCGGTTGTTACTACTCCTGCTGGTCAAATTAAGATGACTGAAATGTTGGCTCTAAATATTTCTAATTCATTCGGTAAGATTAATACTTGGGCTAAGGGTACAGCACAAGCTAAGGCTGTTATCTTCTTTATCTTGGTTGCAGCTATTTCTTTATTACAATTAAAATTCACTAGAAGTAAGGAGGTTCAACAATAATGAAAAAGGAATCTTCATTGAAAAAAGAGAAGGCAAAGGCTTGGGTTATTACTATCGTTTTAACTTTAACTAGTTTGGCTTGGGTAATGCCTATTGTCATCGTATTAATGAACTCTTTTAAGACAAAGGGTGCTATTGCCCTTGAGACATTTAAGTTACCAACAAGTGAGAATTATGTTGGTTTTGCCAACTATATTACTGGTATGACTAGTGGTAACTATAGTTTCTGGGACTGTGTTAAATATTCATTAATTATTACTGTATTATCAGTTGCGTTGATTCTAATTTGTACATCAATGGCAGCTTGGTATATTTCTAGAGTTAATTCTAGATTTGCGAAGTTTGTATATGCACTATGTACTTTCTCAATGATCGTACCTTTCCAAATGGTACAGTTCACATTGTCAAATACTGCTACTATGTTGCATCTAAACACTCCATTCACTATTCCTGTTGTTTATTTAGGATTTGGTGCTGGTTTAGCTATCTTTATGTTTACGGGTTTTGTTAAGCAAATTCCACTTGAAATTGAAGAGGCTGCTGTAATGGATGGTTGTACTCCTGTTAAGACTTTCTTTAAGGTTGTGCTTCCAATGTTGTCACCATCATTAATTTCTGTTGGTATTTTGGAAGCTATGTGGGTATGGAATGACTACTTGTTACCTTATCTAGTACTTGATATTAACAAGTATCGTACTATTCCAATTCATATCCAATACTTAAGAGGTTCATATGGTCAAGTAGATATGGGTGCTAGTATGGCTTTAATTATTTTGGCTTTACTTCCTGTTGTACTAATTTACTTGTTCTGTCAAAAGTATATTATTAAGGGAGTTGCAGCTGGTGCTGTTAAGGGATAATTTATGGATAGAAAATCAGGTGTATTAATGCATATTTCTTCTTTACCATCTAAGTATGGTATTGGAAGTTTCGGTGATGTGGCTTATAAGTTTGTTGATTTCTTGAGTGAGGCTCATCAAACTTATTGGCAAATCTTGCCTTTATCTCAAACTGGTTATGGAGATTCTCCTTATCAATCAGTTTCGGCTTTTGCGGGTAATCCTTATTTCATTGATTTGGAATATTTGGAAAAAGAGGGCTTATTGAAGAAGGAAGACTATGTTGATGTTGATTGGGAATTTAATGGCCGCATCAATTATGGTGCTTTATATAATAAGCGTTATCCAATTTTAAGACTTGCGTGCAAGCGTTTTATTGAAAAAGGTGATTTTAAGGATTTTGAGAAGTTTGAGAAAGAAAATGAGTGGTTAGAAGATTATGCACTCTTTCAAACTATTAAAGAAAAATTAAATTATGCTTCTTTGATTGATTGGCCAAAGGAATATAAGGAAAAGGATCCTGAAACTATTTCTTCTTTAAAGAAGGAATATGAGGATACATATGATTTCTGGCGCGTGGTTCAATATTTGTTTACTAAACAATGGTTTGAATTAAAAAAGTATGCAAATTCTAAGGGAATTAAGATTATTGGTGATTGCCCATTATATGTTTCTAGTGATTCATGTGATGTGTTCTCTGATCCTTCATTGTTCTTGGTTGATGAGGAGCTAGTTCCTAAGAAGGTTGCCGGTTGTCCACCTGATGGTTTTGCGGCTGATGGTCAATTATGGGGTAATCCTATTTATGATTGGGATCATCATTTAGATACTGATTATGCTTGGTGGATAAAAAGATTAAAACACTTATGTAGTATTTATGACTATGTAAGAATAGACCATTTTAGAGGTTTGAGTGCTTACTATACTATCGATTATGGTGCTACTACTGCTAAGGATGGTAAGTGGGTAAGAGGCCCAGGTAAGGCTTTGGTTAAGGCTATAAGAGAGCATGTTGGTTCCAATATTATCGCGGAAGATTTAGGTTATATGGATGATGATGTTAAGGACTTGCTTGCATATAGTACATATCCTGGTATGGGTGTCTTAGAGTTTGGCTTTGATAGTCGTGATAGTAATGGAAATGATAATATTCCTTATAATCTAAAGAAGAATCAAATTGCTTATGTTGGTACTCATGATAATCAAACTGTTATGGGTTGGACTAAAGAATTGTCACCTGAAGCTTTAGATTTCTGTAAAGAATATATTGGCTATAGAGATGGCGATGACTTCAATTGGGTAATGATTAGACAATTGATGGCTACTGTGTGTGATACGGCTATCGTGCAGGCTCAAGACTTATTAGGTCTTGATGAGAATGCAAGAATGAATGCACCTAGTACAGTTGGTAGAAACTGGCAATGGATGGCTGAGGATGGTTGTTTCACTGAAAATATTAAGGAGCGTTTGAAAGAATTAACGCATGTATATGGAAGGGCATAATTATGGCAGAGGTTGTATTAAAAAATATTAAAAAGGTATATCCACTTCAAGAAAATAAGAAGGGATTATTTGGTAAGAAGAAGGAAACAAATAAGAAATCTACTAATCTTCAAATTACAGATGAGGGTGTAGTTGCTGTTCAAGATTTTAATATCGATATTAAGGATAATGAATTCATCGTTCTTGTTGGTCCATCAGGTTGTGGTAAGTCTACTACACTTAGAATGGTTGCAGGTCTTGAAGATATTTCAGGTGGTGAACTTTATATTGATGGTAGATTGTGTAATGATATTGAACCTAAGGATAGAGATATAGCCATGGTTTTCCAATCTTATGCCCTTTATCCTCATTTAACTGTTTATGATAATATTGCATTCCCATTGAAGATAGCTAAGGTTCCAAAAGAGGAAATCGATAAGAAGGTAAGGGATGCGGCCGAGACTCTAGATATTACTCAATACCTAGATCGTAAGCCAAAGAACTTGTCAGGTGGTCAAAGACAAAGAGTTGCCATCGGTAGAGCGATTGTTAGAAATCCTAAGGTATTATTGATGGATGAACCTCTATCAAATTTGGATGCAAAGCTTAGAAATCAAATGAGAGCTGAGATCATCAAGTTAAGACAAAAGATTGATACTACTTTCATTTATGTAACGCATGACCAAGTAGAGGCTATGACTTTGGGTGATAGAATCGTGGTTATGAAGGATGGCTTTGTTCAACAAATCGGTACTCCTCAAGAAGTATTTGATCATCCTGCTAATTTGTTCGTTTCTGGTTTTATCGGTACACCTCAAATGAACTACTTTGATGCGAAGTTGGTTATTAAGAATGGTTCTTATTTTGTGGATGTAGATGATCAAGAATTTGAATTGTCTAAGGAAAAACAAGATAGACTTAAGGCTAAGGGTGTTAAGGAACAAGATATTACTCTTGGTGTAAGACCCGATCATATGGTTTTAGCTGACAAGGGTATTAAGGCTAAGGTTGATGTAAGTGAACTTATGGGTACATCTGTTCATCTACATGTAACTGCACTAGGCAGAGATGTTATCGCTATTGTTCCTACTGAGGGTAGAAAGGTTGAATTGGCTGGTCAAGAAATTCATTTAACTTTCTCAGGCAATGTAGCTAACTTATTCTCTAAGGAAGATGAGAAGAATCTAGAATATTAATTAAATAAAGAGGCCACAAAATTGTGGCCTTTACAATGTTTTATATTATTGTTTTAGAAGAATTATTCTTCCTCACCGCCTCTTTCAGCAACTATTTTAGCACTGTCCTTATAATCTCCTAGACTAATAAGAAGTTTTACTGCTGTGCCAATATCTTCGTTTTTATTTATACATTCTACAGAATATTGGTATAGAGCTTCGTTATAGATTTTTTCTAGTCCTTTATCAAAGAATTCATAACCATATACACTTTGGTCGTATGAAGTTACATATCTTGCTTCGTTTCTCATCATGTTGATTACAGCCATGTATTTCTTTTCTGATAATAAAGATTTAGCTCTTTTCTTGAAGAATTTATTAGCTTGTTTTTGAGAATCTAATACATTTAAAGTGCTTAATCCTTTATATTGTTCTTGGTAGTTGTTTGTTAAGAAACGGTATTCAAAATAAGTTCTGCGATCTTGACTTGTTACGAATACACATGTTAGTGCAACAATAATGATTGCGCATAGAATCCCAATAATTTTTCCTATTTTCTTTGTCTTTTCGTTTGTTTTTAACATTAATTTTCCCATATTGAAAATTACTTATCTTTTGTATCCTTGTTTATTTTTTGAGCAATTGGAATACATAAATTGCTCATTTTTCCGTTACATAAAAAATGCACCAATAGAATATAAACAATGTTTCTTAATTCTATAGGTGTATCATTTAGACTGTAACAAATAAGTGTTCGTTAACAGATCTAATATTATTCCTCCCCGGTTATTGTCGAAATTGAACAAACCCTACAGCCTAACCCCTTCCTCTAAATGTTAATGTAGGTATGGGTTAGTCTAAGCAATGTTTATCAAAAATCATTAAATAATTTCTGTATTAATTAATAATAATTAATGATGTTTTTAATTAAGCATAACCAATAATACTTATCCACTTTTCCACATTGATAATGGTAATAATATGGCAATTGTATGGCAAAGT
>ERZ827168.3786-NODE-3786-length-14956-cov-5.155694_pt1 | contig 14956 bp, 15 predicted proteins | sample MGYA00519868_ERZ827168 | MGnify/ENA primary metagenome ERZ827168 (study PRJEB31778, sample SAMEA3449271) | human gut metagenome | biome: human gut; feature: human-associated habitat; material: faeces | place: United Kingdom | collected 2010/2012 ...
TTATATACAAATAGTTCAGATCTTATTTCTTCTATTGAAACAGATTTGAAAAATTTGAATATTAGTTTTCGGAGAATAAGTATTTTTGAAGCTAAAAACCTTCAAGAAGATGAAGTCTTAATAAAACTTTTTTACTATCCTCCATCAAAAGCTTTTCCGAAAGGAGATTTTCATTTCATTCGTCAGAACAAGGAAACCGGAATTTGGTATCATAAACCTGGCGCAAATCAAGTTTGCTGTTTAGAAGGAATTGACGATAAAGAAAACTTTGATCCTGATGAGTTGATTTTTACAGAGGAAAGTACAAAAGAAATTTTTCGTTACTTTCCACTGTGCTATTTCGCACTGAAAGAATAACCAAAAGAACCTGATACACAAATGTGTTTCAGGTTCTTTTATATTTCTTTATTTTTATCTAATAAAATTTGTTGATATGACATCTTCATTTTTAGGGAGATTAACACCTTCATTTTTTCCTGCTTCTATACATTTTAATAACCATGCCATATTATTTCCTAAAGTTCTCATTGTCTGCATTCCTTCTTCATCTTTTAATACATCTACTGGCTTACTTCCATGAACCATATTCCAATACTGTGAAGATACTATTGGCATATTATTCATACCAAAATATTTATTAACTTCATCAATTGCTGCTGTTGCCCCACCTCTTCTACAACTTACAACTGCCGTAGCTACTTTATTTGAAAATAATTTTCTTCTACCATAAAAAACTCTATCCATAAAAGAAGATAACATACCTGAACTTGCAGCAAAGTGGACCGGCGTACCAAATACAAAGCCATCTGTATTAGGAACTTTTTCTAAAAATTCATTAACTTTGTCATCAACAAAACATTTTCCTTTTTCTAAACAAGTTCCACACCCTATACATCCAGCCATTGGTTTGGCTCCTAACCAAAAAATTTCTGTATCTATTCCATTTTTATTTAAACTTTTTTCTACTTCTCTTAATGCAGTGTATGTACACCCATTTTGTTTTGGACTTCCGTTTACTAATATAACCTTCATATATATCAACTACCTTTCATTTAAATTAAATTATTTTTATACAAATTTCACTTTTTATATTATATTTTATTTTAAGTATTTTATCACTTAATTGTACTTTTTACAATTATATTTATTTCTAATTTTTTTGATAATTTAAAATAAAATTCTCATATTTTTTATTTTTTTGTAAATACTAATAAATAGAACAAAAATTTATGAAATAAATTATAGGAGTGTTGAATGATGGAAAATAAAAATTTAAACATATTAGATGAAGTTAATAAAGGAGCTACAATGGGAATGGATGCCATCTCTTATGTATCTGAAAAAGTCACAGATGATAAATTTAAAAATGTATTAGATACAGAATATAATAAGTATCAAAAAATTTCTGAACGAGTTAATGATTTATATTCAAACTATACTGATAAAGAACCACATGAAACCAATACTATGAACAAAATGATGACATGGTATGGTGTTGAAATGAAAACAATGTCTGACAAAAGTAATTCTAATATTTCCGAACTATTAATGAATGGAACTAATATGGGAATTATTGAAGGGCGTAGATTGCTTAACCAAAACAAACAACTTGCTCCTGATGTTGAAAAAATTCTTGATGATTTTGTAACAATGCAAGAAGATAGCATTGAAAAATTAAAAACATTTCTATAATGTTTTATTAATAGGAAAAAGAAAATAAAGAGAACTACATATAATTCACTTTATTTTCTTTTTCTTTATTCTTCTATTTCTTTACTTAACTTTCCAATTGCTTTTGTTTCTATTCTAGAAACATAAGATCTAGAAATTCCCATCATATCTGCAATTTCATTTTGCGTCTTTGGTTTATGCCCATCTAAGCCAAATCTTAACTCTATAATTGTTTTTTCTCTATCTTTTAGAACTTCTTTCATTTTTCCATATAAATTTTTAATTTTAACTTTTAAATCAACTTCATCTTCAATACTTCTTTCGTCATTTTCTAATACTTCTTGTAATGTAACAACATTATCATCTTTATCTTTTCCTATTGGTTCATTTAAATATACTTCAGCATTTAATTTTTTTATTGATCTTAAGTGCATTAAAATTTCATTATCTATACATCTTGAAACATATGTAGAAAGTCTTGCTCCTTTTTCTATATTAAAGCTATTTATTCCTTTAATCAGTCCTATTGTACCTATTGATATTAAATCATCTTGTTCTACATTGGTATTTGCATATTTTTTACATACATGTGCAACCAATCTTAGGTTTCGCTCTATTAAAATATTTCGTGCATCTTCATCTCCTTCTTTTAACTTTTCTAAATATTTCTTTTCTTCTTCTGAACTTAAAGGTTCTGGAAATAAATTACTTCCGTGAAATATATCCAACAACAAATACTGCAGTCTTTAAAAATTCTAGAAAGCCTATAATTCCAGTCATACATAATGACAACATAAATGCACCTCCATTTTCTCTATACAAAATTATATGTGTAGAAAAAACAAAAGTGCATGACCCTACAAAAAAGTACATACCTATTTTTATATTAATATTTTTGTATATTATGAATACATTTTATATAGGTGATTTTATGCAATTTATAAAAGATTATTTTAAAGGGTTAGCTATTGGCTCTGGTGCTATTTTACCTGGAATTAGCAGTGGTGTACTTTGTGTTATTTTTGGTATATATGAAAAATTGTTAGATAGTATATTAAATTTTTTTAAAAATATAAAAGAAAATTTTAAATTTCTTTTACCTATAATACTAGGAATTGGTTCAGGGATTATATTATTTAGTAATATTTTGAATTACTTATTTTATTCATATCCTATTCAAATAAAATCAATTTTTATTGGTTTAATTTTAGGTTCAATTCCTTCCCTTTTAAAAAGTGTTAATTCAAAATATAAATTTAAACTTAGTTATATTTTGTATTTACTTATTTCATTTGGAATAGGCATATTTTTAATATATTTAGAAAATAAGTTATCAATTAATTCTTATTCTGAATATAGTTTCTTTTATCTTATTTTGTGTGGAATATTAATGTCTATTGGAGTTGTTATACCGGGAATTAGTAGTACAATAATTTTAATGCTTATGGGAGTTTACTCAACATATTTATATTCTATTTCAACATTATATTTTCCTATATTAATTCCACTTGGAATTGGCTTAGTTATTGGTTCATTTATTTGTATGAAATTAGTAAAAATCTTATTTGATAAATTTTATGCACAAACATTTTATTTAATCGTTGGTTTTACATTAGGTTCTATATTTATATTGTTTCCCCCTCTTACTGGTGGAATTGATAATATTATTTGCATTTTATGTATAAGTATTGGTTTTTTTATAATTAATTTAATAAATTAAAATTATACAATAATCTTTATATATAGTTTTTGTAAAAATTTTTTATTATATAAAAAAGAGTTAATATAAAAATATTAACTCTTTCTAATTTTTTATAAAAGTATATAATATACTTTTACCATTGTCCGTCTTGCTCGTATCTCGCTTGAGCTTTAGCAGCTTTTTTAGCTTCCCACTTAGCCGGATCATGCTCCTGCCGTTTGGCTTTTTGCTGTTTTTTTTGTTGCTTAGCCGCTCTTTGTTTCTGTTGTAATGCTCTTCTCTTTTTGCTATTGGACATATTTTTCGCTCCTTTTTATAAAAAACGCGACCTAAAAGTTACAAAATATATTATACCACTTTGTTTTTAGCATGTAAAGTTATGTTTACTTTTTTCTTCTTATTATCCAATTATCTTGTGCCTTTATTGGTATATTCATCTTTACTGTTTGACCTTGTTTTCCTGGATTTACAGCATTTATTTCTTCATCTGTTTCAGAATCCCATAATTTTTCTATTTTAAATTTAACTGGTTCTATTTGATATGGAACTAATAATTCTAATTCATCTCCAACTTGTAATCTATTTCTTATTTCAATTATTGATTTTTCTTTATCATACTTTAATATTTTACCACCAAATTCATATTTTTCATTATATTGTTTTCCACTATATTCTTGTATATCTTTATTCTTTCTATCATTAAAATAAAATGTTGTAAGTCCTCTTGTTTTTACTTTTTCTATTTCTTTTAAATATTTTGTATAATCATAATGCTCTGGATCTTTTTTATAATCATCTATTGCATTTCTATATGCGTTTACTATACTTGCAACATAATATTCTGTTTTTAATCTTCCTTCTATTTTTAAACTATCTACACCCATTTCAATTATTTCTGGTATTTCTTTTATTAAACATAAATCTTTTGATGAAAATATACTTGTACCATATTCATTAGTTTCTATTGGCATTAAATTTCCAGGATTATTTGCTTCTTCTGCATACAAATTATATGACCATCTACAACTTTGTGCACAATCTCCTAAATTTGCACTTCTACAAGCTAGAAAATCACTTAAGAAACATCTACCTGAAAATGCAAAACATATTGCTCCATGAATAAATATTTCTACTTCCATATCTTTTGGTTTATTTTCCATTATATATTTTAGTTGTTCTTTATTCATTTCTCTTGCCATTATCATTCTTTTTCCGCCATTTTTGTACCAAAAATTACAGTCATGTAAACTAACTATATTAGCTTGAGTACTAACATTTATTGGAACACTTGGGGCATATTGTTTTAATACTTCTATAACTCCACCATCTGCTGCAATTATTCCATCTGGTTTTAATTCTTCCAATTTTTTGGCCATTTCTATTATTTCTTCATATTTTTCATCCCATGCAAATATATTTAATGTAACATATATTTTTTTATTTATTTCATGTGCATACTTTATTGTCTTTTCTAAATCATCATCTTGCATATCTGCTCTTGTTCTTAATGACAATGATGATGTACCACAATAAACCGCATCTGCTCCATATAAATATGCTATTTTTGCTTTTTCAAAACTTCCTGCTGGTGCTAATAATTCTACTTCTTTCATTTTTACTCTCCATCCTATAATTAATTTAACTATATTATTAATAATAGCATAAATTTATATTATTTACAATTATTATTTACTTTTTAGATTTTTTTTGATAGTATTAACTTAATTACAATAATTTGGGGGATGTTATGAAAGAACTTGTAATAACCAACAACAAGAAAAAGCTTAATACATTTAGCTATTTATTATTGCTATTTATAATTTATGGAACTATAGGTTGGGTTTTAGAAACTTGTTATGCTATATATAATTTTGGATACTTTGTAAAACGAGGATTTCTGTATGGACCATTTTGTCCAATATATGGATATGGAGCTGTAATACTTTTAGTTTTTATGGATAAATATAAGAATAATTCTTTTAAGCTTTTTATTTATTCAATTATAGTATTTTCTACTTTTGAATATGTAGCAAGTTTTGCACTAGATGCTTTATTTGCAACAAAATGGTGGGATTATACAAATGACTTTTTTAATTTGAATGGTAGAATTAGTATATTCTATTCTTTTGTGTGGGGAATTTTTGCTATTTTATTTGTAAACCATATTAATCCTTTCATTGAAAAATATACAAATAAAATCTTAAAATATATTTCTTATTACGTTCAAGTTTTTATAATATATTTATTAACATCTATTTATTTAATTGATACTGCATTTTCAACTATTAGATATTTGTTATAAGCCTCTAAGAGGTTTATTTTTTTATAAAATTTTTTCTTATGACATAAACTTATTCCATTATATACACAAATTTGACCATTTTACAAAAAAATGGTATAATTATATTATGTAACATGTAGTTAAGGTTTTTTTATTATTAGACAAAAGGAGAAAAAAATGAGTGAAGAAAAGAAACCTACATTAACAGATGCCCTTTATAAAGGACATAGTGTACCTGAAGTCTTAAGTCTCTATGAAGATGCTTTGAGAAAAACAGGAGATTTGCTTGATATGCAACATGCAACTTTTATCAATCAATATAAGAATGTTGTTATGGATAAAAAGTTTCTTGCTACTTTGCGGAGACACTTTAACAGTATCTATAGATTAATTGATAAAGAGTTTCCCGAAACCAGATTTCATCTTGAAGGTAGACGTAAGTCTCTTCTAAGCACTGAAAAGAAGATTATTAAGCAAATAAAAAACAATAAGTCATTAGATACTCTTAGAGACTTATTAGCTTTTAGGCTTATAATTTTTGATAATCAGAGCCAGAAAAAGGCTGTTGAGCAATGCTATGCAATTATGACAAAAATCATAGAATATGGTATTGCTAACGGTTTCATGTTATGTGAAGCTAATCCTGTTGAGGAAACAAAAGGCTTTGACAACGCAATTCATAAACTTTATATTCCAAAAATGTCTGGTATTCCAAAGGAATTTCAGGTTGGTGTAAAAGATTATATCCTAAAACCAAAAGAAAATGGATATCAATCTCTTCATGCTGTTTTTAGACTCGCATCTGGTCTTTGTTTCGAAATTCAGATTCGAACATTCTCTATGCATACACATGCAGAATCTGGTGAAGCAAGACATGAAGACTATAAACAGCGCGAATATGAAAAACTTGATATTGATAAGACCAAAATTCATATTCCAGGATATACAATTACACAGGATGGAATTGTTTATGATATGGTGGGTATAGAAAATGCATTATTGGTTCTTCAGCGACAAAAAACATACTAGTAATTTTTCGGTACACAAAAAAGAGCAAGTGCAAATTATTTTTTGCACTTGTTTCTTTTTATATTTTTATATTATAATGTTTTTGTAACAATTTATTTAACTATACTTATTGCTAATCCATCTCCTACTTCTAATATTTCTGTTTCTATATTAGGATTTTCTGTTACTTCTTTTATATATTCTCTTAAATTTCTCACAGCTGTACGTTGTTTATGCTTGTTATAATCACTCATTACATATCCTTTATACAAAATATTATCAGCAAATATAATTCCATTTTGTTTTATCATTCTAATTGATTCTTTTAAGAAAAATGGATATTTTCCTTTTGCAGCATCTATAAATATAACATCATATTTATCATCTAAAGTTGGTAATATTTCTACTGCATCACCTTCATAGATATTTATTTTTTCTTCTACTCCAACCTTTTTTATATTTTCTTTTGCCTCTATAATTCTGTCTGTATCTCTTTCTATTGTATCAATTTTTCCACTTTCTGATAAATATTCTGAAAAACACATTGCAGAATATCCAACAGCTGTACCTATTTCTAAAATTTTTTCAGGTTTAATTTTAGTTAAATATTTTGCTATAACTTCTAATGTATCATCCATAATTATAGGAATATGTTCTTCTAATGCTTTTTGTTTTATTTTATTTAATTCTTCTTTATTCATATATACCTCACATACAATAAAAAGGTGACTAAAAGCCACCATTTATTTTTATTGTTTATTCATACTTCTTACAACTCTTTCTCTTTCTTTACTGTCTAATATTTTCTTTCTTAATCTTATTGATTTTGGAGTTACTTCAACTAGTTCATCATCTTGAATAAATTCTATAGCTTTTTCTAATGACATTTGGATAGGTGGAACTAATCTTAATGCTTCATCTGATCCAGATGCTCTTGTATTTGTTAAATGTTTTTCTTTACATACATTTATAGATAAATCTTCTCCTCTTGAGTTTAGACCAACTATCATACCTTCATATACATCTACACCAGGTCCTATGAATAAGTCACCTTTATCTTGTGCATTGTATAATCCATATGTTACAGATTTTCCAGCTTCAAATGCTACTATTGTTCCTCTAACACGAGCAACAACTTCTCCTTTAAATGGTTCATATGAATCAAATATATGGTTCATAACACCTTCACCTTTTGTATCTGTTAAGAATTCTGTTCTATATCCAATTAATCCTCTAGCTGGTATTTTAAATTCTATTTTTGTATGTCCAGCTTCAGCTGGTTCCATATTTACCATTTCAGCTTTTCTTTTTCCTAATTTTTCAATAACATTTCCAACACAATCATCAGGAACATTTACAACTAGTCTTTCGATTGGTTCACATTTTACACCATCAATTTCTTTATATATAACTTTTGGACGAGATACTAAAAGTTCAAATCCTTCTCTTCTCATTGTTTCTATAAGAACTGATAAATGTAATTCTCCTCTTCCTGATACTTCAAAAGAATCTGGTGATTCTGTTTCTTTTACTCTTAAACTTACATTTCTTTCTAATTCTTTAAATAATCTATCTCTTATATGTCTTGATGTTATAAATTGTCCTTCTTTTCCAGCAAATGGTCCATTATTTACACTAAATGTCATAGAAACTGTTGGTTCATCTATATCTACAAATGGTATTTTTTCTGGATTATTAAAATCACATATTGTATCACCAATATTTATACCTGCTAAACCTGCAATCTCAATTATATCTCCTGCTTTTCCTTCTTCTACTTCTACTTTATTTAATCCAACATGTGTATAAACTTTTGCTATTCTTCCTTGTGTAATTTGATCGTCTTTACCACATATTGAAACAGGCATTCCAACTTTCATAACACCACGTTCTACTCTACCAACTGCTATTCTTCCAACGTAATCATCATAATCGATATTTGAAACTAACATTTGTGCTGGTCCATCTTCATCACAATCTGGTGCTTTTATTGTATTTATAATTGTATCAAATAAACAACTTAAATCTGTTGTTTCATCTGCCAAATCCATTTTTGCAATTCCGTTTTTTGCTGATGCAAATACAACTGGAAAATCTAATTGGTCATCTGATGCATCTAATTCTATAAATAATTCTATTATTTGATCAACAACTTTTAATGGTTCAGCTCCTGGTCTGTCTATTTTGTTTATTACAACTATTGGTTTTAAATTAAGTGCTAAAGATTTTTTTAAAACTTCTCTTGTTTGAGGCATTGCACCTTCAAAAGCATCAACTAATAGTAAAACACCATCAACTGTTTTTAAAACTCTTTCTACTTCTCCACCAAAATCAGCATGTCCTGGAGTATCAACTATATTTATTTTTACATCTCCATGCATTACTGAAGTATTTTTAGAAAGTATTGTTATTCCTCTTTCTTTTTCTTGATCATTTGAGTCCATAACTCTTTCTTGTACTTGTTCATTTTCTCTAAATATATGACTTTGTCTTAACATGGCATCAACTAAAGTTGTTTTTCCGTGGTCAACGTGTGCAATTATTGCTATATTTCTAATATTTTTGTTATTCATTTTTATTACTCCTTTATTTATTTGATTTTGCTATTTCTTCAGCGTATTCTGGATCATAGCTTGTTCCTTCTAATTCTTTAATAGATAACCCTATTTTTTTATTTTCTGTATCAATATCTATTATTTTAGCATTTAATATTTGTCCAATATGTAATTTATCTTCTGGTTTAGCTATTCTTTCTTCTGATATTTGTGATATGTGAATTAATCCTTCAATTCCTGGTTCTAGTTCTGCAAAAGCTCCAAATTGCATAAATTTAACAACTTTTACTTCAACAATATCATTAATATTATATTTTTCTTTTACAATCTCCCATGGATCTTCTCCCTTTAAGTTAGAAGATAATTTTATTCTTTTATTTTCTCTATCTAATTCTTTTATTGTTACTTGTATTTTTTGTCCTTCTTTTAAAATATCATGAACATCTGCATTTCTTTCCCAAGAAAGTTCAGAAACATGAAGTAAACCTTGAATTCCATTTTCAATTTCAACAAATGCTCCATAAGAGCTTATGCTTTTAACTGTTCCTTTATATTCTTTTCCAAGTTCCACACTTTGCCAAAATTCATTTTCTACTTTTTTCTTTTCTTGATCTTTAATTTCTTTTATTGAACCTATAACTTTTCTATTTTTTAAATCATATTCAATTATTAAAAATTCAACTTCTTTTCCTTTATATTCATTTATGTCTTCATTTTTAGAAATTCCTGATAATGACATTGGAATAAATATTCTAATTCCTTTATAGTCTGTTATAAGTCCATTATTATTAACTTCTATAACTTTTTCTTTAAAAATTTCTTTGTTATCTATTTTCTTTTCTAATTCTTCTCTTGCTAATCTTGATTTTATCTTTTTATATGATAATAAAACATTTCCTAGACCATCATTCATTTTTAAAACATCAGCAGTAATTTCATCCCCTATTTTAAATTCATCTCTAGGATCTTTACCTTCTTCAAAAGAATATTCTTGGTAAGGTATTATTCCGTCTGCCTTATATCCTAAATCAACTATTATCTCATTTTTACTTGTTATATCTATTACTTTTCCTGTGACAATTTTTCCTAATTTAACATCTTTTACAGAATTATTAAATAATTCTTCAAAATTTTCTTCCATATTTTCACCTACTTATCATTAATCAAGACGCTTTTCATATTGAAAAACGTCTAGCCCTTTAAAACATTAAAATTATACACCTTTTTTACTATTTTGTCAAACTTAATATACTACTCATAATCTCTTCTGTAATTTTATCTAAAGTTTCTTTATCTTTTGAATTTTTATATTCACTAAAATCTAATGTTTTACCATATTTTATATATACTTTTTTAAATGGTTTTTCTCCTCCACTTATTCCTACTGGAAGTACTTTAACTCCTGTTCTAACAGCAAAAAATGCAGCTCCATCTTTCACTTTTTCTCCCTTTGCTAATCCATTTCTTGTTCCTTCTGGAAAAAGTGCTAAACATTTTCCGTCTTTTAATGTTTGTAACGAATCTTTTAATGCTTTTACTTCTTTAGAATCTCTTCTTACTAATATAACATCAAATACAAAACCTAAAAACGCAAGAAATTTGCTTTTGGTTAATTCTTCTTTTGCTAAAAATCTAGCATCTCTTCCACATGTTACTTCTATTAATGGTGGATCCAAAAAACTTCTATGATTTCCACAAATTATAAGTGGTCCTTCCTTTAGTATGTTTTCTTTACCTATAATTTTCATTCTATATACTATTTTACAATATGCATATATAGCACCTTTTACTATTGCCTTCAATATATTTCTAAAAAAATCTTTCATATTTACCCCTTATTTAATTTTATTATCTATTTTTTTCTATTATTTCTATAATTTTATTAACAACTTCTTCTATTGTCATATCACTTGAATCAATATAAACAGCATCCTCAGCTTGTTTTAATGGAGATATTTCTCTTGTTCTATCTTGTTCATCTCTTGATTTTATACTTTTTAATATTTCTTCATAATCTGATGGCAAATTATTTTCTTCGTTTTGCTTTGTTCTTCTTCTAGCTCTTTCTTCTGCACTTGCATCTAAATATATTTTTACATTTGCATTAGGAAATACAGTTGTTCCAATATCTCTACCTTCCATTATCACATCTTTACCTTCTGCCATTTTTCTTTGTAAGTTTAATAAATTTTGTCTAACTATTGGTAATCTTGAAACAGGAGATACAAAATCTGTAACTCTTTTTGTTCTTATTTCTAAAGTTACATCTTCACCATTTAAAAATACTTTTTGTTCTCCATTTTCTTTTATTAATTCTATTTTTATATTATTTAATAATTCAATAATTTTATCTTCTTCACTTAATTCTATATTTTTATTTAACATATCTAACGCAACACATCTAAATGTTGCACCTGTATCTATATTAATTAATTTTAATTTTTCTCCTACTAACTTTGTTACTGTTCCTTTTCCACTTCCTGATGGTCCATCTATTGCTACTACAAATGACATTATAATTCCTCCTTATTTTCTTCTGGTATATAAACACTTTTTGCTACAACTTCTAATGAAACAACATTCATTGCTGTTAAATTTTCTATTTCTCTTTTTGCCTCATTTTTAAATTGTTTTAAAGCATCTATAACATTATATCCATATGTAACCATTACTTCCATATAAATAATTGGTCCTTCTACAGATTTATCTACTCTTGTTTTCAAGACTTTATATATTGCAGGTTCTTTTGATGCTAAAACTTCTGCGATTTGTCTAAATACTATATCAGAAATTGTAAAATTTCCTAAGTAACTGAATGTTGGTCTTATTATTGATTTTTCTGATATATATGGTTTTTCTCCTTTTCCCTTTGACTTAAATATTTGTAATGGATCTAATAAATATCCTGAAAAATCTTTTTTTATTTCAAATGTTGGAACTGGTATAACGTGTTTTCCTTCTGTAACTCTAATTCTTCGTGCTGTTTGCATTTCTTGTTCTGTTGCAACATCACTTATATAAACAGTTTCGGAAACATTTGGTAATCCTAAATTTTTTGCGATTTTTTCTACCATTCCATCTGATGTACCTAAAATTAAAATACTGCTTGGCTTATATTTTCTAAATGCTTTATGCATTTCTTCTTGTTCTTTTTCATTTAAAAACAACGCATGTTTTACTGTTTCTATTTTTGTTGCCGCTTTTTTTGCAGACTCTCCAGCTATAACTTCATTATCTTTTATTAATAAACCATCATCTATTATAAAATTAACACCTTTTTCACTTGCAACCATTTGTGCTCTATAACTTTTTCCAGTCCCTGATGGACCTACAAACGCATATACTTTTATCTTTTTTGTATTCAATGTATCTAATAGCATATCTTTCTCCTATAATAAATTTCTTTAATATTATATATCAAGTTTTTTATTTATGCAAATTAATATAATAACTATTTTTAATAAAAAAAACAATGCACACTCTAATTGTACATTGTTTTCTATTATTATTTTTCTACTACATCATTAACTTCTGCTATTTTTATACTTCTAACATGGTTAATTTTCTCCCATGTTGTTTCTCTTTTAAATAAGCATTTGAAGTTTATTAATAACCATGAACCTATAAACATTGGATAACAAAGTAATCCTTTAAGCATTGGTTTAATAGGTCTTTTATCTAACAACATTATTAATACAGCAGTTGCAACTGGTGCTAAAAATGTTGGTATTAAATACATTAATATATTATATATTAATTCTGACCCTGTCATTGCATCTCCAGCATACATAAAGAAGTTTGTTGCAACTAATAAAAGTGAAATTATAAACATTGGAATACTTCCTACAATATATAAAAGTCCATCAAAGTTCATTAAAGTTTTATGTTCTTTAACTGCTAATGCTAAATCCTTTGTGTAACGACCAATACATTGAATGTGTCCAACTGTCCATCTACTTCTTTGTGACCAAGATTGTTTAAATCCTACTGGTTGTTCATCATATACTATTGCATCTGTTGCCCAACCTAGTTTTTTACCTTTTATTATTCTTTTTAAAGAGAATTCTATATCTTCTGTTAATGTTTCTGTATCCCATCCATTTGGTTTTACAACATCAAATCTTACCATAAATCCTGTTCCATTTAATAATGGTGATAATCCTAAATTATATCTTGCTAAATGATAAAATCTATGCATTGTCCAATAGAATATTGCATATCCTGCAGAAACCCAGCTATCTGTTGGATTTTTTATATCTCTATAACCTTGAACAACTTCTTCACCTTGACAAAGTTTTTTGTTCATTGCAGTAAAGAATCCCTTATCTACAATGTTATCTGCATCAAATACGCAGAATGCATCATAATCTGCATTTTCTTCTATTTTTTGTTTTAAAAACCATTGAAGAGCAGCCCCTTTTGTTCTTTTTTTAGGGTCATCTTCTTTTCTCTCCAAAACAATTGCTCCAGCTTCTTTTGCAATCTTAACCGTATTATCCGTACAATTATCTGCAATTACATAAATATCTATTAAATTGGCAGGATAATCTTGTTTTTTCAAGCTTTCTATTAGGTTTCCTATAACATTTTCCTCATTATGAGCTGGCAAAATCGCCATAAACTTATGGTCCTTTTCTTCAACCAATGGTTTATCTTTTAATTTTACAAGTGAACATAAACTTACTATCAACTGATATACCCAATATATAGTTAAAATCCAAACCATTGCTTGTTGTATTATATATAAATACTTCATTTTATCAATCCTTCAATTATTATAATGTTGGGGAATTTTCGTTCCCCACATCTATATTATACTACTTATTCATATATTTGCAACTATTGTCGAATTTTGATATTTATTGCTACTTTTACGTGTTGCATTTATTATTCTTCTACGTGTTCTTCTTTGTTTTCTTTATTTTCTTCTAAGTCTTTCATTGTTAAGTTAATTCTGTCTTGATTATCTATTTCATAAACTTTTACTTTAATTTCATCGCCTACTGCTAAAACATCTTCAACTTTTTCAACTCTCTTGTTTGATATTTTAGAAATATGAAGTAATCCTTCTCTTCCTCCACCAATATCAACAAAAGCTCCAAAGTTCATTATTCTTGTAACTTTTCCGTCATAAACTTTTCCAACTTCGATATCTTTTGCAATATCTTCAATCATCTTTAAAGCTTTCTTTCCGTTTTCCGCATCGTCTGTGTAAATGCAAACTCTTCCGTCTTCTTCGATGTCTATTTTAACACCTGTTGCATCTATAATCTTGTTTATCATTTTTCCACCAGGTCCGATTACATCTTTAATCTTGTCTACATTGATTGTTGTTGTAATTATTCTTGGTGCGTATTTAGATAATTCAGCTCTTGGCTCTGCTATTTGTGGTTTCATTATTTCGTCTAATATATAATCACGTGCAACTTTTGTTCTTTCAAAAGCTTCTTTGATTATATCATATGTTAGTCCATCGTTTTTAATGTCAACTTGGATAGCTGTTATACCATCTTTTGTTCCACCAACCTTGAAGTCCATGTCTCCGAAGAAATCTTCTATTCCTTGAATATCTGTAAGCATTACATATTCATCTGGATTTTCTTTTGATGTAACAAGTCCTGTTGATATTCCTGCTACTGGTTTCTTTATTGGAACACCTGCGTCCATAAGTGCTAGAGTGCTTCCGCAAATACTTGCTTGTGATGTTGAACCATTTGAAGATAATACTTCTGATACAAC
>ERZ827168.3797-NODE-3797-length-14909-cov-13.008685_pt1 | contig 14909 bp, 15 predicted proteins | sample MGYA00519868_ERZ827168 | MGnify/ENA primary metagenome ERZ827168 (study PRJEB31778, sample SAMEA3449271) | human gut metagenome | biome: human gut; feature: human-associated habitat; material: faeces | place: United Kingdom | collected 2010/2012 ...
CGAAGAAATAGAAGATGCCAAAAACGCAATTGAGCTTTTAGGTGGCAAAATTGAAGATATTAAAACCTTTAATTTGTCTGACAAAAGCAAAAGAACGCTTGTAATTATAAAAAAAATATCGCAAACGCCGACAAAATACCCGAGGGTCTCGGCAAAAATTGCAAAACAACCGCTTTAAGCGGTTGTTTTTTATTGAACTTATCGAATTCTGTCTAACGAAAATGCTGGTAAATTTTAACAATTTATGCTAAGATAACATCAGCGTAGAGTTGGAGGTAAATCATGGAACTCAAACTTATGCCTTTATTTCTCTCGGATATTAAACAGTCGTCGGACAACCCTCGCCGTCACTACTCCGAAAATGACATTGAAACTTTAGCCGAAAGCATAAAAAAATACGGGCTGTTAATTCCCATGACCGTACGAAAAACCGACAGCGGATATTTTTTAGTTGCAGGCAAGCGCCGGCTTTTAGCTTTAAAAAAGTTAAACGAAATAACAACAAGTTGTATTGTAATCGAAGCCGACCACAAAACGTCTGCCGTGTTTTCGGCAATAGAAAACACCGAGAGGGTCCCTTTGGATTTTTTTGAAACGGCCGAAGCATTAAACACGCTGCACACCGTTTACAATATGCCGTTATCGTCAGCCGCAAAAGCTTTAAAGCTTACAGATAAAGCCGCCGAGCAAAAACTGGAGCTTTTAAAACTGCCGACTGCAATTAGAGATAGTATTATAGGAAACAACATAAACGAAACAAAAGCAATGCTATTATCTAAGGTGCCGGCCGATAAAATGGAATTCATCTTAAAAGAAATAATACAAAAAAAGATGACAGACGAGGAAACCGCCGCACTTGTGGACGGCGTAATTCCGAAAGAAACCGTATATGTTGCAAAAGGCAACAAAATAACTATACACGACTACCGCATTTTTACAAATTCATTTTTACGCATAGCAGACAAGGTGCGCGATTACGGTGTTAACGCAAAAACATCAAAAACCGAAACCGACAATTTTGTAGAATACACCCTTCGCATCGATAAATAGCCATCCATCCATTCCCCATATATTTTGCGCGGTCAACCCCCGCGCGAAGAAAACGGACAGTAAATTTGCTGTCTGTTTTCTTTTTTATAAAAAATTTTAAAATTTTTATTGAAATCTATACTAATTTGGTATAGAATAATAACGAAAACAATTGGAGGTCTTGTTATGGACAAATATATATACGCCGACAATGCGGCCACAACCGCTATATCGGACGACGTTTTTAAGGTAATGACTAAGGTTTTAAAAGAGGATTACGGCAATCCGAGCAGCCTTTACGAGTTAGGCTCAAAAGCGAAAATGATAGTTGAGTCCGCTCGCGAAAAGGTTGCAAAAGCAATAAATGCCGACCCTAAGGAAATTTACTTTACGTCTGGCGGCAGCGAAGCGGACAACTGGGCAATAAAATCCGCGGCGCACAAAGCACTAAAAGAAGGTAAAAACGAAATAATTTCCTCAACCTTTGAGCATCACGCGGTGCTTCACACTTTGGACGAGCTTAAAAGCGAAGGTTTTAAAATTATTCTTCTTCCCGTTTACGAAAACGGTATTGTAAAAACAGAAGATTTATTAAACGCTATAACCGACAAAACCGCGCTTGTAACAATTATGTTTGCAAACAACGAAATCGGCACTATTCAGCCGGTAAAAGAGATAGGCGAAATTTGCCGCCGCAACAAAATAATGTTTCATACGGACGCCGTTCAAGCGGTTGGCAATGTAAAAATTGACGTTAAAGAGCAAAATATTGATATGCTGTCACTTTCGGCGCACAAATTTCACGGACCTAAGGGTGTGGGCGCTTTATATATCAGAAAGGGCATAGTTCTAAAACCGCTTATTAACGGCGGTGCGCAAGAGCGCGGCAAGCGTGCCGGCACCGAAAACACCGCAGGCATTGCCGGACTTGGCGTTGCCATTGAACAAGCAACCGCTAATATTGAAGAAAAGGCTAAAAAACTTAAAAAAATAAGCGACAGGCTAATTGACGGCGCATTAAAAATCGAGCGCAGCCGCTTAAACGGCGACCGTGATAAGCGTTTGCCCGGAAATGTTAATCTCTGCTTCGAAGGAATTGAAGGCGAAAGTCTTTTACTAATGCTTGATATGAAAGGCGTTGCCGCTTCAAGCGGATCGGCCTGCACATCGGGCTCGCTCGATCCAAGCCACGTGCTTTTAGCCATAGGGCTTCCCCACGAGATAGCGCACGGTTCGTTAAGATTATCTTTTTCTGACGGCAACAGTGTAGAAGATGCCGATTATATTTTAGAAGTTTTACCGCCTATTGTACAAAGGCTTAGAGAAATGTCGCCACTATGGGACAGAATTAAAGAGAAGGAAGGAAAATAATCATGTATACAGAACAAGTTATGGACCATTTTACTCATCCGAGAAATATGGGTGAAATAGAAAATGCCGACGGCATTGGTGAAGTCGGCAACGCAAAATGCGGCGATATAATGAAGATGTTTTTAAAGGTTGAAAACGGAATAATTGTTGACGCTAAATTTAAAACCTACGGATGTGCTTCGGCTATTGCCACAAGCAGCATTGCTACCGAAATGATAAAAGGCCACAGTGTTAAAGAGGCGCTGGAACTTTCGAACAAAGCGGTTGTTGAGGCGCTCGGAGGACTGCCGACACACAAAATTCACTGCTCTGTTTTAGCCGAGCAGGCAATAAAGGCAGCTTTAGCAGATTATTATAAAAAACAAGGTATAGATCCTGAACCGATCGTCGGTAAAAGTACCGCCTGCGACAAAGACGCTTGCGACCACTGCGGAATATAATATGAACAAAAACTTACGAATAATTACATTTAATGCCGCTGCTGCCGCTTTATATGTGGCACTTAGCTTTGTATTTGCGCCGATTAGCTTTGGCGCAATTCAGTTTAGAGTATCAGAAGCGCTTTGTATTTTGCCGCTTGTTAGCCCAATCTCGTTAGCGGGACTTACTCTCGGGTGCTTCATTTCAAACTGTTTTAGTCCTTTTGGAATTGTAGATGTTATAGTTGGAACAAGTGCCACATTAATTGCAGGGCTTTTAATGATTTGGCTTAAAAACTGCAAAATTAAAGACTTTCCGCTGTTATCATTTTTAAGCCCGGTTATTATAAACGGCCTTATGGTCGGCGCGGAAATAAGCATATTATCGGGCGATAATTTTGTTGCATTTTTAATATCGTTTTTATATGTAGCACTTGGCGAAGCGGGAGTTGTGGCCATACTTGGCGTACCGCTTTACTTTGCGCTTAAAAAAATAGAGAACAAGATTTTTTAAATTATATAAAGGAAAATAGACTTAGTCTTTCGGCATCCTTAACATCGGATACAAGCCATTTTAGCCTTGCTAAGGTGGACATTAAATGCGAATGACTTTCTTTATTGCAAAGCGATGGCAGTTCCGCCGCTGTTTTGCTTATTTCGTCCACCCTTTCCATTGCAACAAACGGAATAAAGGCATTTTGCCATGATTTCCATTTTACTAAAAATTTGTTGATTTTTTCTTTAGCTGCGGCATAATCCGAATTATCGGCTGCATCCAATATTTCGGATATATCCTGTTTTAAGGTGTCCGAACCGCCGGTTACGATTCTAGACCCTGCAATGCATACACCCATCATTACTACAAATATAACAAAACTAACTACCAGCCGTTTCACTCAGTCACATCCTTTTTAACAACCACCGATTTATCACATGAATCGAGCGTCATAAAATATATATCATTTAAAGCAAGTCCCATGCCGTTAACTTTTTCGGTTAATTGATTTTTGTTAATCCCAAGATCCTTTAACGCACCGTTAATTATTTTTCCGTCGCTTATAACTAAATACGGCAAAGAGTTTTGCGGCTCCTGTTTGGTTATTGGCTGACACTCGGTTTTAAGTTGTATGGATAAACTTCCGTTTACCTCCATTACAGCACAATAAACGTCGTTTATATCAAACACCCCCTGGTTTCTGAGAAGCTGCATTAAATCAAGCGATGACATTCTAAGTCTTTCCATGTTTTTTTGATTGATTTTTCCGTCATCTATAATAGTTATGGGCTCTCCGGAAAATATCCTTTTAACCTTTGGGAATTTCATGGTAATAAACGAAACGAGTATCTCCAAAAAAACAAGAATAAAAATGGAAACCATGGAAAGGGATATCGGCTGACCCAAGTCCTGAATACAAATAGCTACGAGCTCACTTATTAAAAGAGTAACGATAAGCTCGTTTGGCTGCATATCACCGATTTGTCTTTTCCCCATCAGCTTTATTGCAACGGCAATAAAGATATAAATTATTAATGTTCTAATTACAACCTTTAAAATAAGAACTCCCCCTTTTTAGAATTATCTGCAAAATAAAGGAAAAAATTCATGGACAAAAAACTTGAAATTGAAAGAAGCATAATAAAAAAATTCAGAAAGCCCATTTGGAATAAGTTTATAGAAGCTTGCAAACAATACGATCTTATAGCCCCCGGCGACAAAATTGCCGTTTGCATTTCCGGAGGAAAAGACTCTTTTTTGCTTGCAAAACTTCTTGAAGAACTTAAACGCCACGGCGAAACTGATTTTGAGCTTGAGTTTATTTCAATGGATCCGGGATACAACAAGCAAAACAAGGATTTAATACTAAAAAACGCCGGAGCAATGGGGCTTGATATTAAATTTTTTAACAGCGATATATTTAACGTTACCGAAAACGTCGGCGGGAATCCCTGCTATTTATGCGCAAGAATGCGTCGCGGATATTTGTATTCCTTTGCAAAAAGCTTAGGGTGCAACAAAATAGCCTTAGGGCATCATTTTAACGATGTTATAGAAACGATACTTATGGGAATGCTTTATTCCGGGCAACTTAACACCATGATGCCAAAGCTTAAATCGACAAATTTTGAAGGTATGGAGCTTATAAGGCCGCTGTACTGTGTAAAAGAGGATGACATTAAGGCGTGGGCCAAATACAACAAGCTGGAATTTATTGCATGCGCTTGCCGTCTTACAGAAAGCATAGAAAAAAATTTAGAGCTTAAAAGCTACCGCAAAAAAACAAAAGAGCTAATTAAAACCCTTAAAAAAGACGATGACCTTATTGACATTAATATTTTTAAGTCGGTGCATAATATAAATTTAAACCAAATAATAGGATACAAAAAAGATGGAAAAGCGCACAGCTTTTTAGATGAATATTAGGAGGAACTATGGCGGATTTAATTATTATCGGCGGCGGCCCTGCCGGAATTTCTGCAGCACTTTATACTGTAAGAGCCGGATTTGACGTTACGGTGATTGACAATGGGAATTCCTCGCTTTTAAAAACAGAACGAATTGAAAACTATTACGGCGCCAATATGAGCGGCGAAGAATTATACCGCTATGGCATTAAACAGGCAAAGGATTTAAATGTCAATGTGGTTTGTGCCGAAGCCACAAAACTCGATGCGGCAGGCGGTTTTACTGTTGAAACTGCCGACGGCAAAACCTTTTCTTCTAAAGCGCTGCTTTTAGCTACAGGCACAAAGCGCGCAATGCCAAACATTAAAGGCATAGAGAAATATATAGGCAAGGGCGTTTCTTTTTGCGCCGTATGCGACGCATTTTTTTACAGGGGCAAAAAGGTGGCAATTATAGGATCCGGCGAATATGCAAAAAGCGAAGCCGAAGACCTTGCCGTTGCAAAAGAGATTGTTCATCTATTAAACGGGAATAAGGCTTTAACCGAATTTTGTCACCCTGTAATTGATAAAAAAATTGCCGAAATAAAAGGGGACCAAAAGGTTTCGGGTGTAGTATTCTACGACGGCAGCGAAATAGAAGTGGACGGCATTTTTGTTGCCGAAGGCACAGCGGGCGGTTTTGAGTTTGCCAAAAAGCTGGGGCTTTTGCTTGATAAAAACAAGATTAAAACTGACGATACCTCCCTTTTAATTCCCGGGCTTTTTGCCGCAGGCGACTGCACTACAGGCGATATGCAAGTAGCAAAGGCCGTTGAAGAAGGGCGCGTTGCAGCGATGAAAATAATCGGTTTTTTAAGAAAATAATATTTGCCGCAGGGAATTTCCCTGCGGCATTTTTGTATATTGGCACTCCTTTTACACAAACTAACAAAAAAGTGAAAGGACTGTGCTATGAACGACCTTGTAAAAGATTTTGAAGGAAAATTGCTTCACGGCGATGCCTCTTATAAAGCCTTGTTTTTTAAAGATCTTTTTAAAAACGACAGCGTACTTAGACACAGAAAGCTATCATGCCACGGATTTAATGCCGAGATTTTATTTTTCGACGGCATGACCAATTCCGAATTCATAAGTGAAACAATAATTAAGCCGCTGCTTTTATGCACGCCGGAAGAAACTGACGAAATTTCGGAGTTTTTAGCCGGACGTGTTCTTTTTTCGGCGGAGGTGACAAAAACAGGCGACATTTCAAAAATGATACGCGCAATTACCTACGGCGGCACCCTTGTGCTTTTAGACGGCGACACCAATCTTATTTGCGACACTAAAGGCTTTAAAACCCGAAGCATCGAAGAACCTCACGACGAGCGCATTTTAAAAGGTCCCCGTGAAGGCTTTTGCGAGGTGGCGCTTTACAATATATCGCTGGTTCGCCGTAAGCTGCCGACATTTGATTTTAAAGTAGAGGAAACAAATTTAGGGAGGCGTACCGATACTAAAGTATTTATTCTTTATCTTAATTCGATCATTGATAAAAAAGTTTTACAAGAACTTAAAAGAAGACTGAAAAAAATAGATATAGACGGCATTTTAGACAGCAATTATATAAACGAAATGATACGCGACAGCAAAAAATCGTTTGTTAAAACCATAGGATCGACCGAAAGGCCGGATATAGTTGCCGCAAGACTTTTAGAAGGAAGAATTGCAGTTATTGTTGACGGCACTCCCGTGGCCTTAACTTTGCCATACTTTTTTTTGGAGAACTTTCAGTCTGACGACGATTATTACCTAAATTACTTTCTTGCAACCCTTGGCAGAATTATTCGGTATATTTGTTTTATACTTGCAACAACTATACCTGCGGTATTCCTTGCTATTTTAAACTTTTTTCCGGCGCTGCTGCCAACATCGTTTATTCTGTCCATCTCCGGCGCCCGTGAAGGGATTCCCTTTCCATCGTCGGTGGAGGCGCTTGTCCTTATCTTCGTATTTGAAATATTAAAAGAAACAGGCGTTAGAATGCCGCAAAGTTTAGGTCACACGCTTAGCATTGTAGGCGGGCTTGTTGTTGGCGAAGCGGCGGTTACCGCAAACATCGTAAGCGCGCCAATGCTTATTGTGGTGGCATTATCCGGTATTTGCGGGCTGATGATTCCAAAACTAAACAGCGTGGTATTTTATACTCGCGTATTTTTAACGGTATTAGCGTCTATCCTTGGGATGTACGGTGTGTTTATCGGCGCTATTATTTTATTAGCAAAGCTTTTTTCGATAAAATCTTTTGGTGCAGATTATACAATAGGGCTTAAATACGCAAATTGCGCGTCTTTAAAGGACGACTATATAAGAGTGCCGTGGAACATGATGAAAGAGCGCCCCTATGATATAACCAACAACCGCAAAAGGCAGGCATAATATGAAAAAAATATTATCCTATTTTTTTTCGGCTTTTTTATTGTTAAGCCTTTGCTCGTGCAGCGACTATGTTGATATTGAGGACAGGCTTATAGTATCCACAATCGGCCTTGATAAATCGCCGGAAGGCGTAAAAATGACATTTGAATACGTAAACCCCAAAAGCGGCAGTGAAGGGTCGACCAATTCAAAAATCATTTCCGGCACAGGGCATAATTTTTATGCGGCACTTGAAAACCTTTCCTCGTTAGTTACTAAACCTCTTTTTTTCAGTCACTGCGGAGCGCTTGTTTTTGGAGATAACCTTAATAAAAAAGACATAGAAAGTGCTTTTGATTTTTGCGCAAAAAGCTCCGAAGTTACCCTTCTTATTAGAATTATTGCGGCAGAAAATGCATATGAGCTTCTATCTGCACCGGATGACAGCGTGCCGGTAAAAGGCTATGAAATAATGTCTTTATTAGACACAACCGAAAACACCATTCCGATAGCCAACGCTTCAAGCTTTATAAACATTGCAAACTGCCGTTTAGAAGAAAACCACGTATACGCAATCCCCTATATTTCACTAAAAAAAGAAAATGACCGCTATGCAATAAAGATTACAGGCATGAAAATTTACGAAGACGATATTGAAAAATTTCGCCTTGACGAAGAAGATGCCGAGCTTTTCGAAATTTGCGACGGCAGAATTTCCCGCGCGGAAATTATTCTGTCGGATGAAGGCAAAACCGTTGCCGCATCAATCGGAAGCAACAAGGTTAACATTACACCTCATTTTTTAAACGGCAATTTACAATTAGACTTTACAATAACCCAAACGACCGAAGAAGACAGCGACTACAGTTTTATAAAAGAGCAATATAAACGCATAATTGAAAAAAGAAGTTTAGCGCTTATAAAGGCGTCGCAAGAAAAAGCGGTTGATATATTCTCGGTAAGGGAACTGCTTCGAAAAAACCACCAAAAAATATACAAGTCGGTTAATTTAAACTACAAAAATTATTACAAAAGCGCAAAAATTAATCTAAAATTTATTATAAAGGACGACTAAACGTGGTAAAATCCATATATTCTAAACACGCCATTTGCCTTATTGCAATATTTACAGTAGGAAATGCTATGCTTTATTTTCCGCGGCACGAAGACGCTTTGCAAGGACTGTTCGGTTTAATGATAGCGTTTGCTTTTGCCGCAATTTATTATATTTTTGCCGGCATAATACTTCAAAATTTTGATTTAACTAACTGCGGAAAAATTAAAAAAATCGTCCTTGTAATTTTAGGTACGGCTTTAAGCGTAATAAGCGCCGCCGCAACGCTTAAAGACTATACCGATTATGTGGCGGATTACCGCCTAAAAAGCACCTCAAAAACAATTATAATTATCCTTGCGGCAATTGCGGTTTATTTTATTGCAACTGCAAAAAAGGAAGCTATATTTAAACTTGCAATTGTTTCTGCTGTATATTCTGCGATTACCACTGTTACATTTTTTGTGATCAGCATTCCACAGTTTTCGTTTGACAATATGTTACCGCTCGAATTAAATCTTAACGTTACTTTAAAAAGCGCATTAATTTTGTTTGCGCGGTGCTTCGGCGAAATAATTACACTTATATTTTTATTTAGGCAAGTACCTAAAAAGCAGGGAATAAAGGCTTTTTTATTAGGCCTTTTATTTGCGGTTTTGCTTTTATCGGTTTGCATTTTAAATATAATTTTTGTTTTTGGGCGAGGGGTAAGCGCAAAACTCGATTTACCCTATGTTGAAGCTATGAGCATAATTTCGCTTGGAGACACCTTTACCCGTTTTGAGGGCTTTGAGTTTTTAACCTATTTCCTTTTTTCGATAATAAAATCTGCGGCCGCTGTCTTTTGCGTTACAAATATATTCGAACAAGCAGCGAATGTTAACAAAAAGCTATCGGCGGCGATAAGTTGCTTTATTATCTTCGTTATGTGCCTTTTAATGCAACAACAGTTGTTTTACAGCAATATTTTTATTGTGGGGCTTGTTGTAATTGAAATCGTTTTATTGCTATTTAGTATTAACATTAGGAAAATTGGAATTCAAAAAAGATGTTGACATTTTAGTATCGCTTTGATATAGTTTTTAATACGAGGTGTTAAATATGCCGCAAAAAACTATACACGAAAGTTTTAAAGAAATTTTTGAAAACGCGCAAAATCACAAATTACCGCGTTTTAGCGAACTCCCGGAAATTGATTTATATATGGATCAAATTATTGTTGTAATGGAAAAATATTTATCTATATATTCGCAGGTTTTTGAAGGAAAAATAATAACTCCGGCAATAATAAACAACTACGTCAAACTTAAAATTATTCCGGCGCCGGTAATGAAAAAATACTCTAAAGTGCATATAGCATATTTAATTGTTATTTGTTTATTAAAACAAACCCTGCCCATAAAATCCATTGTAGATATGATAAATCTTGGATTAGAGCAAACCGAAATAGGAACTCTGTATGACACTTTTTGCGACTTTTATGAGATGACCATCAAAGACGCGAGTATAAAGGCGCTTAAAAAAGTTGAAGTTGAACAGCAGCAGCTATATTCCGCATATTCGGAGCTTACCATAAGTTCCGCCGTATCTTCTACAGTTGGAAGGTTTATTTGCGAAAACATATTAAAGCTAAATGAAAAATAAAAAGTCCCGATTTACTATCGGGACTTTTTTTATTTTCCGTAATTTATTAAATCTTTAATTACTTCGCCTGCAATAATAAGACCTGCCACACTCGGCACAAACGCGTTGCTGCCCGGAACCTGGCGGCGCTTAGTGCATTTGCGCGCCGTGTTTGGAGGACAAATGCAGTTTTCTTTACAGCTGTTTTCTATATCTTCAATCGGTTTTATGGGCGGCTCTTTCGAATATACAACTTTTAGCTTTTTTATGCCGCGGCGTTTTAACTCGTATCGCATAACTTTAGCAAGCGGACAAACTGAGGTTTTATAAATATCGGATACCAAAAACGCGGTAGGATCCATCTTATTACCGGCTCCCATAGATGAAATAATCGGCGTATTTGAAGCGTTTGCATTAACTGCAAGCGCTATTTTGCCGGTTACGGTATCGATGGCATCTACAATATAATCGTACTTTGAAAAATCGAACTGCTTTTCAGTCTGCGGAGAATAAAAGGTTTTGTAGGTGTTTACGGTTATATCGGGGTTTATTTCCGCTATGCGACATAATGCCACGTCAACCTTATATTGGCCGACCGTCTTTCTTGTAGCATAAATCTGCCTGTTAATATTTGTAAGGCACACTTTATCGTCATCAATAATATCTATAGTGCCAACGCCTGACCTTGCAAGAGCTTCAACCGTAAAACCGCCTACTCCGCCTATGCCAAACACGGCCACGCGGGAATTCCACAGCTTTTCCATTGCTTCTTTGCCTAAAATTAATTCTGTTCTTGAATACTGATTTAACATAAACTTTTCCTAAAAATTATTCTTCACCTTTAAAAATATAGCCTTTTTCTTCTATTGCAGCTTTAACCATATTTGCATCATACCCGCCGGTATAATTAAGCGTTACCTTCCCGGTTTTATGATTTGATGATACGGATTTTACAAATTTTAATTCTTTAAGCGCTGTATTTACCGTCGTTTCACAGTGCGGGCACATCATACCTTCAACATTAAAGGTTACGGTTTTTAAGCTTTGTTTTGCCTTTTTTAAACGCGGCTTATCGCGAGAACCGTCATGAATATTAACCAAATTTAGTCTTAGCGCATTTAGGCACACGGTAACGCTTGATAAACTCATTGCCGCGGCGGCATACATTGGATCCATTTTAAGCCCAAAAAGGCCTGCCGCAAGCGGTATGCAAAAAAGGTTATAAATAAACGCCCAGAACAAGTTTTGGTGAATGTTTGTAATGGTTTTGCGCCCGAGCCGCACGCAAGAAGCTACATCTTCAAGGTCACTGTTCATAAGGACAATAGAAGCACTGTCAATAGCTACATCAGTACCTGCTCCTATTGCAATGCCAACATCTGCACGAGCAAGGGCAGGCGCATCGTTAATACCGTCACCGACCATTGCAACCTTGCCCTCTTTTTGTAAGCGTCTTACGGCAGCCTCTTTTTCATCCGGCAACAGATTTGCAACAACGTCATCTACCCCCGCCTTTTTGCCTATGTATTTTGCGGCCTTTTCGTTATCGCCCGTAAGCATGACCACTTTTATACCAAGATTTTTTAAGTGGCTCACGGCGCTATACGAGGTACTTTTAATTACATCTGCTACGGCTATTAAACCAAGTATTTGTTTATCTTTAGAAAAGTACAGCAGAGTTTTACCTTTTTCTGCAAGCTTTTCGCCCAAATTAAACAGACGATCATCTTTATTTGCTTGATTTTCTATATATTTGCGGCTTCCGGCACGAAGCAACGCTTCATCTTTTTGTGCTTCTAAGCCAAAGCCGGGACGTACCTTAAAATTCGAAACATCAAAACGGGAAATTTTTTGGTCCTGTGCCTTTTTTACTACCGCTTTAGCTAAAGGATGTTCGCTTAATGCTTCAAGCGAAAATGCATATGACATCAGTTCGTTTTCGCTTATACCGTCAGCCGTAATCACATCGGTTACTACAGGCGTGCCGTTTGTTATCGTTCCGGTTTTATCAAGCACAATAGTATCGACTTTGCCGACTGTCTCGAGGGCTTCGCCGTTTTTAATTAAAATACCGGATTTTGCACCTAACCCGTTACCTACCATAATTGCAACGGGCGTAGCAAGTCCCAGCGCGCAAGGGCAGGATATTACAAGCACACATATACCGCGAGCTAATGCCTCGCCAATGCCGGATCCCGCAATTAACCAGCCTAAAATTACAATAACGGCAATTATAATTACTGCAGGTACAAAAACGCTTGAAACCTTATCCGCTATGCGGGCTATAGGCGCTTTCGTAGAAGAAGCCTCTAAAACCATACGGATAATTTTGCTTAGTGTTGTATCTTCGCCAACCTTTGTAGCTTTTGCTTTTAAATAACCGTAGCTATTTATTGTTGCGGCGTAAACAGAACTTCCTGCCGCCTTATCTTTAGGCACAGATTCGCCTGTAAGTGCGCTTTCATCGACAGCGCCGGTCCCCTCTATAACCACCCCGTCTACAGGTACGGCTTCGCCCGGTTTTACAATAAAAATATCGCCCTTATTTACTTCATCTATCTCTACTTCAACCTCTTGCCCGTTACGCAATATGCGGGCTTTTTTAGGTTTTAGTTTAATTAAATTTTTAAGCGCACCTGTGGTTTTCCCTTTAGAAACGGACTCTAAAAGCTTACCGACGGTAATAAGCGCCGGTATCATAGCAGCAGACTCATAATAAAGCTCGTTGTGATAAAGCGGCATAATCTCCATATTATCGGCGCCAAGCGTTATCATGCCGCACATTTTAAAGAATATATAGGTGCTCCAGGCAAATGATACGCTTGAGCCTAGCGCCACCAGCGTATCCATATTAGGAGCTTTCGATAATACTGCCTTCGTGCCGCTGATAAAAAAATTTTTATTTATAATCATTACAGCAGCCGACAGCAAAAGCTGCAACAGTGTAAGCGCTAAATGGTTGTGATAAAAAAACGTAGGAACAGGCCACGAAAGCATATTATACCCCATGGTTATATACATAAGCGCCAGCAAAAACACAACCGACGCTACAAGGCGTTTTAAAAGCCCTTTTGTTTCATTATTTTGTAATTCATCGGTTGTATCTGTCTTTTTACCGGAATCTCTTAAAGCGGCATTATAACCGGCCTTTTTTACTGCATTTATTATGTCCGCACTTTTTGCGCTTCCTTCTACGCTCATGGAATTTGTAAGAAGACTTACAGCACAAGAACTTACGCCCGGCACGGCAGATACCGCCTTTTCAACGCGTGCTTGGCATGCGGCGCAACTCATACCTTTTACGATATAATGTTCCATATTTTCTCCTATATAAATATAACTTATACTTAAATTATAAATATATAGAAATCGCTTGTCAAGTTGGCGAGATAAAAAACGAGAAGCTTTTTTGCTTCTCGTTAAATTTATACCAAATTGTACTTTTTAATAAGATTTGTAAGCTCCTGCTTATTTTTAAGGTCGGTCATTATAAGCATCTTTTTAATTCGATATTTCGCGGCGGATACTGAGATAAACAACCCTTCTGCTATAGCGGCGGTGGTTTTGCCGGCTTTTAAACCCCGTGAAATTTCCCTATCAATATCGTCAAAATTTTTTAATAGCTCTTCAGCTTTTAAAACCGACAAAAGCTCCGGATCGGATACATAGCCCGGCACCTTATTTTCGGGCATTTTATGGCGATACATCCGAATATTTGAAGCGCCGGGTGTGGAGTTTCGCAAAACAAGCGGACAGTCCACCGAAATAGACGCCGAATTAATATCGGTATTTTTTTGCAGCAACTGGTGAAGCTTTACCGCCTGGCGACCAAGCTCGACATAATCGTTTTTAACGGTGGATATTGCAGGCTGTGCTTTAGCGCAAACTCTGGTATCGCCACAGCCAATTACGGCTAAATCCTGAGGAATGCGAATACCCTTTTCTTTACAGCGTTCAACCAAATATAGCGCTGCCGCATCTGACGAGCAAAATACTGCATTATAATTTTCAATGGATTTTGAAAAAACATTGTAACACTCGGCTATGCTGCCACTGCGGTAAACATCCTGATATGATATCGGCAGTTTCCAAAGCGAAGCAATGCGCAAAAACTCTTCGGCTTTAATATCGTCTGCTACAGAATCCGTCTGCGCTCCGAAAAAGCAAATTTTACTGCGTTTTGCGCCAAGAAAGTATGATAAAACATTATAAACCGATTTTTTTAAATCAAAGCTTACAATACCAACCGGTCCCATCATTTCGGAAAAAGCTCCGTGATCGGCATTTACTAAAAGCGGCATAGCGTCAAATGCTCTTATTTCGCTGCAGTTTTTTTCCATCCAATGGGTGGAATAGCCCACAACCAAAACTATCGGCCTTGGCGCTTCTAAAGAAGTTTCAATCTTCTGACCGACAAAGTCAATTACGTTTATATGCTTTTTTAAAGACTCTTTAAAAATACCATCCAAAATATCGGTAATCCAATAGCCTTCAAGCCCTACTTGTTCACTTGTAATATAAATATTCATATCGCACAACCTTAAACGGTTTTCTTGACTATTATAGCAACCTTTTATTTAAAATACAACCAAAAAAATTGTTTTTATTAT
>ERZ827168.3802-NODE-3802-length-14872-cov-9.307147_pt1 | contig 14872 bp, 16 predicted proteins | sample MGYA00519868_ERZ827168 | MGnify/ENA primary metagenome ERZ827168 (study PRJEB31778, sample SAMEA3449271) | human gut metagenome | biome: human gut; feature: human-associated habitat; material: faeces | place: United Kingdom | collected 2010/2012 ...
ACATGGAGGAAATACCTGTTCCCATACCGAACACAGAAGTCAAGCTCCAATGTGCTGAAAATACTTGTGGGTTACCCTGCTGGGAAGATAAGTTGTTGCCAGTTTTTTTATTTGTAAATTAATATATTTATAAAAAAGAAGCTATAAATTAAAACTATAAAAATAATTTTAATTTATAACTTCTTTTTGTTATTTTATCTTTCATTAGATGTATCAAGTTTTGAAAAATATGATTCTAAACTATTTCCTACTTGTAATGGTTGCATATTAACTTGTGGAAAATATGTTTCTTTAGGTATAGAATAAGTTGAGATACCAGTAGATATATTTTGTAATTTAGAAATTATATTTTCACTTATACCACATGAACCTAAATATGGAATATAAGCAAAATTACTATGTGAATTTATAGATATATTATTCCAATCATATTTTCTTTTTGGATGTTTTGATAATTCATATATTTTTCCATTAGAGTCTCTTATGTAAATAGGCTCGTCAGGACTATATGCTCTTTGAAAAATTAAATGTGTATTTATAAGTGAAGTATCATTTTTTAAGGTAGGTGCAATTGAGTGTAATTGATTTTGAAGCACTTTTGAATTTTGTTCATCAAAAAAGATTGTATTTTCATCAGTAAAATTTGGATTTCTTAAATTCTTACCTAAATTACTATTTGATACGATTAAAGATTTTATTTTTTGCAAAAATCTTAAATCTTGTGTACTTAAATCTTGTTTTGAACGATTTTTTAGATCAAGGTGAGAATAAATCATATTTAAAAATGCTTCCATATTTGGGATTGTCATTGTTGCTAAATCCCTTACATTTGAATCAGGATGGGTTTCAGCAATATTTATAATTTCTGAATATAATTTTATATCATCCCATTCTAATAATTTATCTAAATCAATTTTATCAATACCTTTATCTTTAAAATCACTTATAAGAGTTTTTAAATCTGAGTCAAAATATTTTGATTTTGATTTAAAAGCATTAAAAAAAGCATTTATAGTTTTTTCATGTGCGAAAACTAGCGGGTCAGAATAAATTAAACGATAACCTTCTAATCTCTTTTCTAGTAGTTTTTCAATTACAAATAATTGTTTTTCATCATAAACATCAATTTTGTGTTTTGAATAACCTGAAGTTTTTACACTACCATCATTATTTTCAAGAGGTTTACCATTTGAGTCTAATTCCACAGAAATAGATTCATAATGTGAATAAGGTAAATGGATTGGTAAGCCAAAATATAAATAATCTCTTGAAACATAGTCACATCTATCAACATCAAAACTACTTTCATCATGTTCTTTAAAATTCATAATATGTTTATTATATAGATTATTTAATGTATCTGGAAGTTTAGGACTTATTTTTAATAATACATTTTGAATTTCTGAATCTTCTAACATTATACGTTTTCCTAAATCTTCATGTGCTCCTCTATAAGACAAAATTTCTTTTTCCATTAAATGTGATAAAGGTAAATGACCAATATCATGTCCTGCCATTTTTATTAAATCAGCTAATAAATAAAGTTTTAAATTATTTTCATCAATATATTTTCTCCAATTTGAATCTTGAAAATGATATAAAAATTCTTCTAATTTTCTATTATATACTCCTTTGGAATGTTCTAATCTGCTATGATAAATATTTGGATATATATCATTAGCAAGTGCTAATTGTGAAACTCTTCCTAAACGTTGCATGGCTTTAGTATTAAAAAAATTTGCTATTTGTTTTGGGTAGTAAATATATGGATCTGTATAATATGGTGCTAAAGAAATATCAACTTCTTTTTCTAAAATTACAGATTTATCAACTACATTGTTATTATCAAAAAGCCATCTATAAAAATCTTGTATTAAGTTTTCTTTTGTATCAATATCTTCTAAATTGATCATTTTTTTGCCCTCTATAAAAGTTTTGTTGATATTAATAAATCTCAACATTGAAAAATTTTACTCTCAAAAGTCATAAATGTCAATCAAATATTGTAAAATAATTTAAATGGTGATAAAATAAAATTGCCAAATTTTTTAGAAAAAAGGAGATTAAATATGTCAAAAGTAACATGGAAATCAGGAACATTTATATATCCATTACCAGCAGTAATGATATCATGTGGTACAATGGAGGAATCTAATATTATAACTGTTGCATGGACTGGAATAATAAATACTGATCCCGCAATGTGTTATATTTCAGTCAGACCAACAAGACACTCATATGAAATGATAAAGAAAACAGGAGAATTTGTTATTAACTTAACAACAAAGGACTTAGCATATGCAACAGATTGGTGTGGTGTAAAAACAGGGGCAAAAGTAGATAAATTTAAAGAGATGAAATTAACAAAAGAAAAGGCAAATTTTGTTAATTGTCCAATGATAAAAGAAAGTCCAGTATCTGTTGAATGTAAAGTAAAAGAAATAAGAGAATTAGGGAGCCATCATATGTTTGTAGCTGAAATATTGGGGATAAATGCAGATGAAAAATATATAAATGAAAATGGAGCATTTGATATATCAAAATGTGATTTAATAGCATATTCAAATGGAAATTATTATTCTTTAGGAAAGAAAATTGGTAGATTTGGTTTTTCAGTGCAAAAAAAGAAAAAAACAGCAAAAAAATCAGGAAAAACAATTGACAAAAAGAGGAAAAAGTGATAAAATAGCCAAGCATATGTAATTTACATATGTTCACATCGTTTAAAAAAGTAAAGGTTAAAAAAGTCGGAGGTGTATTGAAATGGCAGCTAAAGGACCAAGAGAAAATATCATATTAGAATGTACAGAATGTAAAAATAGAAATTATATGACATCTAAAAATAAAAGAAATAATACTGATAGATTAGAATTAGTAAAATATTGTAAATTCTGCAAAAAACGTACAACACATAAAGAAACAAAATAGTATGAAGCTATTTTAAGGAGGAAATAAAATGGCTAAAAATGAAAATAGAAATGACAACAAAGTCAAAAAAAATTTTTTTAAAGATTTTAAGGCAGAATTAAAAAGAGTAATTTGGCCAACACCAAAACAATTGTTAAATAATACAACAGCAGTTGTAACAATTGTTATAATTACAGCAATTATAGTATTTGCTTTAGATGCAGTATTTGATTTGGGAAACAAGTATGGAATTAGTAAATTACAAAGTATTGTTAATGAAAAATATAATAATACAGAAAGTACAAATAGTACAGATAATAGTTCTACTGATAATAATACAGAAAGTACTGAGAATACTTCATCAACAGAAGAAAATACTAGCGAAAATTCTGATGAAACACCATCAACAGAAAATACAGATGGTGAATCTGGTAATGAAGAATAAGGAGGTCAATTATGTCTCAAAAAGATTATGATATGAAACCAAGATGGTATGTAGTTCATACATACTCAGGTTATGAAAACAAAGTAAAAACTGACCTTGAAAAAACTGTAAAAAATAGAGAACTAGAAGATTACTTCTTTGATATAGTTGTTCCAATGGAAGAACAAATTGAAATAAAAGATGGTAAGAAAAAAGCAAATTTAAGAAAAGTATTCCCTGCATATGTATTAGTAAAAATGATTGTTACTGAGGAAACTTGGTACATTGTAAGAAATACAAGAGGAGTAACAGGATTTGTTGGTTCTGGAACAGATCCAATTCCATTAACTGATGAAGAAATTAGAGCAATGGGATTTGATGAATCTACAATAAATGTTGACTATGAAGTAAATGATTCAGTAAAAATACTTCAAGGAGCATTTAAGGATTATATAGGAAATGTTCAATCAATAGATAAAGAAAAACACAGAGCAAAAGTCTTAATATCTATGTTTGGTAGAGAAACTCCAGTAGATGTTGATTTTGCACATATAGAAAGAGTAGATTAAAGGAGGCGAAAATTAGAAATGGCAGAGAAAGAAATTTCAAATATAATAAAATTACAAATAGAAGCAGCAAAGGCAACTCCAGCTCCACCAGTTGGACCAGCATTAGGAGGTAGTGGTGTAAACATCATGCAATTCGTAAAAGAATTCAATGATAGAACAGCAAACCAAGCAGGATTTATAATACCAGTAGTTATTACAGTATATAAAGATAAATCATTCTCATTTATAACAAAAGTTCCACCAGTTGCTGTATTGATTAAAAAAGCTATAAAAATTGAAAAAGGTTCTGGAAAACCAAACAAAGATAAAGTTGCAACAATTACAACAGAACAAGTTAAAGCTATAGCAGAACAAAAAATGGAAGACTTAAATGCCGCATCAGTAGAAGCTGCAATGAGTATGGTAGCTGGAACAGCTCGTTCAATGGGTGTTGTAGTAAAAGATTAAGATATATATTTATAAAGTATATATAAGTAATTTGGGAGGAGAAATCCGTTAATACCAAAAGGAGGATATTATGAAAAAAGGAAAATTATATCAAGATAGCGTAAAGCTAATTGATAAAAGCAAAAATTATGATGCTAAAGAGGCTATTGAAGTATTAACAAATATGCCTAAAAGAAAATTTGATGAAACATTAGAATTACACGTAAAATTAGGTGTAGATTCTAAACAAGCTGACCAACAAGTTAGAGGAACAGTAGTTCTTCCAAATGGTACAGGTAAAACTCAAAGAGTTTTAGTATTTGCAAAAGGTGACAAAGCTAAAGAAGCTGAAGCAGCTGGAGCAGATTTCGTAGGAGCTGAAGAATTAGTTCCAAAAATCGAAAAAGAAAACTGGTTCGATTATGATGTAATCGTAGCTACACCAGACATGATGGGTGTTATAGGAAGATTAGGTAAAATATTAGGACCTAAAGGATTAATGCCAAACCCAAAATCTGGAACAGTTACAATGGATGTAACAAAAGCTATAAACGAAATTAAATCTGGTAAAGTTGAGTATAGATTAGATAAATCTAACATAATTCACTTAGGATTTGGTAAAGTATCTTTTGGAGCAGACAAACTATTCGAAAACTATGAAACAGTTATGGATGCTATAGTAAAAGCAAAACCAGCAGCAGCTAAAGGACAATACATTAAGAGTGTTGCAATTACTACAACAATGGGACCAAGCATTTACGTTGGTTAATTAAAATAAATATTGCCAAAGACAGTAGGCATAAAAGTAAGCCCTACCGAGGTAAATTCTAGAGATTATTTAACTCTTGTTTTGCCTCGAGATTGGCATTTCAAGAGTTTTTAATTTTAATATTATATAAACTTTGGGAGGTGAAAACAAAAATGGCAAGTGAAAAAATTCTTAATCAAAAGAAACAAGAAGTTGAAGAATTAGCTGAAAAAATCAAAAAAGCTAAAATAGTTCTATTAACAGATTATAAAGGAATTAATGTAGCTGATGTAACAGCTGTAAGAGCAAAAATTAGAGGTGCTCAAGCTGAATACAAAGTTATTAAAAACAATATAACAAGAAGAGCTATGGAAGCTTGTGGAGTAAGCGAATTAGATAACGTATTAGAAGGAACAACAGCAGTTGTTTTAGGATATGAAGATTATCTAGAACCACTAAAAGCAATATATGAATTTGCAAAAAATAATGATTTCTACAAAATTAAAGGTGGAATCATTGAAGGAAAAGTAGTTCCAGTTGAAGAATTAATAGCATTAGCAAAATTACCATCAAGAGAAACATTACTTGCTGGGCTTGCTGCTGCATTACTTGGAAATATTTCAAAACTTGCAGTTGCACTTAATGAAGTTGCAAAGCAAAAAGAAGCAGCAAATGCTTAAGATTATTTAGGGTTGTGACCGACACAGAAAAATAAAAAATTATATTAAAGGAGAGATTTTAAAATGGCAGACATTGCAAAATTATTAGAAGAAATTGATAGCTTAACAGTTATCGAATTATCAGAATTAGTAAAAGGAATTGAAGAAAAATATGGAGTATCAGCACAAGCAGTAGCAGCACCTGTAGCAGGAGCTGGAGCAGCAGCAGCTGAAGAAAAAACATCATTTAACGTTGTATTAAAAGAAGCAGGAGATCAAAAAATCAAAGTTATAAAAGTAGTTAGAGACGCAACAGGTTTAGGATTAAAAGAAGCTAAAGACTTAGTTGATGGAGCTCCAAAAACAGTTAAAGAAAATGTAAGCAAAGAAGAAGCTGAAGACTTAAAAGCAAAATTCGAAGAAGCAGGAGCTACAATCGAATTAGCTTAGTTAATTAAATAACAATAATAAAAAACTTAGAGCAAATAAACTCTAAGTTTTTTTATTTTATATTTGTAAATATTGACAAATTGCAAATTATCTTATATAATAAAAACCATGCAAAAATAATTATTTCTGCATGATTTATTAATACCTAGAAGAAGGGTGAATTTTTATGATTAATTTTACAAAAATGCAAGGGCTGGGGAATGATTATGTGTATATTTACTGCATTGATTGCAACGTAAATACTAACACTATGTCATCCTTGGCTCGTTTTGTTAGTAATAGGCACTTTGGTGTTGGAAGTGATGGAGTTATTTTAATTGGAGATAGTGATATTGCTGATTTTAAAATGAGAATTTTTAACAGTGATGGTTCTGAGGCCGAAATGTGTGGGAATGGAATAAGGTGTGTAGGTAAATTTGTTCATGATAAAGGATTAACAGGTAAAAAGGATATTTCTATTGAAACTTTAGCTGGAATAAAGTATATTAGGCTAAATATCGAAAATGAACAAGTAAAAAGTGTTACAGTAGATATGGGCGAGCCAATTTTAGAATGTGAAAATATTCCAGTAGATTCAAAATCTAGAGAAATAAATGTTCAAGTAGAAGATAGAGTATTTTGCATTAGCTGTGTTTCTATGGGAAATCCTCATGGAGTTATTGTGGTTGATGACTTAGAAAGTTTTAATATTCAAAAATATGGTCCTATTTTAGAAAGTGATAAGCATTTTCCAAATAAAGCCAACATTGAGTTTGTAAGTGTTTTGGATAGGAAAAATATTAAAATGCGAGTTTGGGAGCGAGGTTCTAGTGAAACTTTGGCCTGTGGTACAGGTGCTTGTGCTACAATGGTGGCCTGCAATTTAAAAAGATTAGTTGAAGATAAAGTAAATATCCACTTACTTGGAGGAGACCTTGAAATTGAGTGGAATAAAGAAAATAATCATGTATATATGACAGGGCCGGCAGAAACGGTGTTTGAGGGGGAATTAGATTATGATAACAATTAATGAAAATTTTTTAAAATTACAAGATAGCTATTTATTTGTTACAATAGCTCAAAAGGTTAAAGAATATCAGGCAAAGCATCCTGAAAAAGAAATTATAAAACTTGGAATTGGAGATGTAACAAGACCAATTCCCAAAAAGGTTGCGGAAGCCATGAAAAAAGCAGTAGATGAAATGCTTGATACAAAGACTTTTAAAGGGTATGGACCAGAAGTTGGATACGATTTTTTGAAAGAAAAAATTATTGCAAATGATTACAAAAAAAGAGATATAGATTTTGAAAATTACGAAATATTTATTTCAGACGGAATTGGTACAGATATAGGAAATATTGTAGATATTTTTGATGTTCAAAACATAGTTTCAATTACAGATCCAGTGTATCCTGCGTATTTAGATACAAATGTTATGTCTGGTAGAAGTGGCATATTTGAAAACGGAAAATATGAAGGAATAAATTATGTTCCAGTAACTTCTAAAAACGAATTTATACCTAAACTACCTAAAGAACAAGTAGATATGATATATTTATGCTTCCCAAACAATCCAACAGGAACAGTAATCTCAAAAGATGAGTTAAAAAAATGGGTTGATTATGCGAAGAAAAACAAATCAATTATTCTATATGATGCTGCTTATGAGGCATACATTCAAGATGAAAATATTCCTCATAGTATATATGAAATAGAAGGTGCAAAAGAGGTTGCAATAGAATTTAAGAGCTACTCAAAATCAGCTGGATTTACTGGAATAAGATGTGGATACACAGTTGTTCCAAAAGAACTTATGGGATATACAAAAACAGGTGAAAAGGTAGCAATAAACAAGCTATGGAATAGAAGACAAAGTACAAAATCAAATGGAGTATCTTACATAACACAAAGAGGTGCAGAAGCAGTTTACACAAAAGAGGCACAGGAAGAAATTGCAGAAAACGTAGCATATTATATGGAAAATTGCAAAACAATAAAACAAGGATTAGATGATATTGGATTTGAAACTTATGGAGGAGAAAATGCCCCTTATGTATGGCTAAAAGTTCCAGAGGGATTAAATTCTTGGGAATTCTTTGATGAACTTCTTGAAAAGATTGGAGTAGTGGGAACACCAGGAGTTGGCTTTGGCCCAAGTGGAGAAGGATATTTTAGGCTAACAGGTTTTGGAACAAAAGAAAATACTCAAAAAGCAGTTCAAAGAATTAAAAAATATTATGAAAACATTTAGATTTTCCTTTATATCCATTAGATTTTGTGATATAATTAATGGTGGCGTATAGATATTTAATCAAAAATTTGAAAGAGGAGGGGTTACAATGCTTAAAATTTATAATACAAATTTAGGAACTAATAAGTTAGAAGAAGTTGAAGAAATTAAAAAAGGAGTTTGGATAAACTTAGTGAACCCGTCCGAGTCGGAAATAAAGAGAGTATGTACAGAGGTTAATATTGAAGAAGACTTTATTAGATACCCTTTGGACTATGAGGAGCAAGCCAGAATAGATACAGAGGATGATAGAATATTATTTGTTATAGATGTACCAATTATTGAAGATATACAAGATGATACAACATATACTACAATGCCACTTGGTGTAGTAATTGTAAGAGATGACTTTTTTATAACAGTTTCTCTAAAGAAAAATAAAATAATTGATGCTTTTGAAAAGGGAAAAATAAAAAGTTTTTATACATATAAGAAAACAAGATTTTTATTGCAGATATTATACTTAAACTCTGCATGTTACTTAGATAATCTAAAAAAAATTAATAAAGAACAAGAAGCAACTGTATTTTTACTACAACAAAGTATGAAAAATAGAGATTTAATACAATTATTAAACTTACAAAACAGCTTGATATATATTACAACTTCATTAAAATCAAATGAAATTGTAATGGAGAAAACTTTAAGAGGAAAAGTTTTAAAAATGTATGAAGAGGATGAAGATATACTTGAAGATGCCATTATAGAAAACAGGCAGGCTATAGAAATGAGTAAAACATATAGTGATATTTTAACAAGTACAATGGATGCGTATTCATCAATAATTTCAAATAACTTAAATGGTGTTATGAAATTTCTTACATCACTTACAATACTAATATCAGTACCAACATTGATAGCAAGTATATGGGGAATGAATGTTGAATTGCCATTTGAAAAAACACCTTATGGATTTGTAATATTATTGTTAATTTCACTGCTTGTTGCAGTAGGAGCTTATGTATGGCTTAAAAGAAAAGACATGATTTAAGGAGAGAAAAAATGATTAATGCAATAGGTGTAACCGTTAGATTTGGAAAAAGAGTTTTGTTTGAAGATGTAAATATTAAATTCACTAAAGGAAATTGCTATGGATTAATAGGAGCAAATGGTGCAGGAAAATCTACATTTTTAAAAGTTCTATCTGGTGAGTTAGAACCAAGCAAGGGTGAAATTGCAATAGAAAAAGGTGCAAGACTTTCAGTATTGAAACAAAACCACTTTGCTTATGAAGATTATACAGTATTAGATACAGTTATTATGGGCAATAAGGAATTATATGACATAATGAAGGAAAAAGAAGCCCTATATGCTAAACCAGATTTTAATGAGCAAGATGGATTAAAAGCTGCAAAACTTGAAGAACGTTTTGGTAATATGAATGGCTGGAATGCAGAATCTGATAGTGCAATACTTTTAAATAACTTAGGAATACCAGCAGCAAACCATTATAAATTAATGAGGGAACTTGAAGCAAAAGACAAGGTAAAAGTACTTTTAGCACAAAGCTTATTTGGAAATCCAGATGTATTGCTATTAGATGAGCCTACAAACGATTTGGATTTAAAAAGCATAGAATGGCTACAAGAATTTTTAATCAATTTCGAAAATACAGTAATTGTAGTATCACATGATAGATATTTTTTGAATAAAGTTTGTACACATATTGCAGATGTTGACTTTGGAAAAATAAAAATATATCCAGGAAACTATGATTTCTGGTATGAATCAAGCCAGCTTGCTTTAAAACAGGCAAAAGAGCAAAATAAAAAGAAAGAAGAAAAAATAAAAGAATTACAAGATTTTATTGCAAGATTCAGTGCAAATGCTTCAAAATCAAAACAAGCAACTTCAAGAAAAAAATCATTGGAGAAAATAGAATTAGAAGAAATTAAAGCTTCAAACAGAAAATATCCATATATAGATTTTAAACCAGATAGACTACCAGGAAATGAAATATTAAAGGTTAAAAATATTTCAAAAACAATAAATGGAGAAAAGATATTAGATAACATTTCATTTAATGTAAGACCAGGAAATAAAATAGCTGTGGTATCTGATAATGAATTAAGAACAACAGTATTATTTCAAATTATTGCAGGAGAACTAGAGCCAGATGAAGGAGAAATTGAATGGGGGCAAACAATAACAAATGCATATTTCCCAAAGGATAATGGATATTTATTTGAGAATAAAGAAACATTAGTAGATTGGCTAAGAAAGTATTCAAAAGATCCCGATGAAACATATATTAGAGGTTTCTTAGGAAGAATGTTATTTTCTGGAGATGAAGCATTAAAAAATGTGGACGTATTATCAGGAGGAGAAAAAGTAAGATGTGTGCTTGCAAAAATTATGCTATCAGGTGCGAACTTCTTAAGCTTTGATGAGCCAACAAACCACCTAGATATGGAAGCAATAACAGCATTAAATGAAGGACTAAAAAAATTCCAAGGAAATTTAATTTTTACTTCACATGACCACCAATTAACAGAGACAGTTGCAAATAGAATAATTGAACTTGGACCAAACAAAAAATTCGATAAAGACATGACATATGATGAATATTTAGAAAAAAAGAGCGCCATCTAATAGGATAGCGCTTTTCCCTTATTCGTGGCAAGTCATAATTCCACGGCCGGTTATTTGGATGTAAGGCTTGAACAAGCTAGGAACTTCTTGTTCGGTAATTTCGATTTTGCTACCGCAAATGGGGCACTCAACGTAGTATTGAGAGTTACCGTTGCAGATAAGGTGATGAATATCAGAGGGGCGATCTGCGCTTAGCATAATGTCACACTTGTTGCATGTTACCGATACCTTAGGTCCAGAATGAATTTTCATAAAAATCTCCACCCATTTAAGGGAATATAAAGTATTTAGCCAAAAGCTAAACCTAAATAAATTTTAACACAATTTACATAAAATTGCAAACCTTATGTAGTTTTTAGATGGTATAAGTATTAAATTTTTCTTGACATTAAAGCATTTTTGGTTCATAATATGTATTGGAATTAATTAGAGGAGAAAAAAATAAATGTTAGAATTAAAAAATATAACAAAAGTATATGGAACTTCAAATGAGGAAGTTAAAGCCTTAAAAGGAGTTAGTATAAAGTTTAGAGAGTCTGAATTTGTTTCTATTTTAGGACAAAGTGGTTGCCGGAAAAACTACTTTGCTTAATATTATTGGAGGACTTGATAGATATACAAGTGGAGATTTAATTATAAATGGAAAATCAACAAAACATTTTAAAGATAGAGATTGGGATGCATACAGAAATTATAAAGTTGGATTTGTATTCCAAAGCTATAATTTAATTGGCCACCAAACTGTTCTTTCCAATGTAGAACTTGCATTAACTATAGGTGGTATTCCTAAAAAGGAGAGAAGAGAGCGTGCTATTAAGGCTTTAGAAGAAGTTGGCTTAAAAGACCAAATACATAAAAAACCAAACCAGTTATCTGGTGGGCAAATGCAGAGAGTTGCTATTGCAAGAGCTTTAGTAAATAACCCAGATATTATTCTAGCAGACGAGCCAACAGGAGCCTTGGATACTAAAACAAGTATTCAAGTAATGGAAATTTTGAAGAAGATTTCTAAAGATAAATTAATAATAATGGTAACACATAATCCAGAACTTGCAGAAAAGTATTCAAGTAGAATTATTAGAATACTAGATGGTGTGATTACTGAGGATTCTAATCCGATTAAGGAAAATGAAAATATTGAAACAAAAGACAAAAGTAAAATTGGAAAAACTTCAATGAAATTTTGGACTGCTTTTAGGTTAAGTTTAAATAACCTTCTAACTAAAAAAGGAAGAACAATATTAGTAGCTTTTGCAGGTTCAATAGGTATAATTGGAATTGCTTTAATACTTTCAGTTTCAAATGGCTTCCAAAACTATGTAGACCATATTCAAGAAGATACCTTAACTTCATATCCATTATCAATAATGCAACAATCAACCGATATTGCGGGAACCTTGCTTTCTTTAAGAAGTGGAGAAGGAGATAATGGTAATACTTCAGGAGTTAAGGAAGAACAATATATTTCGAGTATGCTATCTAGCTTAAGCACAAACGATTTAAAGAGTTTTAAGAAATACTTAGAGAACAACTATAACGAAGTAAAAAACGATATTTCTAATGTTAAATATTCATACAGTGTAGACCCGCTTATATATGCTAAAGACGCAACAGGGAAAATTGCAAAGCTAAATCCAAGCAATATCTTTAACTCTATATATGGAAATTCAAATATTTTAAGCTCTTACTCATCATTTGCTTCTGTATTTACTCAAATGATTGATGATGGAGAAGCTTTAAATGCATCTTATGATATGCTTGCAGGACGTTGGCCAGAAAATTATGATGAAATGGTAATTGTATTATCAGAACCAAATACAATTTCAGATTTACTTGTATATTCACTAGGACTAAGAGACACAAAGGAATTAACTGATATGATAACAAAAGCCATGAGTGGAGAAACTGTAGATGTTAAAAATGAGCCAATGACTTTATCTTATGAAGATTTAATGAATATAAATCTTAAACTAATAAGACCAACAGACCTTTACAAGTTCAATGATAAATATGATGTTTATGAGGATATGAGCGAAAATGAAGAATACCTAGAAAAAACATTTGAAGAAGCGATTAACCTAAAAATAGTAGGTGTTGTATCTGCAAAACCAGGTGTTACAACAATGGCATTAAATCCAGGTGTTGCTTATACAAGTAAACTTATAGACTATATAATAGATTACTCAGCAAATACGGATATTGTAAAAAAACAGCTTGCAGACGATACAATAGATGTGTTTTCTGGTTCAAAGTTTGATAGTAAAACAAATAATTTTGACCTAAATTTTGAAGATTTAGTTGAAATAGATAAGCAAAAACTACAAAGTGCATTTAACATAAATATAGATACAAATAAAATTCAAAACCAAACAGCAGGCTATATGAATGAGATTTCAAATGCAATAACAACAAACACAGAGCCTGCAAAAAAGGCATTTACAGATGGACTTGAGAATTTAGCTAATGGTCTATTTAATAGTATAACAGATAAAATAGCCTTAAATGATATTGAAAGCACCGTAACAGATTATTTATCTAAAGAGGAACCAACAAACATTGTAGCAGATCTTGAAGCAAATTATGTAATACCAGCAGAAACTTTTAAAACAACATATTCAGGGCTATTAAAGGGACTTTTGCAAATATATATAAACTCATACTATGCAACAGATCCATCACTTACAGAAAATATTGAGAATCCAGTTGCTATAGTGTATAAAGAGATTGCTTCACAAGTTATTACAACATATATGGGAAATATTGCAATACAAGGAACTGCTGAAACAATGGCAAAAGCTATGACAGAAGCTGTTATGAAAAAAACAATTTTAACAAAGGTGGGAGAGATAACAAGCTCTTTAAGTGGCAGTATAGCGTCTTCGTTTAATGTTGACCAAGATAAAATATCAAGTGCGTTTAAGCTTAAAATTACAGAAGATGAAATTACAAGAATTGTAAGTGCGATGATGACTAAAACAGAAACAACTGCAAAATCAAACCTAATATCACTTGGTTACCAAGATAAAGAGGAACCAACATATATTTCTTTCTATTTTAATAGTTTTGAAGGAAAAGAACATTTTGAAGATTTTATAAATTCATATAATGAAAAAGTAAAGGCAAATGGGGAAGAGGATAAGGAGATAAAATATACGGATACAACGGGAATTCTTATGAGTTCTGTAAAAACAATAGTAAATGCTGTAACGTATGTATTAATTGCTTTTGTATCAATTTCTTTAGTGGTTTCTTCAATTATGATAGGAATAATAACATATATTTCTGTATATGAGAGAACGAAGGAAATAGGAATTTTAAGGGCAATAGGAGCGTCTAAACATAATATATCTTCAATATTTAATGCTGAAACATTTATAATAGGGTTATTATCAGGGATTTTTGGAATAGGAATAACATATTCATTAATTCCAGTAATTAATTCTGTATTGCACCATTTTACGGGGAATATTCCGCTGAATGCGACTTTGACTTTAGGGAATTCAACTGTTTTAATAGTGTTAAGTGTTGTTCTTACGTTAATTGGTGGATTAATACCGGCGAAGGCGGCTTCAAAGCGAGATCCGGTAGTTGCATTGAGGACGGAATAGGTGGAGTTTTTTTGAGGTATTGTAATTTTTGGAGAAATATAATAAGATTTTTTGGGGGTTGTGTTGACAAAGAGTGGAAAATGGTATATGATAGGGAAAAGTAGGAAGAGAGAACAAAGGAGAGAGATTATGAGAAGAACAATAGCTACAACCCTTGATACTGTAGAGAGAGAGAGAGAGAGAGAGAGAGAGCTGTAATTTAGAAGATGAAAGAGGCAT
>ERZ827168.3809-NODE-3809-length-14844-cov-3.804990_pt1 | contig 14844 bp, 15 predicted proteins | sample MGYA00519868_ERZ827168 | MGnify/ENA primary metagenome ERZ827168 (study PRJEB31778, sample SAMEA3449271) | human gut metagenome | biome: human gut; feature: human-associated habitat; material: faeces | place: United Kingdom | collected 2010/2012 ...
TACCGGTATCACAAATGTATTTAAAAATATTGTGAATTGTATGCTTGACGGAATCAATCGTGTAATCCGTGTCCCCTTTGACAAAATCAATGGGTTATTGAACAGTATTCGATCAATCGATATTCCTATCATCGGGCAGCCATTTCTAGGCCTATGGGGAAAGAATCCTCTACCGGTTCCGCAGATTCCTAAACTTGCGGAAGGTGGCTATGTCGGTGCAAATCAGCCTCAGTTGGCCATGATTGGCGATAACAAGCGATATGGTGAGATCGTTGCACCAGAAAACAAGATGCTGGAGATGATCAATACCGCATTGCAGATGCAACGTGATCAAGGATCTGCGAGCGGAATCCGTCAGATCATCAGCTTGTTGAAGCAGCTCATCACATTGATTGCAAATCTGAATCTGTCGGTTGACATCGATCGTAAAAAACTGGCTATTCTGTTGCGACAGGCTGAAAAGGAACTTGAGATGATAGGAGGATGATAAGATGGTTTATCTGAAAATCAATGGAATTGAAATAACCAACCTGGTAGAATACGATGATCTTCTTTCTACACAAGATGGTGACGACAGTGGCAGAAATCCAGCACTTGTCATGAATAGGGATATTCTTGGCCGAATTCTTAGCATTACAGCCAAAAAGGGTGTATGTACGCAGGCTGAGGGTAAACAGTTGTTAAATCTTCTCAAAGATCCGGAAATGTCTGTAGAGTATTACAACAGTGAAACAGGTAAGATGGAGACGTGCAGCTCTATGTATTGTGTTGATCCAAAGAAATCTAGAGTGGAAGGGATGTTTGACTATTTTAAGGAAATTGAGTTCACATTGAACTCAAACCAAAAGTATGATTAGCGTATCTGCTGAGTATATCCAGGCGTTAAAGGCATCTGCCCGACGCCTGGATGCGTATTTTATATATTCTGACAACCAATACCATCCACTTTCTTTTTCTATCGATAACAACATCTATAGCAGTGACAGCGACAGCTTCATCGGTACTTTTATTGCAAGATCAGGGAAACTGAAAGTCAATCCTGCGGATGCCCTTAATCTTGAGAACCAATGGCTCGAACTGTATGAAGGCATCATGGTATCTGGAACTTTCCAATACAAAAAGATAGGATCCTTTTTGGCTTATGATAAAGATGATAGCAGTGAATATTGCATCATCGATAAAAAAGCGCTCTTCAATGAAAGCGCCCCGGTTGATGAAATTAGCTATCCTACGACACCTCTACAGTTAGCACAGTGGGTCTGCAGTAAAGTTGGAGTTCCTTTGGCAACCGTGGATTTTCCTAATGCTTCTCTACCAATACCGGAAGCAATCAGTTTTGGCGAACAGCCAGTGTACTCAGATATCATCGTGGCTATCGCTCAAGCAAGCTGCACATTTGCCCGAATTACGTCATATGATCAGCTTGATTTTCATTGGTTTACAAATACCGAATTTTCGATTGATCAGAAAAATCTGGCCGAATCATGGCCGAAGATAGCCGAACCATACGGACCGATCAACTCGCTTGTATTGGCGCGTGAGCCTCTAAACGATAACGTCTATATTCAGGATGAAGAATCGATTGAGGAAAATGGACTGACAGAGTTAAAAATATCAAATAATCCTATTCTTGATATCGATCGCCACACTTCAAAAAATGCGATTTTTGAGAGAATTGATGGCTTTACTTATATCCCTGTGACATGCAAATCGCAAGGTTTCTTCATTATTGAACCAGGTGATATCATCCAGGTTCAGTTAAAGGATCAGACCTACGTCACGATGTATGTGATGAATCACAGCATTTCTTACAGCGGTTCCAGCCGGTCATCCTTTGAAACCCCGGCGCTGACCAAGTCACAGATTCAGTACCAGTATGCGGAAAGTGTAAAGCAGATACTGAAAAGAACTGAAGCAATAGTAAACAAACAGGAGCAGGAAATTCAGCTAATTATCGAAACGCAAGATGATCAAGCTGAGCGAATGACTTCGATCGAAATGGAGCAGGGGCAGATTTCTCAAAAAGTCGAAGAGATCGAAAATACCAGGATGTATCGCCTCGTTATCGTGTCGGACAATGGCAGCGTGTTCAAGAACGGCAGCATCGATACCAACCTGCGCGCGATCGTGTACAGCTGGGATGATGATGTTACTGATCAGCTGGATGCCAATCAATTCATTTGGACTCGTGTGTCGGCCGATGAGGAAGCTGATCAGGCATGGAATTCAGCTCATGCTGGAGGTACCAAGACCATCCACGTGACTGCGGATGATGTATACGTTCGTGCAACATTTTATTGTGATTTGATAGACACCACGACTCGTATGAGTCTGCTATAAAGGAGTGATATAGTGAGCAAAGCACAGGGTCAGTTTACGATTGTCGACCTCAATGACGCCGTAACACTGACAGGTTTTATTAACTCGAATCTGGCCAAGACCCAGATGTATAATCCGGATAATGACAGTTATACGCCAGATTGGACAAAAACAAATCTAGTATTGACTCCGTCCATCTATGTGGCCGGAACATCGACAGACAAGATTACATCTACTGAGGTGATCTCAGTCAAGTGGTACGAAGGAAGTAGCACAACAGCAATCACCAGCGCCGGCAACTATGCGCTGAGCGGCGCCAAGTCTCATATCCTGACGGTCAAAGCAAATGTCATGGCTGGCTTGCCTGGCAAGGACTTCCGGGTAGAAATCCAGTACAAGGATCCTACTACAGGTCTGACCACGATGTACAAGACATCGATCAGCTTCAGCCGCGTGGTCAATGGATCAGGCATCACGGATCTGATCGTGAGTACCCCCGATGGAAATATTTTTAAAAATTCAGAAGTAGACACTCTGAAGGCTTCAGCGCAGCTGTGGCGCGGATCCAGCGTGGATACGACTAATGTAACGTACCAGTGGTACCAGATGGATTCATCCGTCGATACGGATCAGGGCGGAGGCATCGGCTGGCGTAAGCTGGCCAATGCCAGCGGTCAGTTCAGTGGCGTCACCACGTCAACGCTGACAATCTATGCCGGGCAGGTGGATTCATCAGCGGTATTCAAGTGTGTGGCCAAGGATACAGATTCGGCATCTGCGACATACAATCAGACGTTCGAAGATACAGCGTCTTTCGTCGACTTGAGCGATCCGATCCAGGTCATCATTGAATCTACCGGTGGAGATGTTTTTAAAAATGGAGAAGGTAGTACTGTGCTGACTGCCCGGGTTTATCAAGCGGGAGAGGAAATCGATACGGAAGGTGCCGGTACTTATACCTGGTCAAAGTATGATAAAGATGGACAGAAGGTTTCTTCTTTTAACAAGACAGGAAAAACTCTCAGCGTTGGTAACGCAGACGTAGATGTAAAAGGTACTTTTGTTTGTGTGGTGGTGATTTAGTATGCGTGCACAGGCGCAGATTACTATCACAGCGTTAAGCGATGGATTAGATGCTGCAATATCTTCTGACACACCGCCGGAAGATACCAGCCGGCTGTGGCTAGATACTTCTGTGAATCCTCCAGTGTTGAAGCATTATACTGGGACAATTTGGGAGCCTGTCAATCAGGAAATCATCGTGTCCCCGGATCCGCCAGCCAATCCATCGATTGGCCAGCAATGGATGGATATTTCAGATAACGATAACCCTGTCTTGAAAATCTACGTAGAGGTTGGACTGGACAGTTCCGGAAATCCGCTTTATGACTGGGTGCCGACTAATGGATATGAGGACATCCAGACGCTCAAGGACGCTTATACCAATCTAACCAGCGATGAGTGGATCGCGCACGTCGGTGAGCAGGTACTGCAGAGCGATGCCGGGCAGGAGCTTGTCAGACAGTCTGAGATGAATGCGGAGCTGCAGCTGCTGAAGGACCAGCTAAACGTTACGCTTGAGCAGATGAGCGGCTACAACCTGCTGTTGAACAGCGTAGGCTGGAATAACACGCAGATGTGGGAAGCAGATGGCAGCATCGTGACGGTCGACGACAATGACGTCAACGATCACACGACTTCCGGCCGCGCGTTCCGTCTGGACGACGCTACGATGTCTCAGACGGTTAAGGTTCGCCAGGGCGCGGTATACACGATCTCTTGCCTGTACAAGACATACACCAGTGCATCAAGTCTTAAGGTCATCCAGGGCGGCGCGGAAACGGTCGTATTTGAGACGACTGCATCGTATGTGGACGATGAGTGGCATGAGGCATCTCTCGTCATCCAGGCGGCCGGAACGGAGCTCACAGTGGCCATTGCGTCATCGGCATCTTATCTGATGATCTCCGATCTCATCCTCAATGAGGGCTCCATCCGTAAACAGTGGACGCCGCACACGGATGAGATCTATACAGCTGGCGTCAAGATCGACAAGACCGGTATCGAGATTGAACAAAGCGATACAGACACCATCACCAAGATCGATTCAACAGAGTTTTCCGTAATCGACAAGAACAGCGGCGAAAAGGTTTTGCGCGTCAATCGCGACACCACGGAGCTAACAAAGCTGCGGACTACCTCTGCAGAAATTGGCAAGCTGATGATCACAAACTCAGATGATGGTTTTGTGTTCATATCAGTAATGGATTAGTTAGGGGGTGGAAAATTGGCGACAAGTACGATTAATACAAGTAGCAAATATGTTGATTTGATTGTTACCACCTCGTGTTCACTTTCTGGAAATTATCCAAATATCAAGGTATCAACATCCTACAACTTCAAATTCAAATGTACCGAAGGGTACGCTTCATGTAACTACAACAACTACACTTTCTCATTCGATGGTCAGCAAAGCAAAAGCAGCGTTAATTTTTATTTGGTTGAGGGAGAAATCTCAGGTGCATACGGCGCGGATAAAAAAGAGTATAACCTTGGTAGTGCTCGAAAAATCACAAAGACCGTAAAGGCTGGATGTGATGGCTTGTGGGATGCTTCCGATGATATATCATTCACATCGCCGTCTGTCGAAGCTCCAACAAATTATGGACTGACTGTCAGTGATATCACAGAGAAGTCGGTCAAGATTACGCATACTCTTACCAATAAGCGTGCGTACTGGCGTGTAAGGCTAAAAGATACCATTTCGAAAAAGACCTGGAATCTTAACAGCAATACAGGCAATGGCAGCACGACGATTAGCGGACTGACGGCCAATACTAGTTATACTTTCGTGGTGGAGGTCATCGATCGTTCTGGGACAGTATGCTATACATCGTCAAGTAAATCGGCTAAAACCTTAGGAATCTCCAAAGTCAATTCGCCGGCTTTTGCTTTAGGAAATCCATTTGTTCTGCAGATTACCGGATATGATGATAACTTCACCCATACTGCATCTTTCAAAGTCGGCAGCTATACCTTCACGCGAACCGGTCTAAAGCGTGGAGATGTAACCATTACGCCGACGGAGACAGAGATCGATGCAATGTACGATGAATTTCTGACCAAGGATGACATGGAAATGTCCATCACGCTAACCACATACAGCGGAAGCTCCAGCATCGGATCCAGTACCGGGAAAGGTACGGTCCGCATCAATGTTGATGAGGCAAAACCTTTGGTCAATAGCTTTAATTATGCGGATACGGTATCTGCGGCTATTGCTATTACAGGCAACAACAAACACGTAATTCAGAATGCATCCATCATCCGGGTTCAATCAATCTCGGCAACCGGCCGTAAAGGCGCCAGCATCGTCAAATACCAGATAGTCATCGGTGAGCGAACGGTTGAGTCAACGACAACTACGATTATGGACACTGGTACTGTACCGTCAAATACCGGCGTGACGGTCAAGGCAATCGATAGCCGTGGTCTGGAAGGATCATTGACGATACCATTTGAGAAGTACTATGAGTATGATCAGCCTAGATTGAGTCAATTGGTACCTCATCGACAAAATAGAATAGAAGATGCAGTATTGATCAATATGGTTGGCTCATTTGTACCAATCACGGTCAATGGATTAGCTAAAAATAATAGCTGCAAGGTGGAATATGCTAAGAAGAAAACCTCAGAAACATCTTTTGGCAGCTATTCGACAATTACGACATTCTATGGTGGCACGATCAATCGAGACCAAATTGTAGGAGACATGGATGCTGAATATTCATTTAATATCCGAATCCGACTGTCCGATGCATTGACCACTTCAATTTATGAGTGCACAATTGGCAAAGGTGTTCCGGATCTTGTGATGGGGAAAAATCGCATTGGTTTCGGCCGAATACCAGAGAAAGAAAATGCAGTAGAATCAGCCTGGCCGATATACGTCTATGGTGATGTATATGCCGGCCCGAATGCTGATCAGCGTCTTGCTTATGCATCTGACGTTGAGGATACTGGCTGGATCGACTGTGAATACGGTTCTGGTTTCGAAAGGTATTCAGAAATTCAGGCGGGGCTGCAAGTGCGCCGCATAGGTTGTGATGTACATTTAAGAGGGATTGTTCGTTGTTTAGAAAGTACACCCTCAAGTCAAGAAGGCCAGGTCATTATCGGCTATCTTCCTGAAGGCTTTGCACCGGCATATTATGAAAATTATGTTTGCCAGGGGAGCGGTATGAATCGCTTTATGCTGCGTATAGAGGCAAAAGGTACGATTGAAGTAAGTCGGTATGGAAGCAGCGAGATGATCGATGTACCGGTCAATGGCTGGCTCAACTGCTTCGTCAGTTGGATGATCGATAAGCCGAGCGCAGAGCAGTACCTGACCGATGATGCCGGCAACCAGCTGACCGATGACGATGGAAATTACCTGATGGGATAGACAGAAAGGAGTGATAATATGGCAGATAAAAAAATTACAGAACTTAGCGTTTCGCAGACCGTCGCGGCCGATGACAGCGTCTTTGCGGATGTCAACGGATCCGCCAGGAAGGTCGCGATATCGTTGATCCTGGCACTGCTGGAAGATGTGTACGCGACTCTTGAATCACCAGCTTTCACGGGATCTCCAACGGCACCGACACCGGCCGACACAGATAACAGCACTCGAGTCGCAACGACGGCATTCTTGAAGAGCGTGCTTAAAGACTACGCTAAGTTGGCAAGTCCTACCTTCACGGGCACACCTAAGACATCTACGCCAATCAGCACGGATGACAGCACGAGGATTCCGACTACAGCGTGGGTTAAGGATCGCATTGCAGAGGCTAATACTGGCGGAGAATCAGGCGGTGGCGGTGGTTCCGGTGGCTTGTCTGTCAGCTATGATAACGAGAGCGGGAACATCGTGTTCAGCGAGGGCGGCAGTTCAGGTTCTGGCGGCGGAACGAGCGAAAAGCCGTGGGAGCTTAAAAGAACAATTACCATCGAAGAAGAAACCGCTTATATTTCGGAACAACTGGGCAATCAATATAGTTCTGTTTTACTTATTTTTGAAAATGTTTGGTCGGGAAGCGGAGGCAAATCAACTTCAATCTCATTCAATGGATTTACGCCTTCAGGTGTCGGCAATTCGGTTAGCGGAAGAGAGTATATTAACACATCAACATTTCCGTCATCCGGATTTTATGAAGCCGAAATGCTAGAAAACGGATATGCTAAAATCACCACTGGTGGTGTTAATTCTGGTGGGAATAGAGGCGCTTTTTCTACGAGTGTAATTGAAGTCAGCGTTCTTCCTCCATCATATTTGAAAAGCAAAAATTTTTTTGATGAAGTAGCGTTTTCTTTAGCCGGATATGCTACGCATAAGCTTAACGCAGGCGCAATTATCAGAATATATGCGAGGTGATTAGATGAGCACATTCAACGGAATCCAGTTGCCAGACGGCACAGTCTACACGCCAGCAGGCGGCAGTGGCGGGGGCTTGACAATCACAACCGAATATGACCACACAGTTTCCGGCAGTGCTGTGACGTCCATATCTAAGACGCTGAGCCCCGCGAAACCGCTCAAGCGCCTTGTCGTGATGATGAAAGTTACAGAAATGAACAACAATTCGTCATCTGTGCAGCTGCTCATCAATGGAACGTCTATCTGTTATATCGATGCAGTTATTGCGATGTATCACAACGGCGGCGGTATGGCAATTCTTGATTTTTACGACTTCGGCGTTATCTATCAGGTGTTTAACCGGAAAGATACAAGTTCGGATTATTGGGAATGCGGGGCGTTCGGGACGATTACGAGCATCACCAACGAGACGGACATTTCTAGTATCGAGGTTAAGGGCACAAAAGCCTGCTTCGGCAGCGGCTCAAATGTGCGCTTTATCAGCTACGAGTGAGAGGGGGAACGAGCATGTACAAAATTGTGAACGGCGAAAGAATCGAGATGACGGAAGAGGAAATCACGCAGCTTGAGAAGGAGCAGGCAGCCTTCGAGGCATACGAAAAAAAGCGTCCGCTGACGCAGGCGGAAGTGTTCCAGATAATGACCAAGCAGACGCTTAACACGCTGGACATCGACGACCAGACAGCGCTGCGCATGGTGGCATATTATCCGACATTCAACGAGGTTATCGGGCAGAAAGTGAAGAATGGATTTAAATTCACACATGACGGGCAGCTTTATAAAACCATTCAGCCGGATGATTTTCTTATTCAGGAGCAGTATCCGCCCGGAGAAGGCACTGAGAGCTTATACGAGAAGATCGACGAGGTACACACCGGAACGGCTGAGGATCCTATCCCCTACTCCGGAAATATGGCACTGGAAAACGGCAAGTATTACACCCAAGACGGGCAAACGTACAAATGCACACGTGACACCGGCACCGCCGTATATAACGCATTATCCGAGCTGGTTGGCATCTATGTTGAGGTTGTTGAGGAGAGTTAGCGCTCTCCTTTTTATATGCCCCGGAATGGCATAAAACTCGACCGGAAAAAAGGAGAACTTTATGGAAGAAAACAAAAATATTGAAACGACTAATGAACAAACAATTATTGAAGCTGAAGGAAAGGGAGTGACTGCTGGCACGATTGCACGAACAGTATGTTTGGTTCTGGCGTTGATCAACCAGCTTTTGGCTATCTTCGGTCGTGAATCTATCCCGATTGCGGATGACATGGTATACCAGGCGATTTCCATCGGATTCACTGTTGTGACTGCGCTTATTACCTGGTGGAAGAATAACAGTTTCACCGCAGCAGCACAGGTCAGTGACAACATGATGAAGCAGTTGAAAGGAAAATAAGAAAGATGGAGATCTTTTTAGCGACACTCTCTGGATTCCTGCTGCCGGCGGCATTATTTACATATAAAAATTACGTAAATGAAAAAACACGCCGTCAGACTTTGGAAAAGGAGATCAAAAGAGATCAAGAGGAGAAGATGCGGACGCTGTGCAGTGGCGTCTGCATGCTGATCCGGATGTCAATCATTGACTACCATAAGAAGTATATACATCTAGGGAAAATTCCACTGTATGCAATTGAAAATGCGAAAACAATGTATGCGGTGTATAACACACTTACCGATGAAAATGGAATTCATGAAATGATGGAAGAGCTCGGGGAGCTTCCAATTGATAATTGAGGAGGAATTAATATGAAAATTTTATTAATGAATGGACATGGTGCTGGTGATTCTGGTGCAACAGGAAATGGGTACAAAGAGTGTGATCTAACCCGTGAGCTCGCTGATCTTGTGGAATCTAAGCTGAAAAAATACGCTACAGTTGTAAGATATCCAAAAAGCAGAAATGCTTTTGCTGATGTTGAATCAGGTTCTTTTAAAAGTCATGTAAGTGGCGGTGTTTCGAATATTGATTATGCCTTTGAAATTCACTTCAATGCGTATAAAAAAGATGAAACGAAAGATGGTAAAATGAAAGGATCAGAATGCTATGTGACATCACGAGAGAGTGGGATTACCGTTGAGCAGGCAATCATGAAGAATTTAAGTGATTTTTTTCCACTTCGTGATAATGATAAAGTGTTTGACGGTGTTAAAAGGACAAACTTCCTTGTAATTAATACATTAAAGGATTATGGGGTTTCCGGTGCACTGCTTGAAACGTGTTTTATTGACGATGCGGATGATATTGCAACATATAAATCAAATAAAGATAAAATTGCACAGGCAATTGTCGATGGTATTGCGGAAGGATTCGGCCTTAAAAAGACAAGCGGTTCTTCAACAAGTGAAAAACCTTCAAGCACATCAAATACATATAAACTTGTAACATCATGCAAAGTATACAACACTGCTGCGGATGCAAAAAACCGTAAAAATGCAGTTACTACATACAGCGCCGGGACGTATTATATTTTCAATGAAGCGAATGGAATGATCAATGTTACTAAAGATAAAGGAGAACCGGGCGGATGGATTAATCCTGCTGATAACAAAAAGTCGAGCGGATCCACATCAACATCTAAAAAGAAAAGTGTGTATCTGCCAGCATCCGCAAAAAGCTGGAGGGTGTACAAAACAAGCGTTGCTCCAGTTGTCGGAAATGAATGTGGCTTCCTGTATCCTTCGAAATTCGGTGGCCTTACATATGAAATTTTGGCAACTCCACAGACGGACGTAGTGACCATTCAGACACGAGACTACGGCAAAGTGAATATCTACGTTGCAAAATCAACAGGCGCAGTAATTAAGTAAGCTATCTTCGGATAGCTTCTTTTTTTTGCAAAATCTATTGACGAATATAAGTAATACCTATATAATGTAGGTGTAAAGAGGTAAAGGTAATGAAAAAAACATCTGATGCTCAAAAAAGAGCAAGTGCAAAGTACGACAAAGAAAATACGGTGATAAAATCTGTTAAATTCAATATGAATACAGATAAAGATTTATTAGATCATATTGCCGGCATTACTAATTTTCAGCAGTATATCAAATCTTTAATAAAGAAAGACATGGAGGATAAGAAGATGAAAGAATTTAAAATGGAAGATTTACAAGCATGGAACGAAGAACAGGAGAGAGAAGATACCATGTATGTAGTTGAGCATTATTTTTATGAAAAAGGATCAAACGGCAATTTGATTGAAAAAGATGGTGACTACTACTTTAAAGGGTCAAATGATTATGAAGAGGCTAGAAAGATGTTTGATGAATGCATACAATACTTCTCAAATCAGCTTGTTGTAATTATGCTTACAAAAGCATCGAGCGTGTATGCTGGCAATTTAGAATATGATATGATTGATTCATACTCAACATTAAAAAAGCGGTAATACCGTTTTTTAATGCCTAGAATATGCCGATTTTTTATAAAAAACTTATACAAATGATATGAATTTATATCAATTAAAACAAATTAAACACCGATAAATATGCATTTTTTAAAAGCTACATAAAATAAAAAAATACTTTTTTCGGATTCCCCTCATTTGCTCCAGTAAAAAGTAAAAGCCTTTAAACAAAGGCTTTTTTTATATTCGTTTTATCGAGCGCCTACATTGTGCGCCTACTTTTATATTGACTTTAGCATATATAAATGCAATTATTTGCATGTGGGGTGATATTTATGGCAGTTGTAAAAGAGAAAGGAAAATTTTATATAAAGGGAAAAATTTATTTGGAAACTGGCGTAAAAGAGTATCACAGAGTTGCTAGAGGCTGCAAAAATAAAAAAGAAGCACAAGAATTTGAAAGACTTTTTCGAAAGCAGTACCAAGATATACAGATATCTCTTGAAAAAAAGACTGTCCTGGAAGTTGCCGAAGAAATGTTTGTCGAAGAAGAACAAAATGGAGCAAAGGAGTCTACAATTCGTACAAACCGATATAATTTAACTAAAATCCCAAAGGGAGATCAAAATAGAAAAATAAATTTAACCAATCATGAACATCTGCAAAAAATAATTCGTGATATGGAATCTTCAGGTTTTTCAGAGAACTATGTATCTGCAGTATATTATTTGCTAAGAAAAATATTTAAATTTGCAATTTACAAAGGATACATTCAGATCAATCCGATGGATCGAGTTAAGATGCGAGTGAACAGCGAAAAAATAACGAGAGAGTTAAACTTTTGGGAGCCGGATCAGTTCGATTGTTTTATTTCATTTTGCAAGGAAAAAAATGTTGCTAAAGATCTGCTTACTTTTTATGTTTTTTCTTTCGGCATGGGAACGAGAAAAGGCGAAACTCTTGCATTGCAATGGAAAGATATTGATCTGATCAATCGAACTGTTTCTGTTTGTAAGACTGTTACGAAAAGTGGAGGGCAGCAGTCTTGGAAACTTACCAGTCCAAAATCGAAGAATAGTACACGAAACTTAACGATGCCGGAATTTGTCTATGATTATGTAAGTGAGTTATATGATGAGGAAAAGAAAATGCATGGTTTTGCATCTGACGCTTTTCTGTTCGGATTTTATAGGCCGTGGCCTTTAGATAAACCGCGGCGCCATTTACAGAAATTAATCAAAGAATATAATCAAGACGCAATTAATCCTCTTCCTATGCTTCGTATCCATGATTTCCGCCATAGCCATGCATCATATTTGATCAATAATATGCGCGATCAGTACAGCGTCTATGATGTAGCTAAACGCCTCGGCGATACTGTTGACACTGTGCTTGATACTTACGCACACTGGTTCAAAGATGCGGATCGCAAAGTAGTCAACGCCATTGATCAACAAGTTAACACTTCAGACGCCTCCGGATCCAGCAGCTCTTATCTTGACGAACTAAAACAATTAAAAGAACTCCTGGATCTTGGTATACTAACCGATGATGAGTTCACTGCCAAGAAAAAACAGTTATTAGGCATTTAAAAACCACCATATGGTGGTTTTTATAATATGTTAAAGATTTTCTTTTTTGTATTTAGGATTTGCTGTACCGCAATATTCACATTTTGGCGATAATACACTTACTGGAGCACCACATGCTGGACAAGGAAACTTTTCTGCATTTGCAATTCGTTCTTTTCTTTCTTGTTCTGCTTTTCTTTTTCTTTCTTCTTCTGCCTGTTTTCTCTTTTGTAGAATGCGCTCTTTTTTGATTCTATTATAATTAAAGGCATAGTATATACCATATCCCACTCCCACGATTACAGCGGACGCAGGGATTGATGCGAAAATTGCTTGATAGACAGGAATAGGTGCGGTGTCCTCACTACCTATAGATAGTGCGATGACTCCTACGATATAAACAGCTAAATAAATATAAAGTATTTTCTTTTTGTTCATAATAGTTCTCCTGTTTTTGATAATTTAGATTGAATTATTACAGATTGAGAAGTTCTTTCTTTTTCTGTTCAAATTCCTCATGAGTAATGATTCCTAAATCCAGAAGTTCTTTCGCTTTTTTTATTTCTTCATAAGGATCATCCCTTAAATTGCATGAATTGTTAATTTCTTCTGGTTCATGGTTGTTCGGGATAGTATAAGGTTCAGTTTTTTTGATTGCATAATTCAATCCGGAAATTGTTTTTTGAATATCGTTGATGATAGAAATATATTTTTTATCAGTGTTTTTAATTTTTTTGTTGATATAAGTAATCATTAAATTTGGGAAAAATATATTAGTTGTTGAAATCTGTAAAACAAGCATATCAATAATTTTTTTGGTCTTTTTTTTACCTGTTATTCCTCCAACAATTGCGCCTGCTCCGCCAAGAAAGGAACCGCCAACAACGGCTCTTCCTAATCCACCACTCGCTACAGTAGTATCATTTTCAAGAAGTTCATAATCAGATATTTCATTAAATTTGAAAATTGTTCCAGTTGGTTTCATTGCATGTTCTATAGCAAGTGAAGCGCCGAGAGTATACATTGCTAATACGCCTTTTCCCAAAGATTTCATTTTGCTATTTTTCTTTATATTTGCTTCAGCATTATTGATTTTTAACAAATGATTCACTTCATCAATTTCAACATCGCCAACAGCAGTTGTTGCTTTAAAAATAGATTTAAGATATTTCTGTTCGTTATCGTAATCTAACTTTTTTTGCTTTGCCAAATCATTTTTCTTTTTGTTTGCGTCTATTTTTGAAACCGCATTGTCTTTAACATTCCCAATTGCATCTTTAGCAAAATTTTTGAAATCCATTGTATTTCCTCCCTGCCAACTAATATGTTTTACTGATGTCATCTGGATTCATATGCCATATGACACGTCCAACAACAATGACGGTATTTATATCGGTATCGATTAATATAGGTTGGTGACTTTTATCTGTGCTATCTGGCATTAAAGTAATTTGATGTTCACCAACGTAAAGCCTTTTGACCGTAGCTGTCCCGTTGACCCAAGCAACAACAATGGTGCCGTCTTTTAAGCTATCCAGTGCTGTGACGGATTCAGCAACAACGATGGATCCATCAGGGATCACATTGTTCATACTGGTTCCGTTGACCTTGAAGGCGTGTAACCTATTTCTTTTCATTTGGAATGTGATTGGGACGTATACTACAGCATCCGGTTCGCTGTCTAACAGTTCATCAAGTGTACCAGCAGATAGGTTGGTCGAGTAATGCAAGGGAAAGTAGTCGTCAAATTCAATTTTGACTTCTTTAAGAGAATCAGATTCGCCATAAATTATTGTATCTGTTGTAACTCCTCTTGATGGATTTGCCGCATGAACAATTTGCCCTCCACCAATATATATGCCTACATGGTTTATTCCAGATTTTCCAAACATAACTAAATCACCTGGTTGTAATTGGTCTCTACTAACAGCAACTCCATTACTATATTGTCCTGCAGCTGTTCTATTTAAACTAATTCCATGTTGTTTAAATACATATGAAGTAAATCCTGAGCAATCAAAACTGCTTGGTCCAGATGTTCCATATACATAACTACAACCAATATATTTTTTAGCTGTTTCTACTACTGTAGCTCCTTTTCCTGAAACTGTAGTAGTTGTTCCTTTCTCTTGTGAAGTTTTAGCATCGTCACTTGAGGTTTCATTTGTTTTAGTTCTTG
>ERZ827168.3819-NODE-3819-length-14799-cov-3.460933_pt1 | contig 14799 bp, 10 predicted proteins | sample MGYA00519868_ERZ827168 | MGnify/ENA primary metagenome ERZ827168 (study PRJEB31778, sample SAMEA3449271) | human gut metagenome | biome: human gut; feature: human-associated habitat; material: faeces | place: United Kingdom | collected 2010/2012 ...
GGGGTTCAAATCCCCTTGGGGACGCCAACGAAATCATGCCCTTACGAGAAATCGTAAGGGCTTTTTTCGTTTTGAGGCATTTTCAAAAAATGTCCGTGCACCCCAGCGGCTATTCAGCTGCGATCCCTACCACACTCTCCCAGACATGCTACTCCGGCCGCCGTGTAATCCGACACCACGAACATAGCGGAACACCTTCCCCCTGCCGCGCTCTGGCATTCTAATACATCGGCAAATCACCCAATCCTGATTATACGTCTGCTGAAGGACTTTTCGCATCATCGGACACGGCCTCGGTGGCGATACCGCGAGCGTGTATTTGGCGCGTGCTGACACAAAATCCTGATTTGTTGATCTCTTGCCTTGCGTGACGTTGCCGGCCGGGTAAGCAAGATTCGTGTCCCACCCCGGACAGTACACCCGTGGCTGAGCCAGTCGGGAGAAAATGGGCTGGCAGCAGACAGGCCCAAGATGACCGTCAAACGGCTTCGGAAGCAATTCTTCGGAAAAGTCCAGCCGAAGGCAGGTGGTATGGTGGTGGGGCGGTATAGTCTCCGCGCAGATCCTCCTGCTGACCAGCTGCGCGTCACCCCCAGCTGGTCAGCAGGGTCTTGTGCGAATAAAGAGTTTTTTCATCCAGACCCGTAACAGTACAGAGTGCGGGAGATTCAGACTTGTCATGGCACTCCCTCTTGCCAGGTTATTTGAATAGGTTGCCATAAAAAATTTCTTTATTTATATCAAAAGATATTTATTCACCAAGATTAGACGAAAAAGGACTCTCCTGCGCAATGCAGCTGTTCGAACGGATACGCTTCCTCGCCCAGGAAAAGAGCATCCTCCAGTCAAAACTTGCTGAAATCATTGGGATCTATCCCTAAAAGTTCAGCCAGTGGCTTACCGAGAAAAGCCAGAAAAACATCTGGGAACATCTGCCGACGATCCTGGAAAACTTTCCCGATGTCCGGCCGGAGTGGCTGTATTGCGAGGACGGTCCCATATCGCGGGAAGCTGGCTCCCCTCTCCCAAGCCGGATCTAGAGCGGCAGCTCGACGAGGTTCGAGCCAAAATCTCGGCTCTTGAGGCGGAATTGCGCGAGGCAGACCGCCTGAATCGCAAACTCACGGCCCGCCTGCTGGTCGATGGCATAGGGGATAACACCGCTGCCAGCAGTACCGGCAAGGCCAGCGACGGGCACGGATAAGTAAATTCTCCAGCAAGTGAGCGAACCATGAAATATCTTCTTCCTTTGCTGGCCATGCTGACCGCCCTGCTCCTTGCGGGCTGCCATCACGGTCACGGTTGCTAAACATACCGCCGGGACCGGGCCTTTCCCCCCGTATCTGGTCCTGATGGTTCTTGGCGGTTCCTGTTGGGGCAGTCCCGGCGGTTCCGGGCTGGCCCGGAAAGTTGGGTTGTTTGGTCAAGTTGTTAAAAAAGGATTATATCCATTTTGGATATACGCCAACAATTTGGATATAAAATACACACTATTCACATAGAACTATTTGAAAGAATTAGACATATATCTGAAAAAAGGGGTTTCTCTAGCAAAAATCGCTACACATATAGGAGAATCCCCCCAAACTTTTGGCAAATGGCTCACTTTGGGAAGCCAAAGAAACCTATGGGCACACCTCCCTAAAATCGAGGAACTCTTTCCAGATGTAAGGCCTGACTGGCTCTGGCGAGGGATTGGCCCGATTTTTTGGGACGGATCGGGAGAAGAGTCCCAACCTCCTGTGAGTATTGGGGACCTCCAAAAAAAAGTTACCGAACTGGAAGCCGAACTGAAAGAAGAACGCGCCCTGAACCGGCGGCTGACGGAACGGCTGCTGGAGCTAGGGAACAAATAGCGGATAACGGGGGAAGGAATGAGCGAGCGTATTTTTGCCACTCAGGGGGAAGTGCTGGAATTTTTACGCGGTCTGGGATTGAAAATCAGTCGGACGAAAATCAGCTCTGACTACCGCAGCGGCCGGCTGAAATGCACCTCGGATAAACAGTTCCGGGAAGAAGACGTTCTTGCTTACGCCGAGAGCCTCAAGGCTCCTACTGTACAGGAAAAGGCTGACAAGGCCCAAAAGCTCAAAGCCGAACTGACCAAGCAGAAGACTCTGCTCTCCTCGCTTCTGGAGGCCGTGCCGGATGGTCATGCCGTGAAGCTGGCCCTTGAAAAATGGCTGGCCAAGAACGGCGATGAGGCGGACGACTTGTGCGCCGCCGTGCGGGAGGCCCTGGGCCGCGTGGGAGACATGGAGCCTTCCCGCCATGCATCCCGGACAGAGCCCCTGCCCTCCGACTTGCAGGCTGAAGCCTCCCCCAGCCCTGCCAAAGCGCTGCCCGAACTGGTCTATCTCGTCCAGGGGAGCGCTTCCACGCCCTACAAAGTCAGGTTCCGGGGAGAAGGGCCGGGCCTGGTAGCTTTTTGCTCTTGCCCGGCCGGAAAGATGAGTAAGACCTTCTGCAAACATGCGGCCGCCCTGTTGAAGGGCGACGCCTCGCGCCTGGTCGACGGCTCCGTCGATCTGGCCGCCCTGCGCTCACGGGCGAACGGCTCCCCCCTGCTGGACAAAGCCCAGGGATATACGGCCAAACCATGGTCACACAGGGAAACCATCGCTGCCCCCGGTGCGCCGGATCAGGGCCTCAAACGCCTGCTCCCCTACATGGATCGCCTGCTGGAACAGACCACGCTCTGGCACGAATACAGCAGCAAGGACGATGGTTCGGAAAGCATCACCATCCTCGTGCAGGAATTCTACAAAAACGGCACGCCGCGCAAGCAGCCCACCCAGCTGCTCTCACTCTCCTATGAGCCCATCAAGTACCAATACGTCCACGGAAAATGGAACGATGAGCAGGAAGCCTTTGAGGCCGGAACATACAAGGCTGTGGGCAAGCGATCCCTCCCCTATCTGGTCAACAGCACCAACTACGGGACGCTCGATACGGCGTGGACAGCCTTCCTGCAGAAGCTCGAAGATGTGGTCGCAAACAAAACCAGTATCAATAATTAACAAAGTAATTGATATGAATACAAAAAAATCATTTCTATGCTTTCTTGTAGCTATATTTATAGCTCTATCAACTTTTTCAGCAACACCTTCTTCAAGTGGAGTATCTGAAGATAGTTTTTACAAGCAAGTCGAAATATTATTTCAACACATAGAGCGTAGACTTTCTCTCAAAATTGAAGAAGCAGCTATTGAAACAGCACGCCAGAAGCATCGTTTGACAGAGCAAGAAATAAAGCTTCAATCCCTTGAAGATAAATTTAATAAATTCAAAAAAGAGCAAGCTGAATGGCTAAAAGATCATCAAAACCCCATTATTGCTATCGCCGAAAAGAAAAAAGAAGAAGTTCGTGCAGCTGGTGATCGCTACGTCAGTTTGGCGGGAGAACATTTTTCACTTCTTAGCATATTTGCAACAATAGTTGTATTTATACCAACTTTGTTCAGCATTTTTAATGCCATCTCATTTAAGAAAAAAGCCAAAGAAAATCTTATTGAAATGAGCAATAAATTAAAACAAATGGATAGTCTCATAGATAAGGGAAAAAAAAGTATCCATTTTCTTGATAAAGCAAAAGATAAATACCAAGAAAAATTTTCATCAGATACAATTAAGTCTGCCCAAAAAGCAACAAAAAGCGGTATAGGAATTGATGCGCTGCGAGGAGCTGCTGTTCTTGCCCAAAATAACGAAGATTGGGAGAGAGCGTGCTTATATTGGGAAGATATTGTCAAACAGGCTCCGCATGATACAATAGCACTGTTCCATCTTGCACAATCAAAAACTATGCAGGGAGCACAAAAAACAACACCTACCCACATAAGGGCTGTTCTTTGGAAAGAGGCAGAGCAATACTTTAAGCAGTCTCTCAATGCTTCAGAAAAACTCTCTCCGAAAACAAAATCAGGGTTATTAAATGCATATGCTATTTTAAAATCAAACCAATCAAAATATAGCTTTTCTTTTGAGGAAAAGAATAAGCTGCTTGAACAAGCATACAGCATGTTTTCAGAGGCATATAGGATATTCCCCCAGAATACAGGCTTACTCCGTAACTTAGCACTAGTATTGCGCAAACAAGCAGACATATCTCCATTCGAGCAGCGGCATAGTTTGCGTATCAAATCAGAAAAACTGTTAGAGCAATTTCTAAATATTAACCCTACAGATCTTGATGCGTTGCATATTCTAGCAGACTTAAAATGTGAACAGGCGGATGACTGTGCACCTAATGAAAAACAGAAGTTACAGGATAGTGCTCTAGAAACTCTCAGAAAAGCCCACTCTTTTTCCCCCCAAGATCTCACAACGATTCGTAAAATTTCAAATATTCTCTGTACTCAAGCTATCGAATCTACATACGATAAAAAAATATCATTATTAGATGAGGCAGAAAAAACTATTAATCTTGCGATATCTATAAATAAAAATAATGCAGATAATCTGCGAATGCTGGCTCATATTAAATGGGAAAAATCATTATGTTTTCAGGAAAAAGAAAAAGAGACGCTTCAGGAAGAAGCTACCAATTTGCTTTTTCGAGCGCAAGAATTAGAGCCTCAGCGACTTGATATTATTAAAATTCTTATTCGCACATTAGTAACGCAAGCAGAAGATAGAGACTGCAACGAGTCAGAATCCCTGCTCAAAAAAGCAGAAAAAATTACATTAGAAACAGCCATTCCCCTTGATCCTAATAATCACGAACTACTCAATATTTTAGCTAATATAAAGATGCAACAAGCAAAAATATCTCCGCAAGAAGAATCAAAATATTTATATGAAGAATCTGCTAGTATATTAAAAAACATACTAATAGAGACTCCAAATGACACAAATACATTAGTTCAGCTTGGCATCCTAAAGTACAATCAAGAAAAATATGGGGGAAATGAGGATAAACAGATATTACGATCCGACGCTATTAAATACTTTGAAAGAGCCCTTGAAGTATCCCCCCAAGATGTCCATATCATCAATAGATTTGTTTCGGTCCTAATTTTTTATATAGAGAATAGCGAACTCAAAGAGAGCATCCCCTTGTACCACAAAGCCGAAAAAATACTTCGAGATACGTTAGAGATAGAGCCAACCTCTGTACAGAACTTATGTGATCTTTCTCTCCTCTTAGGGAATAAGTTAGGCAAGCAAGATTCAGATAACGATGAGTGTACATCGGCAGAAGTTATAAGACTATTTCGTAAAGCACATTACCTCTCCCCTAATAATTTCAAAATTTCGCGCAATCTCATTTTGGCATTGTACGAAAAATTCGAGTCAGAAACTATAGAAAATAAAAATCTTATATTAAAAGAAATTAGGAATGTTTTATATAAAATTAAAAAACAGACAATTCTCTTAAGACATATAAAGAAACATTGATAATATTTTTAGTTGCAAAATCTAAAATAGCTCGCCAGGAAAAGTGCAAAAATGCATATCTCATGCAAGCCGAAAAAATCATTCATCAACAAAAGGAAAAAAATCCTGAAGACTACTATAGCCTTGCTTGTTTGGCAGCATTGCGTAAAGATACCGATAAGGCTATGGAGTATTTAGAAATATGCCGCAAATTAAACGGTCTTCCCCCGCGTCACATACTAAATAAAGATAGAGATTTAGAAGTACTGCGCGCATCAGAAAAGTTCCTCAGTTTTGTTGAGCGCGTCTATCCTGAAGAATAATAGTATAATGTATACTTACTATAGACGTCAGTAAATACTTGTATCTTTCCTGCATATTTCTTTAAGCCCCGGCTTTCGCCGGGGCCTTTGTCATTTAGCGGGAAGCGGTCTCCAGCCAGTGGGCGAAATCCAGAACGGCCTGGCTGCCGCGAGGCAGGCCGTACTTGAGGCTCTCCTTGCGGATCGTCCAGCCGGAGTGGCGATAGGGGCCGCTCAGGTAGTAGCCGGAGCCGCCCGTGTAGTTCTCGCGATTCTCCTGCCCTTCTGTGGCTAGCTTTTCCGTGGGGCTGAAGGTGGCCGCCAGCTTGCGCATCTCGCGAAAGTTGTTGCGGTCGGACTTGGAGAAGCCCAGCAGGACGCGCCTGGTCACGCTATGCGTGAAGTAGTCGGTTATGATATCGCTTATGGCTTCGCGCAGCTGGCGACGATGTAGCCCTTGGCCCACTCCGGCGTATATTCCTGTCAGAAGGCCGCGCACCGACTTTCCCGCCCGCGGCGCTCCTGATCCGCCTTGGCCTGCTCCTGGGCGCGAACCTCATTGGCCTGCAGAACGGACTGATACAGGGCCTCGCAGCTGGACTGATCCTCGCGAAACTCCATATTGGGGTGCCAGTGGACGATGGTGCGGTACGGCTCGGCGATGACATGGGCGGGGACCCATTGGCCGTAAGGCCGCCCATCATTCCCTTCCTGCGTGGCGATGACAGCTCCAGATGTCTACGCTTGAAGTGCAAGCTCCTCCCTAAAAAAAACCCCAGCAACACCGGGACGCCTCCCCATGCCAGCATCATACGCATGGTACCCTGCTGCCGCACAGCATACGATACCGTTTCTACAGAACATACATAAAAACGGCATGCCCGCTACCTGCAGGCATGCCGTCATATTCCAAAAGCACTCTCCCCTGTGCCCCCCAATATTGGGGGCACAGGGGGACTATTCTTCAATACCGCACAATTTCCGTACGTCCTTTTGCGGAAGACTGGTATCTCGCGTCACCAGCTTGTAGGACTTCTGCTCTCCAAGGGCATTAATGAGCAAAAGCCCATCTTCGCCTTTTTTATCAAGATAGCAGGGAACATCCGAGTTATCGACAAAGATCTCCACCCTTTCCTCGGTCTCCTTGCTTATCCTATACTTGAATCCGTATATCTTTTCTTCGTTGATCTTCATGAAGATGGATGGCATCTCTTCAAGCTGCCACCAGCCACGGATATCAAAAGCGAATGCATTCAAAGGTATCGCCAAAAGCATGAGCATCAGCACAAACACGTTTCTCACAGTATTCTCCTCAAGCTAATCAATAGCTAATTCCCTGGCATATCAGCAGGCAATATTTTCTGCATCAGCAGAAAGCACTCCCTTCATCATGTATCCTGGCTTCTCTTCCTTCCTTTCCTGGATGCCGACGGCACCGATAGCAAAAATAAAAAATTATTTCAAGGATGATGCTTTCAATAATAAATACACAATAATCAATAATTTTGTTATTAAACAATTTAGTCGAAAAATAAATAATCCATCATCATTCTAATATATAATAAATAGCTATTAAAACATATAACATGATCTATTCAAGTAATACATAAACAACATTCTATTATCAGGATAAAAAATCAATACATACCTATATTCAAAAATGAAAATATCCTCCAATGCTGACAGCACTGGAGGATATTCCGGTAATGGAGATACATTCTTTAACGGATATCAGTCCTTTTCCGGGAAAACTTCCTCGACGATACCCCGCAGGCGCGCCAGTATCCCGGCGTCCACCTGAGCAGGGCCGCCATAGGGGTATTCCCTGCCCAAAAAGCGGTACTTCTGCTCACCCATACGGTGGTAGGGCAAAAGCTCGTAATGGACGGCATCCATGGAACGGGCCAATTCGACGATACGCCGGATCAGCTCTTCGTCATCATTGATACCGGGGATGAGCGGCGTACGCAGGTGGATGGGCAGATGCGGATACGCGCTCCGCACAGCCGCAAGGTTGCGCAGGATGCGCTCATTGCCCATGCCCGTCGCCTTTTTGTGGGCCTCGCTGTCCAGATGCTTGATGTCGAACAAAAGGTAGTCGAGCTTGCCGCAGGCGGCAAGGATGGTCTCTTCGGGGGCCTGACCGCAACTTTCCATGGCGGTATGCACGGCCCGGTGTTCCGCCTCTTCCAGGATGGAGAGGCAAAAATCCCCCTGCTGCAACGGCTCGCCGCCGCTCAGGGTCAGGCCGCCGCCGGAGCGGGCATAAAAGGCGGCATCTTCTTCCACCTTGTCCAGCACTTCGCGGGCCGTCATGGTCTTGCCGTAAAAGGTCAGCGCCTGTCCCGGACAAACCTCCGCGCAGGCACGGCAAGCAGGATCGCAGCGTTCCCTGTCCCGATGGATGCCGTCCTGCTCGAGGCGCAGGGCCTGTTGCGGACAGGTGGCCACACAGCGCCCGCAGGCAAGGCATTTGTCCGCATTGTACGCCAGTTGCGGTGCGGCCTCCTGGGATTCGGGATTGCTGCACCACAGGCAGCGCAGCGGACAGCCCTTGAGGAAGACCAGCGTCCGTATGCCCGGGCCGTCATGCACGGAATAGCGCTGGATGTTGAAAACGGTACCGCGATTCTTGTCCGACATGGCATCTCTCCCGAAAGGCGGAAGGGGGCCGAAGCCCCCTCCCTGAGGTTGGATTGGCGATTTACTAGACCTGCTCGTGCTGGGTACGGGCGATGAGGTCGTCCTGCAGATCCTTGGACAGTTCCGTGAAGTAGGCGCTGTAGCCCGCGATGCGGACGATGAGGCCGCGGTACTTTTCAGGATCCTTCTGGGCATTGACCAGGGTCTGGCGGTTGACCACGTTGAACTGCACATGCCACAGCCGCAGGTCCACGAAGGCGCGGATGAAGCTCACCAGCTTGCGGGTACCTTCCTTGCCGGCCAGGCAGCTGGGGGTGAACTTGATGTTCAGCAGGCGGGCGGCACGCTGGAACATGTTGTAGTTCTTGGAGTTGAAGTTGGAGAGCAGCACTGCGGTAGGCCCGTTGACGTCGGCGCCGTGCGAAGCGGAAGAGCCGTCGGACAGCGGCGTCCAGGCCTTGCGGCCGTTGGGCGTGGCGGAGACCACGCGGCCGAAGGGCACGTGCGAGGTGAAGGGCACCATGCGGAAGTCGCACTTGATGCCCAGACGGGGCGCGTACTTCTTGCTGAATTCCTGGGCCAAGCGATCGATCTCCAGACCAATGCTGTCGGCGTAATCATCATTATTGCCGTAGCAGGGGGCACTCTGCAGCATCTTGCGGACGTCTTCCTTACCTTCGAAGTTGCATTCCAGAGCGTCCAGCAGCTCCTGCATGGTCAGTTTCTTGTCGTCGAAGACCAGCTTGCGGACAGCCGACAGGGAGTCGATGGCCGTACTGTAGCCCAGGCATTCGAAGTAGCCGAGATCCAGGCCGCCTTCGTAGTGGTGATCCTGGTGCAGGTCCACGCATTCCTTCATGGCCAGCACATGCAGGGCATCGGAGATGGGCGTGGCAAAGTGCTGCGCGCGGGCCTTGATGATGTGGTACTGCTGCATGAAGGCGTGGCGCATCAGGTAGTTCTGCTGGGTGGCGTAGGCCTGCCAGAACTCTTCCCAGGTGGTGAAGTTGCGCACGTCACCGGTCTCCACGGTCAGCAGTTCGTCGCCGTACTTCTTCATGCGGCCGTTGTAGAGCACCAGTTCCACGGCGGCACCAAAGTTCATCTGAGCATGGCCGCTGGTGTAGGTATCCACGCGGGGCATACGGATCTCGGCGCAGCCGGAAGCGGCATAGTCATAGATGTCTTCCAGGGGAGCGCCCTTGGCCAGATGCAGGGGGATGATCTCGTCGTCATTGAGCAGCTTGGGGAAGCCGCAGCCCTGCTTGATCATCTCGGCCACAGCGGTCAGGAAGCGCTCGGGAGAACGGCTGTGCACACGGGCGGCCAGGTCGGGATAATGCAGGGGGCATTCCCGCTTGGAACGCATGATGATGTAGGACAGTTCGTTGGTGGCGTCGCGGCCGTCGCGGGTCTGGCCGCCCACGGTCACGGCTTCCCAGTGGGAATAGCCTTCATGCGTGGCCTTGTTGTAGGGCGTGATGGCCAGGTCCAGGCACTGGGCCATGCTGGCCCACATGCACTGGAAGAGCTCGATGGCGCCTTCCTCGTCGATGCGGCCTTCGGCCAGGTCCTTCTGGTAGTAGGGCCAGAAAAGCTGGTCCATGCGGCCGTTGGTGGGGTTGGAGCTGATCTTCTGCTCCAGGCGGGCAAAAGCCTGGGTGAACCAGTGGGCCTGGATGGCTTCATGGAAGGTGCGCGGCGGGTTCTCGGGCACCCATTCGCAGTTGGAAGCGATGGTCAGCAGCTCCTGCTTGCGGCGGGGATCGGTCTCTTCGGCGGCCTTGCGGCGGGCCAGTTCCGCATGGCGACGGGCCCAGGTGACGATACCTTCACTGACGGTGACGATGGCTTCCAGGTAGGGACGCTTTTCGCTCTGGTCCACCGGATCGTCGGGATCCAGTTCGGCCATGCGGGCCAGGGCTTCTTCACGGATGCCCTTGAAGCCCAGCTTGAACAGGCGTTCCCAGTCCAGGCACCACTGCAGGCTGGAACGGTTGGAGGCCGTTTCGCAACAGATGTAGCGGGAGATGTAGCCGCCCTTGTCGGCATAAGCCAGGCGGTGGGACTCGGGATCAAGACGGCTGTTCAGATCCTGGTGGAAGGTCTTGTCCTTCCAGTAGGGGGTGATGATCTCTTCCACGGCGCGGGCGTCTTCGGCGTTGACGTCGAAGGGGGAGGCCTCGTGGCCGGGCAGTTCCTTGAGGGCGGACGCCTGATAGTCGCCGTCCAGTTCGGGATACAGGATGCCGTAACGGGCGCCCTGCTGGCCGCAACGGCCAGCGATGAGCTGGTCATCGTCGATGTAGACGGTCATGTTCTCGCCGATGTGCTTGAGGGCCTTGGCCCAGCGCAGCACCAGCAGTTCGCCTTCGGTCTGCTTCATGGATTCGGTGAACAGCAGCGCGCGCTCCACGTCGATATGGGGCTTTTTGCCTTCAAAGGCAGCCACCAGACGGTACAGACGGGGATGCTTTTCAGCATAGGGATTGCTCTTGCCGGCGATGGTATCGAGAAGGAGCTGTTCCTGTTCGGAATAAGTGCAGGCACACGACATGGTATGTTCCTCCAGGGCCCGCAGGCCCGTTGTTTGTTCTTGTTGTACGATCCTCTACTTGCCGCTGGAGCTGCCCGTGGCGTCCACGCTCTTGCCCATGGTCTCCTGTCCCCAGATGGCCAGGAGCGCCGTGGAGACGAGGTAGCAGATGGCCAGGAACCAGAACACCGCGTGCTGGTTGCCGGAGGCGATGAGGAAGGCGATGAAGTAGGCCGCCAGCACGCCGCCGCAGATGCGGCTCACGGCTTCGCCGAGACCGGCGCCCGTACCGCGCAGTTCCGTGGGGTACTGTTCGGCGATGTAGAGCTTGCAGATGGAGAAGATGGCATTGCCGAAGAAGGCCAGGGCCGTACCCACGATGAGCCAGGCATTGAGGCTTTCCACCATGGTCAGCAGGATGCTGCAACCGGCGGTCAGCAGGGCCAGGATGATGTACATGGGCTTGCGGCCGTACTTTTCGATCATGTGGCCGCAGACCATGCCGGCCACGGCACCGATGGCCATCATCAGACCGCCCATCAGCACGGAGCTGGACATCTGGAAGCCCTTGCCCGTGAGGATGGTGGGCGCATAGACCATGACCACGTACCAGAACACCAGGGCGGCCGAGAACATGGAGTAGGACACGATGGTGCGGCTCAGGTACGGGGGCTTGAAGAGCATGGTCCAGCTGACCTTGGGCTTGTTGCCGGAGCGGGCCTCGTTCACGGCGGTCAGGATGGCGGGATCCATGTAGTTCTTGTCATGCTCCATGCCCAGGCTGCTTTCCAGGCGTTCCACCAGGGCCTCGGCTTCGTCATGACGGTTGTGGCGCATGAGCCAGCGGGGAGATTCCGGCATGTACTTGTGGATGAAGTACAGCATCACGATGGGCAGACCACCCACGAGGAAGGGCAGCTTCCAGGCCACTTCCAGCGGGAAGGTGGCCACGGCCCAGGCGCCGAAGGAAGACGGCAGCACATAGGAGAGCACGAGGATGGAATTGCAGTAGGCAAAAGTGACGCCGCGCTGCTTGGCCCCCACCAGTTCGGAGATGTACAGATACGGGATGGGGAAGACGGCGCCCGAACCAAGGCCGCTCAGGAAGCGCATGGCCACGACCCAGTAGAAGTTCTTCATCAGGGGGCCCATGAAGGTGAAGACCGTGAAGATGAACACGGCCCAGAAAAGGACGCGCTTGCGACCATAACGGTCCGAAAGGAAGCCGCAGCTGAAGGTGCCCAGCACCACACCGATGGTGGAGCAGGTGGCCAGCAGGCCGGTCTCCGCCGGGCCGAGGTTCCAGATCTGCTTGAGGACCAGCACGGTCTGGCCGATCAGGCCCAGGTCAAAGGCTTCCACCACGCTCACCGCGGCCAGCACGGCGATAATCTTCAGCATTTCGCTTTTGACCGGCAGGCGGTCGAAGCGGGACAGGCAATTGGCCTCGCGATGTATCAGGGACTGGTTTTCCATGATCTCCTCCATCCTAGGAGCGGCTGTACACGACATCGCCGCCCACATAGGTGCGCAGCACGGCAATGTCCTTGATGTGTTCGGGGGCGACCGTCAGGGGGTTCTCGGCCAGCAGGACCATGTCGGCGTACTTGCCGGGCGTCAGGGAACCCTTCACATGCTCCTCGAAGTTGAGGAAAGCAGCATGGATGGTCACGGCCTTGAGGGCCGACATGACCGTCACGGCCTGGTCAGGCCCGTACACGGTGCCCTTGCGGCTGGTGCGGGTCACGGCCGTGCAGACCTGGATCAGGGGATCCACCGGCGTGATGGGGGCGTCGGTATGCAGGTTGTAGGGCAGGCCCAGTTCATCAGCGTCATGGCAGGGGCAGAAGCGGGCCACGCGGTCCGCGCCCACATAACCGGCATGGATCTCGCCCCAGTGGTACAGGGGGCTGATGAAGAAGCAGGGATAGGCCCCGGCAGCCTTGAGACGCTGCAACTGGCTGTAGCTGGGATACTGGCAATGGATGACCAGGTGCCGCGCATTGGGACGGGGATGGAGCTGCTGCAGGCGCTCGTAGGCCTGGGTCACGATCTCGATGCCACCGTCGCCATTGGCATGGATGGCGATCTGCCAGCCGGCCTTGTGGATGGGCAGGATCTTTTCCACCAGCTCGTCCACGGTATAAAGGAATTCACCGCGGTAATCCGCGCCCTTGGCAGGATCCACGAAGGGATAGGGCTCCAGGAAGTAACCGGTATGGCCGCGCGGATCCCCGTCGGCCCACAGCTTGGCCGCGCCCATGGTCACCCGGCCGTTGCCGGAAAGATCCGTACCGGGCACATGGTTGGGATACGGAGCCAGGCGGCTCATGTCGTTGGCGCGGATGAAAAGCACGGTACGGATGGTCAGGGTGCCGTCGTGCGCGCAGTCCAGGACCAGCTCGGTCACCTTGTGGCCCAGTTCCGCATCCATGGGAGAAAAGGCCGGCCCCCCCTGCGCCGTGGTGATGCGCAAGAGGCATAGCGGGCGCTGTCGTCAGCCAGGGCCGCACGCATCTCGTCCAGGGTAAAGCCGGGGATGTGCTTGCGCACCAGGGTCTGGGCCGGGATGCCTTCCAGGATGCCGTTGGGCTCGCCCTGGGCATCACGGCCGATGATGCCGCCGGCCGGATCGGGCGTATCACGGGTGATGCCCGCGATCTCCAGGGCCTTGCTGTTGGCGATGCCCGTATGGCCCGTCACATGGCGGAAAAAGATGGGAACGTCCGTGGAAACTTCATCCAGGATCTCGCGGGTGGGATAACACTGCTCCTCCATGCCCTTTTCGTCGAAGCTGTGCCCGACGACCCACTGGGAAGGACGGTCGTCATGCAGCTTGCGGCGCAGGCTCTCCTTGAGGGCTTCCATGTTCTCCACAGCACAGTCGGCCGCATACAGACGGGTCATGCCGCCGCTGCAAAAATGACTGTGCCCGTCGATGAATCCCGGCAGCAGCGTGCCCCCTTCCAGAGAAACCAGGTCGGCGCCATCGCCCACAGCCTGCTTCACATCCTTCAGAGAGCCCGTGGCCACTATACGCCCGTCCATCACGGCCAGCGCTTCGACCTGGGGGAAATCCGCATCCATGGTCAGGATGGTACCGTCATGGTAAATGGTGATCTTATGGTTTGCCATTGGGAAACTCCTGTTGATTTCTTGGTCCGTATAAAGCAAAGGCTGTGCCACAAAAATAACAAGCAATATTTTCAATATGTTAAAAAATAATCCTCTCGATTCCTTTTGTAATTATTGCATTATTGCAATAATCAATGCCCGTGCGACGCCTGCACATTTGCAAATTCGCAGTGTACATTCTATTTCATAAATAAAATAAATAAAAACAAATAGTTATAATATTTATTTCATTTTTGCAATACTGTAGGGATGCAATGCAAAAACAAATAATGATTATCCATAATATTAAATGGGATGCATCCTTTCAAAAACAAAGGGGAAAATAATGCCGACAAAGGACATCAGGGCATAAAAAAGGGAACGCACAGCGTTCCCTTTTTTCGCATATAAGGAAAAGGTTCACATGAAACAGGCCATCATGCCTGGATGTCCTGCTCCAGCGCATCCCGCAACAATTCCGCCTGGACCTCCGGTCGAAGCGGCCCCGGAAGGGCCGCATAGCCCTCGAAAGGCATCATCTGGGCATAGAATTTTTCTTTGTCGTTACGTGCGGCCAGCAGCTGCAGGGCATCCTGCATGCAGATATTGAGGTGCCAGTGCTTCTGCCGGCTCCAGGTCCTGACAAAAGCCGCCATCCTGGCGCAGCCGTCCTTACCAGCCACCGCACGCGGCGGCATGGGGATCTCCAGCATGCGGGCGGCACGGGCCAGGCCCTGCTCATATTTGCAGGCAGCCACGGAATGCAGGATCGCCGTAAAGCCGTTGCGGGCGCAGCCCGCCCCAGGCGAGATCCCTGCGGAAAGC
>ERZ827168.3822-NODE-3822-length-14793-cov-3.651310_pt1 | contig 14793 bp, 9 predicted proteins | sample MGYA00519868_ERZ827168 | MGnify/ENA primary metagenome ERZ827168 (study PRJEB31778, sample SAMEA3449271) | human gut metagenome | biome: human gut; feature: human-associated habitat; material: faeces | place: United Kingdom | collected 2010/2012 ...
AACCATGGAGGACTGGGATGCTTTCCGGGACGGGGCTCATGCGCGAGGGATTGCAATTATCATGGATCTGGTGTTGAATCACTCTTCTGACAGACATATCTGGTTTCAGGAATCCAGAAAATCCCGCAACAACCCCTACAGTGATTATTATATCTGGAGAGATCCTGCTCCTGATGGTGGTGCACCGAATGGCTGGATGTCTGTGTTTGGCGGCAGTGCCTGGGAATATGTAGCGGAGCGTGGACAGTATTATCTGCATTTCTTCGCAAAAGAACAGCCGGATCTCAACTGGGACAATCCGGAGACAAAAGAAAAAATCTTTGATATTATCCGCTTCTGGAACGATAAAGGCGTGGATGGCTACCGCATCGATGCCATCAGTTATCTGGACAAAGGACTGGATGGCCGTGCCAATCCAAACGAACAGTTTGGTACTGTCGCCTGTGTGAACCTGGAAGGAACACATCGTTATATCCGGGAAATGGTTGCAAAAACCATGACACCCGACCATCTGATGAGTGTCGGAGAGGTTAATATTAATAACGATCAGGATGCTATCCATTACTCGAGTGCTGCCAGTGAAGAATTTAACATGGCAATTCCTTTTGTACCGCCGATCGTGGAGATTCAGACCTGGTCACCGGAAAAAATGAAACGGGATCTTCGTCACGATTATGAACTGCTGAAAAAAGACGGCTGGTGGGCACGATTTTTAAGTAATCACGACAAGCCACGCCAGGTTTCCCTCTACGGAAATGATACAACCTTCCGGGAAGTCTCCGCAAAAATGCTGGCATCCTACCTCCATACGCTCCCGGGAACTCCTTTTGTCTTTCAGGGGGAGGAACTTGGTATGACCAATGTTGCTTATCCTTCCATTGAAGATTATGACGATATTGATACCAAAAATGCCTACCGTACCATGCTGGAACAGGGGATTGCTCCCGAAAAGGCACTGGCAGAAGCTCAACGAATCAGTCGCGATAACGCACGGACACCGATGCAGTGGGATGACAGTTTAAATGGTGGATTTTCCGATCATACACCATGGCTCGGTGTCAATCCCAACTATAAGGAAATCAACGCAGCCAGTCAAATGGCAAATGATTCTTCTGTCTTTCGTTTTTATCAGAAACTAATCTCTCTGCGGAAAGAGCACCCTGTCATGGCACACGGTGATCTGCAGCTTTGCTGCCCGGAGGACGGACCGGTGATTGCATATACAAGAAGTTATCAGGATGAAACCTGGCTCGCTGTACATAATTTTTCGCAGGATGTGCAGAAATTCCAGTACACCGGAACCGGTCTGCAGCTGGATACTTCAGTACTTTTATCTAATTATCCGGAACATGATATTTGCCCGGAAGATGATATTTTAACACTGAAGCCATACGAAACCGTGATCTTCCGGTTATCGTAAGACAGCATTGTGTCAACCGCCACACATGCATAGCAGAAAAGTCTGAAACATCAGCTTGTTTCTCTTGTTTTTCTGACATTGACCGATTAAAATAGATATATCAGGTGCATACAACTAAACATTGCACCTTTTAGAAGGAGGGTTTTTCTTATGAAACTGCAAAATTATTTTCAGGATCCTTCCTCTTTACACATCGGAACAGAACCGCTTCGTGCCTACTATGTTCCATGTAGAGAAGAAGCAGAAGCCAACGGCGCAGACATGCTGAAGGCTTCCCGGGCAATCATTTTAAATGGTGACGACTGGAAATTTAAATTCTATGAAAGCTATCACCAGGTTCCTGAAGGATGCACTGAAAAAGCTGCGGATACCACAGGCTATGATACCATCCCGGTTCCAAGCTGCTGGCAGATCCTTGGATACGATCAGAATCAGTATACCAATGTCCGCTACCCCATCCCCTATGATCCGCCCTTTGTGCCGGACAAGAACCCCTGCGCGCTGTATGTCAAGCGCCTGAACCTGCACAAGGTCTCCGGGATGGTGTATCACCTGAACTTTGAAGGCGTGGATTCCGCATTCTTTGTCTGGGTCAACGGCGCATATGCCGGTTTCTCCGGCGTGCCGCACTCCACTTCGGAATTCGATATCACCGGCCATCTGCTGGAAAACGGCAACGAAATCCGCGTGCTGGTGGTCAAGTGGTCCAGCGGCACTTATGCCGAGGATCAGGATAAATTCCGCATGAGCGGCATCTTCCGCGACGTCTACCTGTTAGAGCGTCCGCGCGCCCGCGTGCGCGATTTCACCGTCCGCACCAAACTGGCGGGCGGCAAGGCGCATATCGAAGTCGATCTGGACACCACCGCGCCGGTGAATGTGGAATATACGCTGAAGGACGGCGGCAGCGTCGTAGCGTCCGGCAAGGCGGTAGAAAACAAGATCGGTTTTGTGCTCGACGCGCCCAAGCTCTGGAACGCCGAGACGCCGAACCTTTATGACCTGACGCTGGAAACTGAGATGGAAAAACTCTCCACCGCCGTGGGCGTGCGCGAGGTGTCCATCGAAAACCGCGTCGTCAAGCTCAACGGAAAGCCCATCAAGTTCCGCGGTGCGAACCGCCACGACAGCTCGCCCGTGAACGGCTTTGCCGTGACCTATGACGAGATGCTGCGCGACCTGAGCTTAATGAAACAGCACAATATCAACGCCGTGCGCACCAGCCACTACCCCAACAGCCCGTATTTCTACGAGTTGTGCGATCAGCTCGGCCTGTATGTCATTGATGAGAGCGATATCGAGATGCACGGCGTGGTGAACTGCTTCGGCGAATACAACGAGAGCGATTTTGCGCTGCTGGCAGAAGATCCGATGTATGAAAAGACCGTGCTCGACCGCGTGCAGCGCTGCGTTATTCGTGACAAGAACCGCCCCTGCGTGCTGATCTGGTCGATGGGCAACGAATCGGGCTACGGTCAGAACTTCATCAAGGCGGCCAAGTGGGTCAAGGAAAACGAGCCCACGCGTCTGCTGCACTATGAAGGCGGCACCAACGGCATCGGCGATCCCAAGGGAAATCAGGACATCGACCTGTACAGCCGGATGTATCCACAGCTGGACTTCATCCGCGAATATTGCGAAAATCCCCAAAACGATAAGCCTTTGATCCTCTGTGAGTACATCCATGCCATGGGCAACGGCCCCGGAGACGCAGAGGATTATCAGGAATTGATCGATAAATACGAGAATTTCTGCGGCGGCTTTGTCTGGGAATGGTGCGATCATGCCATTTACATGGGCCGCACCAAGACCGGCAAGGAGATGTATTTCTACGGCGGCGACTTTGACGAGGTCGTGGACGACGGTAACTTCTGCATGGACGGTCTGGTCTACCCCGACCGCACGCCGCACACCGGCCTGATCGAATACAAGAACGTCATCCGCCCGCTGCGCGCCGTGGAATACGATCCCAAGCATCACGCCGTGCTGCTGCGCAACCAGAAGGCGTTCCAGAACGCCGAGGACTTTGCTGCCGTGCAGTGCGTCTACATGGCGGACGGCGTGGACGTGGAGTCGCTGGAGGTGCCGGAGGTTTCGATCCCCGCCGGAGAAGAAAAGTGGATTCAGCTCCCCGGCAGCGCGCCGGAAGGACAGCTCGTCCACGCGCGCCTGATCTACCGCGCGCTCAAGGACACCGTTTGCTTCCCTGCGGGACACGAGCTGGGGCACGATCAGATTACCCTCTGCGATGAAAAGAAAGAAGCATTCGTCCCTGAAAAAGGAGAATTTGAAATCACCCGCGACGCAAAGTCCGTCACGGTTCGCGGCAAGGATTTCTGTCATGTGTTCGATGCGGAAACGGGCGCGCCTGCACAGCTGACCGCGCACAACCAGCCGCTGCTGGCTAAACCGGCTCAGTGGAACATCTGGCGCGCACCGGTCGACAACGACCGCAATACTGCGGTGGATCTCTACCGCATGGGCTATGATCGCATGACCGTCAAGGTCTATGATTTCGACGCGGTGGTGCGCAGGGGCTGCGCCGTGCTGCACGCGCTGCTCTCCCTCTCCTCGGTATCCGCCGCGCGCATTGCCGAGGTGGACGTGACCTATACCATCGACGGCGCTGGTCGCGTTGCCATCGACGGGACGATGCACAAAGCCTTCGCCCGTATGCCCGACCTGCCCCGCTTCGGCCTGCGCTTCTTCCTCAAGCCCGGCATGGAGAAGGTGCATTACCTTGGCTACGGTCCCACCGAAAGCTATGTCGATAAGCACCGCGCAGCCTGGCTGGGCCGCTTCGACGCGGCGGTGGACGACCTGCATGAGGACTACCTGAAGCCACAGGAGAACGGCAGCCACTTCGGCACGCGCGAGCTCTGGGTGCGCGGCGCGGGCAGCGAGCTGTGCGTCACCGGCGAATTCTCCTTCAACGCTTCGCACTATACGCAGGAGGAGCTGACGAAGAAGCGCCACAACTTTGAGCTGGAAAAGGTTCCGGAAACCGTGCTCTGCCTCGACTTTGCACACTCCGGCCTCGGCTCCAACAGCTGCGGTCCCAAGCTGCTGGAAAAATACCACCTGCCGGAAAAGGTGGATTTCCACTGCGTCATTACGCTGTAAATCTGCATAAAAAAGGAGAGCGGAGAGCAGTCTCACGTTCTCCTTTTTTGTTCTTTATTAGGGACTAAACCCTTTTAGAGGAAATGTGCGGTACAGGCCGGTTTTCCTGATTCAAAGCGATCCCGGCATGGCGCGCGGCGAGGAGGCCGTGGACAAGATCTGCGATGACATTTTGACGCTGTTCGATCAGGGCGGCACGCTGCTCAACGTCAACATCATCAACGCGCAGCAGATCCTGGCTGCCAACGAGAACCCGGATCTCTTCCCCGATCTGGTTGTCCGCGTGACGGGCTTTACGGCGTATTTCTGCCTGCTGACGCCCGAGTTCCGCAAGCTGGTCGTGGACCGCATCTTGGTTGCATAAAAACTATTCCCCCTTATCAAATAGAAAGAAATCTGCTATAATCATAGTAGGTTTCTTTTTATCACATATCGAGGGGAAGAGGGTTTGTACAACCATGTCGCTGAAGGATGAGTTTCTGAAATCGCTGATCGGGCAGCAAAAAGACGGTAAGATCCGTTTTGCGCTGGACGATCATGGCGATATTACTCATCTGATCAAGCGCGTGGACCCGCGCTGCCGGGAGGTTTATGAAAAACTGGCAGCTCTCCGCTCGCCGTATCTCCCCGCCGTCCTGCTGATGGAAGAGGTTGACGGTGCGCTGGAGGTGCACGAGGAGTATATCCGCGGACAGACGCTGGAAGCTTATGCACAGGAGCAAGGACCGCTGGACGACGAAACGTTGAGACAGGTCGCCTTTGATGTCGCACAGGCTCTGCGTCTGCTGCACAGCACGCAGCCGCCCATCATTCACCGCGACGTCAAGCCCCAGAACATACTGCGGCGCGAAAACGGTCGATTTGTGTTGATTGATTTTGACGCTGCACGGCTGTACGACGCGGATGCGGATACCGATACCCGGTGCATTGTGACGATGGGCTATGCTGCGCCGGAACAATATGGTTTGGCGCAAACCGACGTGCGCAGTGATCTGTTTTCGCTGGGCGTAACGCTTTACGAGATGAAGACCGGCGAGCACTACGTCATGGGCGCAAAATGCGAGGGTGCGCTGCACGCTGTGATTGCGCGCTGCACAGCTTTTGATCCGAAAAAGCGGTACGCCAGCGCGGAGGATCTGTTGCGCGCGCTGGATGCACAAACGCCCGCGGGCAAAAAGCGCAGACTCAGGCGCGGCGTCGGCGCAGGCGCAATGGCTTTGCTGCTGGCGGGAGCCTGGCTCTGCCCTTCGCCGATGGTTCAAACGGTCGAACCGAATGCCTTGCCGTCCTCGGCCACGCCCGCCCCTTCGCCGATGCTTGCGGCGACAGCGCCAAGCGCGGCTGCATTGCCCTGCACTTGCCTTCTGCGCTCCGCACGGCTCTCTACGCCGGATGGCAGTACGGTGCTGCCCCTTAACGGTGAGCCGCTGACGCTGGCACTGCATGTTGAGGGCAATTTTGACAGCGGACACTGTTCGGCGGAAAATCATGACAGGGAAGCGTCGCTGCGCGGCGCAAAGCTGCTGCACCGAAGCGCGGGAGCCCAGGCAGTGCTTTCAGACGGAAATGTGTTGACGATTCAATCCCCCGGCGTTTATCTGATTGACAGCCTGATCTCCTACCACGACCAAACCATCGGCCCGGAGCAGCTGCTGCTCGTGGCTACGGAACATTCGTCGGCCTATCAGGACTGCAAATGTCTTTGGAGCTGGAAGGATTCCCGCCCCACCTTTGACAGCCATCTGACGCTGCCCACGGACGGCTCCCCCCTGCGCGTGACCTTTGGATTGGAGCCGGGCTACGACCGCCGCCTTTGCACGGCGGAGGAGCATTTGGAGATCCATCCGCTTTATGCTGAGATCTCCCAAAGACCGGAGGGCTCTGCGGCGACGGTGGAAAACGATGTGGATATGCTGTTTGATGTGCCCGGCACATACAACGTGCGGCTGAATCTGGAATATGCCGGTGTGCTGGAGAGCGTGAGCTACGAAGTCGTGATCTCCGAATCGTAAAAAGACGACAGGGGAAGGGCGCTTGACCAAATGAATCAATACACCGTCCCCTGATCGCCTTCAAACACCCCAAAACGGGAGCGCTGCTTTCTTCGTCAGATGAACGCAGCGCTCCCGTTTTGGGATGTGGGGGAATTTTACATAAAATACTTTCCCTTGTAAAAGTTTTCGTTCCCGGTGGGCTTGGCGGTGAAGCGGAACATCACACACCCGTCCGGACAGACGATGGTCTTGGAATATTTGCTCTCCCCGCCGATGTTGGTCAGGTCGCCGCCGCTGCGCACTGCTTCCATGATCGGGTAGAGCATCATCATGGTTTTGGAGCAGATTCCGTAGCCTTGCCCATTGACGGGACAGCCGTAAGTACAATGATAGATATCCCCGATCTGCTCGCCGTTTCGGCAATAATGCTCGGTCTTGTCCCCGCGCAGGAAGCCGGTCACCTCGACAGTGAACTCGTATTCTTCGTCGTACCACTTGTGCATCTTCCGAATCCCTCCTTAATTTTGCTGGCATTGCCAGTCGATCTCGTCCATTTCATTGAAGCGGCGCAGGCGTTCGATGGCGCGTTCCACGCCCTGCGCCGGCGCTTTGGTGCGGCGCACACCGTCCTCCCACCAGAGATTTTTGACGCACAGCACCTTTGACTTGCGGTCGCAGACCGCCTCGATGCGCCCGACAAAGCGCTCTCCGTGCAGAATGGGCAGCACATAGCTGCCGTAGATGCGCTTTTCCGGCGGAGTATAGATTTCCCAACGATAGTGGAAGTCGAACAGCGCTTCGATCAGCTTTCGATCCCACAGCATGGGATCGAGCGGCGCGAGAAATTCCGTGCGCGGCGCAAAGGTCTCCCGGCAGGCGCGGTCGAGAAGCGCTTCGTCCTCCGCCAGCGCATAAAGCGGTTCCTTGAAGCCTTCGATCTGTACCGGCAGCAGCGCGCCGCTTTGCTTCAGCGCCGCAAACACCGCCTGACGCTTTCCGCCCCGCAGATCGAGCCCCAGAAAGGCGTCGGACGCGCGGTCGCCCAGCAGGCCCACCGCGCCGATGCGCCGCTTTACGCGCCAGATCAGATGCGCAGCTTCGTCCGGAAAGGGATCGGGTGCATCCAGCAGCTCCTGCGGCAGCATATCAGATGATTTTGCATAAAACTTGATGTTGCCCGCTTTGTGGTGAACCATCAGTTCGCCGCGGAAATAGAGCGTTTCCAGCACGGCGCGGCTCAGGCGGGTTTCCGACCAATACCAATCCGCGCGTTCCTGCAGGTCCAGATCCCGGCTGGAAAGCGGCCCGCGCACCTCGATCTCCCGCAGCACACGCTCTGCGGCCTGTTCTACCTGCTCCCCGCCGCGCGTTTGGTGCTCCTGCCAGAATTGCCTTTCGCGGGCAAAGCAGGGCCAGTCCTGCGCCGGCAGGATGGATAACTGCTTGTCGAAATAGTCGATCAGCGCGCGGTCTTCGTAGAGCAGCGATTGCAGATCCTGCTTGCGGTATCCCTTCACACGGGAAAGCAGCGTCAGATCTGCGCTGCGCCCGCAGAGATCCACTGGGTCGTATACTGTACGCAGCCTGCCTGACGGACATAATCCAGCGCGCCTTGCTTCCCTTTGAAGCGATAGCCTCCGATCAGCCCGTTCTTGAGCAGCAGGAACCGCCGCGCCTGCCGGGTGCTCAGCGTCCGCATGGTTTCTTCCCCCGCTTTCTGATACTGAGTATAGCAGAAGAACGACGACAACGGTATGTCATCGTTCTTCGCAAAAAAGAAAGAGACTTGTTGCAGTCTCTTTCTTTGGCTTTCGGAATCAGAACTTGACTTCGCGGCGCTCACGGTCGGAGATATAGGCGTTCTCCATCAGCGCGGTGAGCATGCGGCCTTCCTTTACGCCGTAGCGAACCTCGCCGCCGTAGAGAATGGCCTCGACCCACTGACGGGTGGGGTGCGGCAGCTCCGCGGGCAGCTTGGGCTCGACCCAACCGTCCTTGAGGTATTTCTGGGAATCGGCAGTTTTGATGCGAACCTTGTCGTCCTCGCAGAGGATCACGCCCTTGGTGCCGTAAACTTCGAAGATCTGCGGGCACATGGGGGAAACGAGCGAGGTTTCGGACACAGCGATCGCGCCGCCCTCAAATTCGATGGTGGAGATGGAGTTATCCTCCACGGCATGGCCGGTCTTGTTGGTGAACATGGACTGGATGCGCACAGGGTTGCCCAGCATCCAGGCAGACAGATACATCGGGTGTGCGCCAAGGTCCATCATCGCGCCGCCGCCGGTGGTCTCCGGGTCATACCAATAGTCGGGCAGCCAGCCGGCCAGCGCGCCGTCGTGGCAGTTGCGGCAGCGCAGCACGGTGACATCGCCGATCACGCCGGACTCAATCGCCTGCTTGATGAACAGGAATTTGGGCCATGCGCGCTGCGGCAGGGAGATGGTGAAGACCACATGGTTCTCTTCCACGGCCTTGATGACCTCGTCGCAGTCCTTGACGTTCAAACACATGACTTTTTCAGTGTAGATGTGCTTGCCTGCCTTGGCGGCCTTGATCATGATATCCTTGTGCATGTTGGTGGGGGTGTCGATGCAGACGGCGTCCACGTCGTCCCGCGCCAGCAGCTTGTCTAGATCGGGTTCAAAGGCCGTGCCCAGCTCCTTCGCCCAGGCCTGACCGCGCTCGGGGATCTCATCCCAGACGCAGGTCAGCTGCACATCGTCCATCTCGGACAGGCGGCGCGCATACTCCGGCGCGTGAACATGCCATTTGCTCAACATTGCAACTTTCAGCATAACAATCGGCTCCTTTGTTTGATTCTATTTACAGGCCTTACACTTTTATTATCGGGTATTTTCTGTCTCTTGTCAACGAAAAACGGACGCAAACCTATCCAATCATTTTACAGGACAAGCGGCTTGGGGGCGCTGCCTGCAAAGGCGCGGAAGTTGTGATAGACGATCTTTTCGATCACTTCCTGCGGCAGGTTCAGGCTGGGGCCGGAGACGCCCAGACTGTTCATGCCCTTGCCGCCCAGCGCCGCGGTGGCCAGCCCCAGCGCGTTGTCGCCTTTGAACGCATCGCCGAAGTCGGTGTCGGTGCCCAGCTGGATGCGGTCCTGATAGCGGATGAAGAAATTGCGCCAGAACGTAGGATCGGCGGCGAAAAATTCATACATCTCCGTGCCGGGCGTGATGTCCAGGCGGACGTTCTCATAGGTATCGAGAAGGCGCTCGATGTGCGCGGGATTGTCGCCGCAGAAATACAGATGGCACAGGCAGATGTGCAGCTTCGGATGGCGCGCGAGGATCTTTTCCGGCACGGCGTAAAGCTCACTGAGAGATGCATAGCCGCCGTTTCCGTAGAACCAGCCGTTTTCCTTGGCGAAGGCAGGCGCCTTTTCGTCGTCCCAGAAGGTCGCGGGATCGCCGACGTGCCAGAGAATGGGCGTGCCGCGCTTTTCCAGCTCCGCAAACATGGCGTCGAACTTCTCGTCCGAAAGATCCACGCCCTTTTCCTTAAAGACGGTGGGTTTGGTCTCGATGAACTTGATACCGTCCGCGCCTTTGTCCAGCCAATTAACGACGTGTGCGCGGTAGTCCTCACAGGGGTGTACCAGCCCGGCAAAGAAATAGCAGCGCTTGGGGTCGGCGCGCTTGACCGCCAGGCAGTTGTCGTTGTTCTGTGCGTTGAAGAAGGAATTCATGCAGGAAAGGCTTAAAATGGCATAAGCCTCATAACCGCGCGCGTCGGCACAGCGAACGAACCAGTCTCCTGCGGGATGGCGGGTGTGCATATGACCATCGATGAGTTTCATCATCTAAACCTCCTTGTATACAACGATGAAAGACGATGCGGGAATGGAGCCCGAAAGAATGCAGCATTCCCACAAGTCCTAAAAATTCTCGGTGCCGCTTCCGGAATCCTTGTCCGGGATGGGATTTTAAGGGAGCTTTTTTGCGGGGCAGCTTGCGGCACGGCAGCAGAAAAGGGCTCCCGCAAAAAGTGGAAACCCTTTGATGTTGGAAGTTAGATGTCGTCTTCCGGCGTATCGTTGCCGTCGTCGTCCGCTTCGGCGCGGTCGAGCAGGCGGGCGATGTCGGCTTCTTCATCGCCCTGATAGCCAAGGTCTGCAGCCAGTGCCTCGTCGGCAGGAACAGCGCCCTCGGCGAGAGCCTCGCTTGCTTGCGCGTGCGCCTGCTCAATGGCTTCGGCTTCGGGAGTCTCCTCCACCTTTTCGGTGGCGGTGACGGCCACCACGCGGCTGTCGCCTGCAAGGCGCATCATGCGCACGCCCTGCGTTGAGCGGGACTGGGTGGAGATATCGGCCACTGCGGTGCGGATGATGGTGCCGTCGTCGGAGATCATCATCACGTCCTCCTCCTCGCGCACCAGCATCAGCGCGGCCAGCAATCCGGTCTTATCGGTCAGCTGCATGGCCTTGATGCCCTTGCCGCCGCGGCTCTGCACGCGGTATTCCTCCACCGGCGTGCGCTTGCCATAGCCGTTTTCGGACACAGTGAGCACCTGCGTGCCCTCGTGCACGACGCTCATGGACACGATCTCGTCGCCGGGATCGAGTTCCATGGATTTGACGCCCATGGCCGAGCGGCCCATCAGGCGGATATTGTCCTCGTGGAAGCGGATGGACATACCCTGGCGGGTGCCCAGCAGCAGCTCGCGGGTGCCGTCGGTCAGCGCTACGCCGATCAGCTCGTCGTCCTCGCGCAGCGTCACAGCGATCAGGCCGCTGGCGCGCATGTTCGAAAATTCGGAAAGCGCGGTCTTTTTGATGACGCCGTTCTTGGTCGCCATTACCAGATTGCCGCCCTGGTTTTCGTCCACGGGGATGACGGTCGTGACCTTCTCGCCGCCGTCCAACTGCAGGAGGTTGACAATCGCGGTGCCCTTGGCGGTGCGCCCGGCTTCCGGAATTTCATAGCAGGTGAGCTTGAACATCCGGCCGCGGGTGGTGAAGAACAGCAGTTCCGCGTGCGTGGAGGTGACGAAGATCTGCTCGGCGTAATCCTCCTCGCGGGTGGTCATGCCGGTGATGCCCTTGCCGCCGCGCTTCTGCGCGCGGTAGGTATCCGCCGTGACGCGCTTGATGTAGCCAAAGTGCGTCAGCGTCACCGCCATATCCTCTTCCTGAATCAGATCCGCCAACTCAATTTCGTTGGCCACGGGCACGATTTCCGTGCGGCGCGGATCGGCATATTTATCGCGAATGACCAGAATCTCCTTGCGGATGATGCCGCGCACCAGCTCGTCGCTGCTCAGCACGTCGCGCAGGTAGGCGATGGTCTTTTCGAGTTCCGCATATTCCTCGCGCAGGCGGTCGCGTTCCAAGCCGACCAGGCGCTGCAAACGCATGTCCAGAATGGCCTGCGCCTGCTTTTCGGTCAGGCCGAAGCGGGTCATCAGACCCTCCTTGGCCTCTGCGCCGGTCTTGGCGGCGCGGATCAGGCTGATGACCTCGTCGATGTGATCCAGCGCGACCAGCAAGCCCTCCAGGATATGGGCGCGGGCTTCCGCACGGCCCAGCTCATAGCGGGTGCGGCGGATGATGACGTCCTTTTGGTGCTCAATATAATAATAGATCATCTCGCGCAGGTTCAGCACCTTGGGCACGCCGCCCACCAGCGCCAGCATGTTGACGCCGAAGGTCTCCTGCATCTGCGTGTGCTTAAAGAGCGTGTTGAGCACGATCTGGGGATTGACGTCCTTCTTCAGCTCGATGACGATGCGCATCCCCTTGCGGTCGGATTCGTCGCGCAGGTCGGAGATGCCGTCCACGCGCTTGTCGTGAACCAGCTCTGCGATCTTTTCCACCAGGCGCGCCTTGTTGACCTGATAGGGAATCTCGGTCACGACAATGCGGCTGCGGTTGGCATTGATGGGCTCGATCTCGGTGCGGGCGCGCATGATGATGCGGCCGCGGCCCGTAAGATACGCCGACTTGATGCCGTTGAGGCCCATGATCAGGCCCGCCGTGGGGAAATCCGGCCCTTTGATGATGTTCATCAGGTCCGCAACCGAGCAGTCCGGATGATCCAGCATATAGACCACCGCGTCGATGGTCTCGCCCATGTTGTGCGGAGGAATGTTGGTGGCCATGCCCACCGCGATGCCGCCGGAACCGTTGACCAGCAGGTTCGGGAAGCGGGAGGGCAGCACCTCCGGCTGCATCAGCGTTTCATCGAAGTTGGGATAGAAATCCACCGTCTGCTTGTCCAGATCGGCGGTCAGATCTGCCGCCATCTTGGAAAGGCGCGCCTCGGTGTAACGCATGGCCGCGGGGCTGTCGCCGTCCACGGAGCCGAAGTTGCCCTGGCCTTCCACCAGCATATAGCGCATGGAGAAATCCTGCGCCAGACGCACCATGGCGTCGTAGACGGCGGTATCACCGTGGGGGTGATATTTACCAAGCACGTCGCCCACGATGCGGGCGCTCTTGCGGAAGGGCTTATCGGGCGTCATGCCCAGCTCCGTCATGGCGTAGAGGATGCGCCGGTGGACGGGCTTGAGGCCGTCGCGCACATCGGGCAGCGCGCGGGAGACGATAACCGCCATGGCATAGGAGATGAACGAGTTTTTCAGCTCGTGCTCGATGTCCAGCGGAATCAGGCGTTCGCCCTGATAGTTGTCGTTTTGATCCATAAAGCGGTACTCCTTGCTGTGAAGGGATCTTAAATATCCAGATTCTCCACGAGATTGGCGTTTTCGGTGATGAATTCGCGGCGGGGCTCGACCTTATCGCCCATCAGCAGGTTGAACATGGCGTCGGCGCTGACCGCGTCCTCGAGCTTGACGCGCTTCATGATGCGGCGGGAGGGGTCCATCGTGGTCTCCCAGAGCTGCTCGGCGCTCATTTCGCCAAGGCCTTTGTAGCGCTGCACTGTCACGTCGTTGCCGCGGCCGATTTCGTCCAGGTAGGCCGCCAGCTCCTCGTCGGAATAGACGTAGTGCTCCTTTTTGTTCTTGACGATCTTGAACAGCGGGGGCTGCGCAACGTAGACATAGCCGCCGTCGATCAGCGGGCGCATATAGCGGTAGAAGAAAGTCAGCAGCAGAATGCGGATATGGCTGCCGTCCACATCGGCATCGGTCATGCAGACGATGCGGTGATAGCGCAGCTTTTCGGGATTGAAATCATCGCCTACGCCTGCGCCGAAGGCCGTGATCATCGCCTTGATTTCCGCATTGGCCAGAATCTTGTCCAGGCGGGTCTTTTCGACGTTCAGGATCTTGCCGCGCAGGGGCAGAATCGCCTGGAAGTTGCGGTCGCGGCCGTTCTTGGCCGAACCGCCTGCGGAGTCGCCCTCAACGATGAAAATTTCACATCTGCTGGGGTCGCGCTCGGTGCAGTCCGCCAGCTTGCCCGGCAGGGAGGTGGATTCCAGCACTGATTTGCGGCGGGTCAGGTCGCGCGCCTTGCGGGCGGCCTCTCTGGCACGGGAGGCCATCAGGCACTTGTCCAGAATCGCCTTGGCGGGCGCGGGATTTTCCTCAAGATAGGTGGCCAACCCTTCGGAGAAGATGGAATCGACATAGCCGCGCACCTCGCTGTTGCCCAGCTTGGTCTTGGTCTGTCCTTCAAACTGCGGATCAACCAGCTTGACCGAAACCACCGCCGTCAGACCCTCGCGGATGTCGTCGCCGGTCAGGTTCGCATCGCTGTCTTTGAGGATTTTCGCCTTGCGGCCGTAGTCGTTGATGACGCGGGTCAGCGCGCGGCGGAAGCCTTCCAGATGCGTGCCGCCCTCAACGGTATCAATGTTGTTGGCAAAGGAAAACACGTTTTCCGTGTAAGAATCGTTGTACTGCATCGAGACCTCGACCGCCGTGCCGTCCTTGACGCCGGAGAAAAACAGCGGCTCGGGGAAGAGCACCTCGCGGTTCTTATTGAGGTATTCGATGAAGGAGCGGATGCCGCCTTCGTAGTGGAAGACCTGATCCTGTCCCTCGCCGCGCTTGTCGGTCAGCTCAATGCGGATGCCCGCGTTGAGGAAGGCCAGCTCGCGCAGGCGCTTTTTGAGAGTATCGAAAGAATAGGCCGTCACGTCGTCAAAGATCGCTGCGTCGGGACGGAAGCGCACCGTGGTGCCGTGGCGGTCGGTCTGCCCTATGATCTTCAGGTCGTACTGCGGCACGCCGCGGGTATATTCCTGACGATAGATGCTGCCGTTCTGATAGACCGTGACTTCGAGCCATTCGGACAGCGCGTTGACGACCGAAAGGCCCACGCCGTGC
>ERZ827168.3823-NODE-3823-length-14793-cov-3.058895_pt1 | contig 14793 bp, 12 predicted proteins | sample MGYA00519868_ERZ827168 | MGnify/ENA primary metagenome ERZ827168 (study PRJEB31778, sample SAMEA3449271) | human gut metagenome | biome: human gut; feature: human-associated habitat; material: faeces | place: United Kingdom | collected 2010/2012 ...
GGAGAACGCGCGGTCGAAGTACACGTGCCCGAGCATGCCGTACTTGTCGCGACCGCCGATGGTCACGCCCGTGATGCGCCCGTCGCGCGCGGTGTCGAGCAGGTACTCGTTCGTCTCGCCCGCGAAGAACACGCCTGGGTAATAGGCCTCGAACACATACGGTTCAAAGACGTTCTCGGTGAAATAGTCGTCCGAAGAGCAGACATAGGTGTTCCCCAGCTTTTCGCGTACGAGCATGAGAGTGGAATTGTTGTTGCGCACGGAATATTCCGCATTCACGCGGATGGTCACGCCGAACTTGTCCTCAAGATAGAAGAAGGCTTCCTTCATATACCCCACGACAACGGTGATGTCGGTGATGCCCGCCTCTCGAAGCTGGCGGATCTGCCGCTCGATGAGCACCTCGCCGCGCACGGTGAGCACGCCTTTGGGCTTCTCATAGGAAAGCGGCGCGAAGCGAGAGGACAGCCCGGCTGCCATGATGATGGCGTTGTCGACCTTGTAGGGCGAAGCCGGCAGGCGTCACGGAGAAATTCTCCGCCAGGCCCGCGTCAACGAGCGCGCGATACGCCGTGTTCACCGTTCCGAGCGACAGACCGGTTGCCGTCGCGATGTGGCGCTGCGTGTGGACGGCCTCGTCGCGCAGCGCGTTGAGCACCTTGAACGTGCTTTTCGTCAATGTCATTGCAATACTCCCCAGTAACTGAAACGAGGAGTATTCTAGCGGAAATTGTTCAATCTTGTAAAGTTTTAATCAAGAACTGAACAAATGCAGGTCAAAAGCTTAGGCGTACGGCCCGAAATCAAGCTCGACGGGCGCATGGTTACGTCGCGCCTCCACCGGGGGAAGCTTTCGCCACTCGCCGTAGAGTTGACGTAGGAAGGCCTCGGGGTCGGCAGGTGCGGGGAGCTCGCATCCTTCGAAGGTGACGGTCGAAGTCGGCAGCATCATCGAGCGCGCGTAGGGCTCGTAGGTTGCATACGCCATGACAACGAGGTCGTCAGATGCAAGCGAAGGGTCATTTCCACAGGTGGCAGCTTTGTTGAAGCGCGATACGATCCTTTCGGGGGAATAGAGGCAGCGTGCCGCGAGATGGGCTGCGCCGCAAGCCGCACGCTCGATCGCGCCGAGCGCTCCCTTGTGGGGCACGACGATGCTCTTCGCATGGGAAAGATACGACACGCTTTGCCAGAAGCGGCAATCGCGACGCTGCTTTGCCGCCGTCGCCGGGTCGGACAAAAGGGCGTCATAGGGCAGAAGGTCGACGAAGATTCCCTGGTCAAAGCCTGCTTCGATAGTCTCCTCCGTCGCGAAGCGCGTGCCGCGCAACCACACCTTGCCGAACAGCGCCGCCTGATGCGGGTTCGTCTCGGGGGTCGACACGACGTATTCCTCGCCCAGAAGCGCCGGCGCCTCGGCGACGAAGCGGTCGTAGTCCGCGCGCGGCATTCCCAAATCGATGTCATCATCCCACGGGATAAAGCCGCCGTGGCGCAGCGCCCCGAGCACCGATCCCGAATCGAGGAAGTACGTGATGCCCAGCTCGCGGCACACGCGGTCCATTTCCTTTAAGATGCGCAGCTCGAGCAGCTGAAGCTTCCTTAGGTCCCTGTCGTCGTATTGCATTGCATTCCCTAACCTATCTGCCCGAATAATCCCTCAACCTACCATTGCGCGCGCCGCCCCGCCGCCGCGGCCTCGTAGAACGCCGCAAGGCGCATCGAGGTGTCGGCAATGTCGAACCCGTGCGCGCGAACCTGCTCGCACGCGTCGCTGCGCGCAGAGCGCGCCGCAGCCGCAAGCATCCTCACGCACGCGCTAGCCCATGCCTCGGCGCCGTCCGCCAAAGGCATGCGGCTCGTGCGGTCGCTCACTACCGCAAGCTCGGGCACGCCCGTCGAAACGATAGTCGGCAGCCCCGACGCCTGAGCCTCGACCGCGGAGAGGGCAAGCCCCTCGTTCACCGAGGGAAACACGAACGCGTCCGCTGCTCTCAGAAGCCGCGGCACATCGTCCACCACGCCGAGAAAGCGCACCGCATCCCCAAGCCCCAGCTCGCAAGCGCGAGCCTTCAGGGACTCTTCGAGCTCTCCGCGTCCGGCGCATAAAAGCACTGCGTCAGGAAGCTCCCGTTTCACCTGGGAAAACACCTGCAACAGGAACTCGTGGTTCTTCACGGGAATCAAGCGGCCCGTATGGCACACGACAGGGCGGCCGGAAAGTCCCAGCTCGGCCTTCGCCCGCTCGTGCGCAGCCTCGTCGCACGCGTAGCGCGTCATGTCGATACCATTCGGCACGATAGCGAAGCGCTCGCCTTCCACAATCGCGCCCCCGAAGCGATCGAGTCCCGCCTCTCTCGAACACGCCATGAAATAGTCAGCCACGCGGCGCACGGGATGCGCGGCGACGTTGAAGGCGAGTCCCGGCAGACCGCGTACGTAATTCTGCGCGTGGCTGTGCGCAATCGCGAAAGCCCCAGCCCGCTTCGCCTCCGAAAGGTAAGCGGGCGCGCACGAACCGATATGCCCATGCACCACGCGCCACTCCGGATGCTCGGCAAAAAGCGCACGAACGCTGCGCCGATAGGAGCCCGCGTTCAGACCCGTGAAGCGCGGCACGCGGAAAAAACGCCCGCCCAGCCGCTCGATTTCGGCATCGTAGTCGCCTTCACGCTGCTCGTGCACGAGAAAGTCGAACTGGATGCGCTCGCGGTCCATCGCACGGTAGAGATTCATCACCATGGTCTCGGCCCCGCCGCGATCCATCACGCCGATCACCTGCAGCACGCGCATCAGCAAGCCTCCTTAGCATCGCCCGCACCGTCCCGTACAGCTTCGTTCTCGGCCCCGATGATGTGGTCGGGCCCCTTCTTCACGACTTTCACCAGGAATAACAGCAAGATTGCCACACCGGCAAGGCACGCACCCACACCCGCGAAGCTCACGCCGTTCATACCCCACCTATCCACGCATAAAAACGTGAGCGGGATAACGGCGAGAAACGCGACGACGTTGCCCGCGAAGTTCGCCCAGAAATGGCGCAGCGTAATGAGCAAGTCGCCGAAGAACCACAGAAACGCGGTGGCGGCAGTCGACACGATAATCGGCTGCAGCAGGTAGACGTAGGGCACGATGCTCTCGCCGAACAGCAGCGCGAGCGCCCAGGCGCCGATGAACTCGAGCACAATCGCGCAGGCAACTGTGACGCCCACGATGCCCGCGACCGTCTTCCCCAAAAGCGCCACGAAACCGCGCACATTCCCCTCGAAGAACAGCTTCGGGAAGATGTCGAGCAGCGGCCCGTAGAGATACTGCGCGCCCATCTGGATGACGAGCGCGGGCGCGGCGACCGACGAGTAGATGCCGAGCGCAGCCGAACCCACGGTGAGCGCCAGGTACTGCTTGGGAATCGCGAAGATGGCGCTCGCTGCCACCGAGGCAACCACAGCAGGAAGCGACGTCTTCAGGAAGAAGAGCGTCTTCTTGCGGGAAAGCGAGATGCGCACGGGCTCGAAGCGCTGGCAATGCGGCAGGTCGAAGGCGAGGAGCACAACCGCCGCGGCGACGAGCATGGCAACGATCGCCGCATCGAGGTTGCGCGTCGCCCAATAGACCACCACGAACGCCACGAGGGTCGAGGTTCCCTGTAGGATGAACGACTTGCCGATGTAGTCCATGCGGCGGTTGATCTGGTCGACCCCGTGGAGGATGTCGATCACGAGCCCCACGCCCTTGAAGGCGTAGAAGAGCGCCACCGTGATGAGCGCCTCGGGAGCGCAGGTGAGAGCCGCATATATCATGCAGGCGACGAACGCACCCGCAAGCGTGAAGCAGCGGAATCCCATGTACTCGCCGACCGTGTTCTCGCGACGGATGTCGGAGATCTGGTAGGTTCCCATCTTGTAATTGGCAAAGGTTCCGAAGATGCCCACGACCGACATGGCAAGCGAGAGCAGGCCCGCATCGTCGTAACCCGACGACAGGCGCACCACGAAGATGGTGGTGAACCACTGGCAGGCGAGGTAGGTCATGGAACCAATCGAGTTCCAGATCATGTTCGCCTTCACAGAAAGCTTCTCAGGCACCTCAGCTTCTACCGCCGCGCCAGCTTCGAGCGCATCCTCGGCCTGCGAAGCGGCATCCCGAGGCGTTTTCGCATCGCTCATAGGCGATAGGCTTCCATCACGTGCACGGCGCGATCGGACTCGGCGGGCGGCGTGCGCCAGTCGCCGTACTCGATGGCAAGGATTTCCTCAGCCCCGGCGGGGGCAGTGTACTCGCGGTCCTCGAACTTCACGCGCACAGGCCTGAACAGGCTCTTCGGGTACGACTTGCTCAGATTTCCCTCGCCGAGGACATCGATGACGCGATCGGAAGCGCCCTTGTTCACCTCGCGCGCGATGCCGTCGAGCTTCGCCGCAAGCTTGTAGAGATCGGAGTGCTTCGCAAATGGGCACACGATTTTCTTCGCCAGGCGGACGACGGTGCTCGAGCCCACCGTCGGATCGGCAACGGCGAAGCTGCGCCAGAGCCCCACGCGAGCGTGCTTCTTCAGAAGACCGGCACATGCAGGATCGAAGTTGTCTAAGGGGAAAATGTCCACCCACACGCCCGTGGCGGCCTTCTTCCCTACGAAGTTCTCATAGATGATCGTGGTCGTGTCGACGATCTTCGCGAACTGGTAGATCGACGATTTGTCGCGATAGGACACAAGCTTGAAGCGCTCGGACGTGCGCCACTCGTTGAAGTGGTCCATGAGCAGCTCGTACTGGTCGCGCATCATGACGATGTCCATGTCGTCGTCCCACGGGATGAAGCCCCCATGGCGCACGGCGCCGAGAAGCGTGCCGTAGCCTAAGAAGTACTCCACGCCATGTGCGGCGCACACGCGGTCGATCTCGTCCATGATGTCGAGCTCGATCGCCTTCATGTCGTCAACGGAGAGGCGCTCCATACTAGTCCTCACCTGCGCCTACGTTCGCGTCCGCAGGCTTGCTCGCGGCATCGCCCGCTTCCGCGTCCGTGTTCTCGATAGCGTCCAGCTCGGCAAGCGCCTCGGCCTGCGCGAGCGCCGCAACCTTGTTGCGCAGCTGCGAGAGTTCGACGGTGGTGAAGAACTCGCGCACAAGCAGGATAGCGATGATGGCGAGGAACACGCAGTTCGACGGCGATTCGATGCCGAAGATGTTCGAGAAGAAGAACGCGATGTGCGGGAACACCGCCAAAAGCAGGATGACGAGCGCGAATATGAACCAAAACGTGCTGTCGGCGATCTTCACCTCGGAGTGGCGGATCTTGCGCAGAACGTAGATGAAGACGAGCAGTGCGCATACGATGAGCGTGATTCTGAATAAGAGGGTCATTTACTTTCTCCTCCTGAACCATTGCACGATGAGAATGGAGAGGCTGATGCGCAGCATGTAGGACACCGATTTCGTGAAGTTGAGATAGCTCTCGCCGGCGGTGCGCTCGCGCATCTCCACCTGCATTTCCTCCACCTTGTAGCCGTGGCGCATGAGGAGCGAGATGGTGTCGGGCTCGGGGCCGAAGTCGAGCTCGTTGGCGAACAGCGGGATCATCTTCGAATCGAACAGGCGCATGCCCGAGGTGGGATCCTCGATGCGCTTTCGCGTGGTCACGAAGATCATCGCCGTGATGAGCGCCGAGCCTGCCATGCGCGCGGAGAAGGGCTTCTTGCAATCGGCGAAACGCGAGCCCACGACCACGTTCGCGCCGGTTTCCTCTGCAACCTCGACCATGTCGTCGATGTAGGCCGCGGAATGCTGACCGTCGGCGTCGAACTGGATGGCGTAATCGTAGCCGTGCGCGTACGCGTACTTCATGCCGGTCTGGAACGCCCCAGCAAGACCGAGGTTCACCGGCAGCGAAATCAAATGATAACCCCGCTCGCGGCAGATGGCGGCAGTGCCGTCCTTCGAGCCGTCGTTCACGATGACGTAATCGATGTCGGGCGCGTTCTTCCGCAAATCCTCGATCGTCGATACGATATTCTCCTCTTCGTTATACGCAGGTATAACGGCGAGCACTCGTTTGTTCATAACCTTCCAACCTGATGCAGTGCAGCCCGTCGAGCAAGGGCGATGAGCTGCTTGTAATTTGACACACGATTTTTTATTTTACCTCTTTTCGATATCATTCACGCACTCAACCTATAATAAGGGCGAACGAAGAGAGAGCCTTCAGGAGGAAATCGTGGCGACCACTGCTGAAAAACGCACGGCGCAAAGCTTGCGCATCTGTCTGTTCTCGGCGCTTTACCGACCGAGCATGGGGGGCGTGGAAACCTACACCGAGAGCCTTGCGCGCGCATTATACGAGATGGGAGCCGAGGTAACAGTTGCAACCTGCAACACCCACGACCTTGCCGCGCGCGAGCGCGAGGACGGCGTGAACGTCGTCCGCTTCCCGTGCAAGCCGCTTTTGGGAGGTCGGTTTCCCCTCGTGAAGAATGACGAGGAAGCGAAGCGGTTGTGGACGCATCTTGAAGACGAGCATTTCGATTACGTGATCGCGAACACGCGCTTCTACACGCTGACCGAGCGCGCGCTCGACTTCGCGACACGCGCAGGCGTGGTGCCGCTACTCATCGAGCACGGATCGGCGCACCTCACGATGGGTAGCGCCCTTATCGACCCGGTGGTACAGGCGGTCGAGCATGCGCTCACGAAGCGAGATCTGCGCTACCCGTTCGTCGCGTACGCCGTGTCGAGGAAGGCAAGCGCATGGCTCGGGCATTTCGGGATCGAGTCGGCGGGCGAACTTCCCAACTCGATCGATGCCGATGCGTATGTGGCGCAGGCGAGCGCGCGGGACTTCCGTGCCGAGCGGGGCATTCCCTCAGATGCCCTCATGGTCGCCTTCGCGGGGCGCCTCGTTCCCGAAAAAGGCGTGGTTGAACTCGCCCAGGCCACGGCGGCGATCGCCGAGCACCCGGATGCGGGCGGGCGTGCCGTGCATCTTATCATTGCGGGCGCAGGTCCCAAGCAGGGCGACATCGAGCGGATCGGGTGTGGGAACATCCATCTGGTTGGGCGACTGGAAAGGCAGGACTTGGCAGCGCTCATGTCGCAGGCCGACGCGATGGCGCTGCCCTCCCGGTCGGAAGGTTTCGCCACAACCCTGCTCGAGGCTGCGGCGTGCGCCACCCCCGCAATCGTCACCCCCGTAGGTGGCACCGACGAGCTCGTAAGCGGCGAGCGCTTCGGCACCATTATTCCCAATGCGCGCACCGAGACGGTCGAGGCAGCGCTGCGCGAGGCGGCGTGCAACCCGCAACGGCTCGCTGAGCAGGGAGAGAACGTCGCAAGACGCATGCGGGCCGAGTACAGCTGGAGTCGCACCGCCGAGCGAGCGCTCTCCGCGTGTCGCAAGGCGAACGGAAAGTAAGGTTCCTATTCGTCAATCGCGGTGATGCGGTACAGGCGCATGTCATCGCGCGCGAGCACCACTTCGAACCCGGGCGTGGAGTCGCGCACATAATCGATGCCGGCCCACAGGCTGTTGTCGTCGTAGGTGAAGAAGAAGTTACTGTCAGGGTCGGAGGGGTTATACCATCTTCCCTGGTCAAGCAAAAGCAGGTACTCGGCGCCGACGTTCTTAACGGCTTCCTTCACCCGATCGTCATAGGAGATGCTGTCAAGGCGGCTGCGGATGAGCGCGCTATCCTCGGTTTCCCCCCCTTCACCATAGGTGCGCAGATAGCGGTAGTACGTGCGCATGCCGTCGACCACGTAGCAGAAGCAGCTGCCATCGTTGGGGTTGTTGATGACGACGGCACCTTCGGGAAGAATCTGCTCGACCTCGGCGACGAACTCCTTTTCCGCGGTCGTGTAGATGTAGTCAACGTTGTTCTGCCACGAAAGCCGCTGCCAGACCAGCGCCATCGCCCCACGGCCCATGTTGGGAACCTCGCTCGACGGGCTGATGTCGGCGCGCGGGTCATCGAGGAAAAACGTCCCCCACACCAGCACGAACGCGCAGAGAGCACATGCGATGGAGGTCGCCCACACAGGCGCCTTGCCGCGCGAGCGGGAAAGAAGCCGCGCGATCGTGCGCGCAACGAGGGCTACGCCCATCGCCGCGAGGGGGATACCGAAGATGGCCGCCATCGCCGCCACACGGTAATAGTCGGTGTACCAGAAACCGGTCAGCAGATGCTGCAGGCGGCCGGAGGTCGACACGCCAACGATGAACATCCCGCATGCGAGCACGTACGAGGCGGAAAGCCACAGCCAGCGGCGTTCTTTGAGCGTCCAGAACATGCCCACGAACACGAACACCATGAGCACGAGCTGCACGCCGTCGTCCATGAACCCAAGCATAAGCGTATGGAGCACCGCCTCGAGCGGGTACTGCGCGGCACCCCATGAGTGCTCCACCACCGCGCTCAGGAAGGGCAGATGGTACACCACCCACCAGATGACGCAGATAAGGATGGCCGCGACCGCCGCGAACAGGATGCGCATCCCCCATTTCGCCGCGCCTTCGCGACGGAGAAGATCGGCCGCGATTGCCGCCCGATAGATGCAGAAGGGAATGAGCCACACGGCCACGACGAACACGGCGTTCGGCTGCGCGAGCGCCAAGGCGATGACGCCGATGACGAACAGCGCTCCCGCGCAGATGCGCTCGCGGCGCGAAACCCCCGTGCGCAGGATCGCCACGAACAGCGCCGCCACGAGCGGCAGCAGGCAGTAGGCAGACGTGTTCGGGAACAGCGGGCCCCAGGCGAGCAGCATCCAGGGGAAGGCCGAGAACATGGGCGCGCAGGCGGCGCCCCAGCACACGATGTCGCGACGCTCCTGGAAGACGATGCGCATGAACGCGAACATGCTTGCAGGCAGCGCCAGCGCCACGAACACGAAGTTTGCGGCGTTTTCCGAAAGCGGAATGGGGACGTCGAGCAGGCTCACCATGAAGGCCGCGACGTTGTACCAGGCCGTCGGGTAGAAACCGCCGCCGGGAAGCGGGTTGATCGCCGCGTCTGCCGCGCCCGCGTAGAGCGACGTGCTGAAAGGCGACCAGTTCCCCGTCTCGACGAAGCAGCGAATCGAGCCTAAGTGGCTCACGTTGTCGTATTCCTGCATGTAGTTCGAGGGGTCGCCCAGAAACGAGGTGAACATGCCCGTCGACACGACGATGCCCACCAAAAGGTAGAGCGCAAGCGCGCACAGGTCGAAGCGGCATGCCTCGCGACTGCGCTCACCAAAGCGACGGCGAGGCAGATCACGTGCGCGCACACGACCGACGATGCAGATGATAAGACCCACCACGAGCTGGGGGAAGAAGATCGTCGCCCAGTTGGTGTTGATGCCCAGGGCGGCATATGCCAGGCAGAGGGCAATCGTCGCCGGAATGCCGAGAAGCGGCGCGAAGGCGACAGCCGACGCCACGTGCATGCGAAGGCCCGCAAACACGAGCGCCCCCGGAACGAACAAGAACAGCGCCCCCGCAAACGCAGCGGCGAAGAACAAACCCCACATACCTTACCTTCCTAAGCATCGCACAACGCGATGAGAAGTCGCAAATTCAATCTAACGAGGGCGCCGCATCGGACGCCCTCGTCTTCAAACCGCTCTATTGTATCAGGAACTACCAGTACCAGGAATTCGGCAGGGCGCTTGTGGCCACGATCACGCCGTCTTTGTAGTACTCGCGCTGCGCGGCGGCGGAGTGCGACCCCGTCCACCACGAAGAGACGTCGATGTAGTCGTACCAGTCGGGCTGGATGCCCCAGATGTCGCAGTTGAGCGTGCGGTCGTGGTTGTCAACGACGATTTTCACGGGGAAATCCCAGTCATTGCGGAAGCGGAAGTCGGAAGATCCCCAGTTCACCATCGCGTCTTGCCCGATGGGCACATACGTGGAAGGCGTCGTGTGGTTCTGACGCTCCACGATGGTGAGACCCGCGCGCACCACCGCACCGTAGAGCGTGGTGGACGCCTGGCAGATGCCGCCACCGTAACCAGAGCCGCCGACGACGCCGGCAATGAGGTAACCCTCGGCCGCGCCGCACGGCCCGCACGTATCGAAGAACGACACCGTCTCACCCGGCCACACGACCATGCCGTCGAAGTTGGAAAGCGCACGCGACATGTTGTACCACCCGTTGAACGTGTTGGTGGAAACGGTCGAGAAATGCGCGAGAAGATCCGAGAAGTCATCGGGGACGTAGGTCGTGGGAGTCAGCACGAAGCGCTGCGCGATGGAGTTGTTGCGCGTATAAACCTGCACGTTCGTACCGCTTTCCGCAATGCCGTCGGCAATGTCGAGCGCAAGGCCGTTGCCCTTGCACACGAAGCTAAACGACTGGTCGCCCGCATACTTCGGGTACCATTTCTGCGCGTCGTTGCCGAACGGCGTGCACTGCCACACGTTTGTGCCGGGAGTGCGCCCACCATTGGCCACATCGAGCACCTTGCGCGAGAAGGGGAACGTGATCGTGTAGGATCCGTCGGCGTTCGTCGAGATCTTCACCACCTGCGCGTTCGAGCCGTTCTCGGTATGTAGCTGCACGTTCGCGCCGCTTGCGCGGGAGGCATCTTGCACATCGAGCTTCACCGACGGGTTGGTGTATGCGCCGATGGTGTAGAAGCCGTCGATGATGATCGGGGTTTTCTTCAGGATGAACGACGATGCGTCCGCGCTCGAGCCGAGCACGACGTTCTTCCCCGAAAGGGAAAGCGCGAACTCGCCGCTCTTCGAGGCGATGCGGTACGCGCCGTTTCCGAGCGGCACGAGTTTCCACAGCTGGGAATCGGTCCCGTCGGCAGTCTGTTGGCAGACGTTCGCGCCCACAGCAGCGCTTCCGCCCTCGATGGCAAGCACCTTACCCGAGCACAGCGACTCGATCGTGCAGTAGCCGTCGTCGCGGGTCGTCACGTGCCACTTCTGCGCATAGCCGCCGTTATTCGTGTGAACCTGCACGTTGGCGCCCGATTCGGTCGAAGCATCGAACACGTCGAGGTCGATCCCCTTGTCGTTCGAAAGCGCGAGCTCGTAAGTGCCATCAGCGTACGTGCTCTCGCATGGGCTGAAGACGAACGACTGGGCGATGGCCCCGTTCGGAGTCCACGTGCGCACATCCGTGCCCGCGGCGCAAATTCCGTCGGCGATGTCGAGCGCGAGCACGTTGCCCTTCGAAATAAGCGAGAAGGATCCGTTGCCGTTGTCGACGAGGCGCCACTTCTGCATGCTGTTGCCAAACGGCGTGCACTGCCACACGTTCGTGCCAGGGGTGAGTCCGCCATTGGAAACGTCGAGCACGAGCCCCGAGCCCATCGAGGTGATCGTGTAGTAGCCCTCAGAGTCGGGCTCGATGTACCACTTTTGGGCCTGCGAGTGGTTGCTGGACCACAGGCGAACGTCGGCGCCGGAGACAAGCGATGCATCGGCCACGTCGAGCGCATAGGAAGTGTCGCCTGCGGCGCAGATCTCGTAGACGCCTGCGGGAAGCAGGGCCTCGGGGGCAGGGTCGGAAACGGGCGTAAGCGCGAAACGCTGCGCGGGAGCACCATTGACCGTGTAGGTCTGGATGTTCGTACCTGCAACCGCAAGCCCGTCGCTCAAACCGCATCGACCAAGGCCACGCTCAAGCGGAATTGGTTCACCATCACATCGCTTGTGTCGAAGGACTTCAAGCTCAAGTACCGCCGAAGCGTCCTGGGCGTTCTCTGGTCGGTCCTAAACCCCCTGCTCATGATGTGCGTGCTCGCCGCCGTGTTCACGAACGTGCTCAAGTTCGGCGACGACGTGCAGAACTTCCCCATGTACCTTATCCTGGGCAACGTGCTCTTCTCGCTCATGGCCGACTCGACGTCGTCTGCCATGGGTTCCATCCTCGAATCGGCGCCGCTCATCAAGAAGGTGCGCGTGTCAAAGATGATCTTCCCGCTGGAGAAGGTGCTCTTCACGCTCGTGAACTTCGCCATCTCGCTCATCGCGGTCGTCATCGTCATGCTCTTCTTCCGCATCCCGCCGACGGTGAACCTGCTCGCGATGCCCATCCTGCTCGTGTTCATGCTGCTCTTCTGCGCGGGGCTCGGCATGCTGCTCTCCTCGCTCGCCGTGTTCTTCCGCGACGTGTGCCACCTGTGGGGCGTCGTCATCACCGCATGGACCTACGCCACGCCGTTGTTCTACCCGGTGGGCCTTCTGCCCGACTGGATGCAAGCGGCCGAGGCGTTCAACCCGATGTACCACTATGTGTGCTATTTCCGCGACATCGCGATGTACAACACGGTGCCCGGCCTCACCGAGAACCTCATCTGCCTCGGCATGGCCGCGATCACCTTCGCCATCGGCTTCGCCGTGTTCAAGGCGACCGAGAAGAAGTTCATCCTCTACGTTTAGGCGGAACCTATGCCCGAGAACATCAACACCACCCCGCTCGGCGACATCGAGCGCGAGCTCGCCGCCGCAGTCGATGACCGGCCTGTCATGGTCGACGTGGACCGCGTGTCCATGGTCTTCAACATGGCATCTCAGCAGCTCAACAGCTTGAAGGAATACGCCATCGCCCTCGCGAAGCGCGAGCTTATGTTCAAGGAGTTCCGCGCGCTCGATGGCGTGTCGTTCACCGTCCGCAAGGGCGACGTGTTCGGTATCCTGGGCACGAACGGCTCGGGCAAGTCCACCATGCTCAAGATCATCGCCGGCGTGCTCGAGCCCACCGAAGGCACCTGCACCATCAACGGCAGCATCGCGCCTTTGATCGAGCTCGGCGCCGGCTTCGACATGGAGCTCACCGCGCGCGAGAACATCTTCCTGAACGGCGCGCTTCTGGGCTATTCGAAGAAATTCATCCAGCAGCATTTCGACGAGATCGTCGACTTCGCGGAGGTCGAGAAGTTCCTCGACATGCCGATGAAGAACTACTCGTCGGGCATGGTCGCGCGCATCGCGTTCGCTATCGCCACGGTCATCGTGCCCGAGATCCTCATCGTCGACGAAGTGCTCTCGGTCGGCGACTTCATGTTCCAGCAGAAATGCGAGCGCCGCATCACGCAGCTCATCAAGGAGCACGACGTCACCGTGCTTATCGTGTCGCACAACAACGACCAGATCGAGCGTTTGTGCAACAAGGCCATCTGGATCGAGAAGGGCCACACCCGCATGATGGGCTCGGCCGCCGACGTGTGCCGCGCCTACCGCGTGCTCGGCGGGCATGTGGGGTCGGCAGAGTCGGAAGCCGCCGTGTTCAGCATGCTGAACTCCCCCACCCGCGTGCCCGAGGGACTCGTGAGCTCCGTTGCCGGCGAGAACCGCTACGGCACCGCTGTGAAGATCGCGGAGAAGTGCAAGTTCGCGCAAGGTGGCAGCGTCATCCTGGCCTCGGGTGACTTCAGCCTGCCGTGCATGTCCGCGCAAGGGCTCTCCGGCATGCTCGACGCGCCGGTGCTGCTCTCGAAGAACGAGTCGCTGCCCGACGTGGTCGCGCAGGAGATTGCAAGCCTCGCGCCGCGCCGCATCGTCGTCTTGGGCGGCGAGGACGTGCTCTCTTCCGAAGTGGCCGAGCAGGCGGCCGACGCTGCAGGCGACGGGTGTGCGATCTGCCGCATCGATTGCAACGAGTCGGTCGAGCTTGCGCGCCTCATCTTCGACTTCGGAAAGCGCGTGGCGGAGGAAGACGACGTGCCCGGCTGGAGCAAGCTCGCCATCATCGCGCACCACGACTGCCTGGGCGACCTGATTACGCTTTCGCCGCTGCTGTTCAACCAGCATATCCCCGTATTCTACATTCGCGAGCTCGGCGTGATCGACGACGCCACGGCAGCGTCGATCCAGGGCGGCGGCTTCACCGACCTGATTGCGCTGGGCGTCGACAAGCATATCCCCGACACGTTCCTCGCCGCCTGCGCCGAGCACGGCGTGAAAAGCGAGCGGCTCATTGGCAAGAACCCCTACGACGCCAACGAGAAGATTAACGACCTTATCACTTCGGGCCAGGTCGAGGGCGCGCGACTCACGATCGACAACCTCATCGTGAGCTCGGTGTGGAACCCTGCCGACGCGCTCGCCGCCGGCGCCTGGGCCGCCAAGACCGATTCCGCCTTCCTTCTGGAAGACCCGCAGAACCTCGACAGCGTAGCGCACGCCATAAGCTACATCAAGAAGAAGGGCGGCAGCGTGAAGCACCTCACTTTCTTGGGCGATTCCTCGCAGTTCGGGCGCCTTGACAAGGAGATGCTTGGGAAGGCTGTGCAGGAAGCGCTCGTGGACGCAGGGCTTGCAGATACGGGCGCCGAAGACGCGCAGCCCGCCGAGACTGAGCGCACGGGCTTCACGTCCGCCGACGCCGCATCCGCGAATACGCAGGAAAACGAATAGGAGCATCATGTCATCTTCGCAGTTCGCACCGCTGGTTTCCGTCATCATCCCCATTTATAACGCAGAGCCCTACCTCGACCAGGCGCTCGAGAGCGTCGAGGGACAAACGTACAAGAACCTCGAAATCATCTGCCTGAATGACGGCTCCACTGATAACTCGCTTGACATCATGCGCGCCCACGCCGCGCGCGACGAGCGTATCGTGGTGATCGACAAGCACAACCAAGGCTACGGCGCCACCTGCAACCGCGGGCTCGACGAGTCGCACGGCGAGTGGATTTCCATCCTCGAACCCGACGACTGGATCGAGAGCGGCATGTATTCCGACCTGCTCGCGCTCGCGCGCATGTACCCCGAGCCGATTGATATCGTGAAGTCGGGTTATTGGCGCATCTGGATGCCCGACACGCCCAAGCAGCGCAAGATGAACTGCAGCTACCACGG
>ERZ827168.3827-NODE-3827-length-14757-cov-8.112706_pt1 | contig 14757 bp, 14 predicted proteins | sample MGYA00519868_ERZ827168 | MGnify/ENA primary metagenome ERZ827168 (study PRJEB31778, sample SAMEA3449271) | human gut metagenome | biome: human gut; feature: human-associated habitat; material: faeces | place: United Kingdom | collected 2010/2012 ...
GTCAGTTAAACATTATACGGAAGGTTTTTTAATCTATAAAGCCAAACACACATAATTTATAGTCACCAACACACCAAAAAAGTGGCTATTTTCTAGCCACATAAAAATTTATAGTCTACCAACACCCACACGAGAAATTAGAGCGTCAATAAAAAGACACTTGTGCCTTTTTATAATTTCATGAACTTGTCTACGTCAAGTACAAAGATTGTAGCACCTCCAACAGTTACTTCAATTGGCATTGGTGAGAATTCACCTGACATGAATGATGCGGTAGATGGGGCAATTTCAGTTCTTCTTTTTGATTCTTTTCCAATGATTTCGATTGCGTGATCTACTTGATCATCTTCACATCCAACAATTAGTGTAGTGTTACCTAATGATAGGAAACCACCTGTTGTTGCTAGTTTTGTAACTTGAAATGAGTTATTGTTCAATGAGGCGCTTACTGAAGCAGAGTCATCGTTAGATACGATAGCTAAAATAAGTTTCATAGGGATTTACCTCCTGTTACCTTAATTATAGATTAAAAAGATAATATTGTATAATATTTAGGTATGATAAAATTTGAAAAAGTTGCTAAGACCTATAAGAATGGTACTCATGCGTTGTATGATATTTCTTTAGATATCAATGACGGTGAATTTGTTTATATTATTGGTGAAACAGGTTCTGGTAAGTCAACAATGATTAAGATTCTAGATGGTGAGGAGGTTCCTACTAGTGGAAGAGTCACTGTAAGTGGCATTAGCTTAGATAAGAAGGCTAAGAATAGCATTGTTGATGTAGGGAAACTAAAGAAGCGTAAGGTTCCTTTGTATCGTCGTAATATTGGTGTTGTTTTCCAAGATTTCCGTTTATTACCAAAAAAGACTGTGTTTGAAAATGTTGCTTATGCGATGGAAGTAGTAGATACTCCAAAGGATAAATTAAGACCTAGAGTTAGAGAAGTATTAAAGCTTGTTGGCTTGTCTGATAAGTCTAATTCTTTTCCTAGTGAGGTTTCAGGCGGTCAACAACAGCGTACAGCTATTGCCAGGGCTATAGCTAATAAGCCAAAGATTCTTATTGCGGATGAGCCTACTGGTAATCTAGACCCTAAGAAGAGTAATGAAATAATTAAGTTGTTTGAGAAGATTAATCGTGAGGAGAAGACAACTATCATTATAGTTACTCATGATATTGAGACTGTTAGAAATCATCCTAAGCGTACTATTGAAATTAAGGATGGTCATATTGTCAGGGATAAGGCTGATGGTATTTGTGATGTAAGAACTACAATTGATAAGGCTGATACAGAGACTATTAGCTTGGGTGATATTGAGAGTTTAAAGTTGATGGAGGATGATAAATAATGTTCCGTCGTTTTTTTAGACATGTAAAAGAGGGCTTTGTGGGTGTTGGTAGACACTTTGGCATGGCTGCCAGTAGTATTGCCACAGTTACAATCACTTTGTTGTTGGTAGGTTTCTTTTTGATACTTACTTATAATTTGAATGCAATTACTAAGGATATTGAGGGTTCAATTTCTCTTAGTGCTTTAATTAGCTATGATATTGATTCTAGTGCTACTGTTGATACTTTAAAGGGTCAAATTGAGAGTGTTGATGGTGTTAAGAGTGTTGAGTACCGTAGCAAGGATGACGAGTTTACTTTTTATGTAAACATGTATCCTGATATGAAGGAGTTCAATGAACTTTATCGTGATCAAAATCCTTTCCATGATGCATTTTTAATTAGTGTTGAAGATGGAGATAAGTTACAGGCTGTTAAATCAAGTGTAGAGGCTATCAATGGTATTGATTCAGTACATGATGGTGGTAGTAATACTTATTTGTTGATTGATGGTTTGGATAAGGTTAGATTCTTTGGTGGTATCTTAGTAGTTTCTTTATCAGTTTTGGCTGTTTATTTAATCTATAATACTATTTCAATCACTATTAGAGCTCGTGATACTGAAATTTGGATTATGAAGAATGTTGGTGCTAAGAATAGTTATATTAGAGGGCCTTTCTTGGTAGAGGGTATTATTATAGGTGTTCTTGGTTCGATAATTCCAATTGCGGCAATGGTTGGTTTCTATTTATATGTATTCAATACTTCAGGTGGCAATTTACTTGGCGTATTTACTTTAGTTAGTCCACAACCTTTCTTATATTACTTATGTGGTGGTTTGTTGGTACTAGGTATTTTAGTAGGTTTTATTGGTTCTTATTTGAGTGTTTCAAGACTATTAAGGAGCAAGCGATGAGAAAGAATATATTCTCTTTGTGTTTAGTTTTTTGTATGGTCTTATGTACTATTAATTACAAGACAGTTACTGTTATGGCAGGGGATTGTGATTATTCGGATTGCGATGAGAATGATAAGACTTGTAAGCTTAATAACGCAAAGAAGAAGCAACAGTGTCTTCAAAATGAGATTGATAATGCCAAGAGTAATCAAGAGGAATATTGGAAGTTGGCGTCAGAGTGGGCTAAGGAAGCTGAGACTTTGAATGAACAGATTGCAGAGTTGAAGCCTCAAATTGAAGAGCTGACTGTCAAGATTGATGAGCTTCAAAAGAGTATTGAAGAGAAAGAAAAGCTTGTTTCTGAATTAAATAATAGAGTATTGTCTCGTATGGCTTTGTCTCAGGGTACGATGCATTTTTCGCCTCTTTTAGATTTCTTATTGGGTTCTAATGGTTTTGCGGATATGCTTAGAAGGCTATATGGTATTGAGGCTATTAATGCCAAGGAACAACAGGATCGTAAGGAATTAGAGGATGTTATCGAGTCTTTGAATAAGGAAAAGGCAGAGCTTGATGTTTCTAAACAAGATTTAGATAATAAGATGACTGATTTAGAGATTAAGTCTAATGAGGCTGAATATAAGAATCAACAGGCTATGATTGCTTATAATGAGGCTAGTGATATTATTGCAGAGTATCAAAACCAATTGGATGAGCAGACTAAGCTTATTGCGAATATCAAGTTAAGTTTAGATGAACTTAATCAATTAGATCCACAGAGTGGTTTTATATCGCCTGTGCCTGGTTCTAGTATTTCAGCTAATTTCCCATATTATCCTGCAAGCTTTGGCGGTGGTGTTCACTTGGGTGTGGATTATGCGGTTAGTGTTGGCTCAAGAATTGTGGCACCTGCTGATGGTGTTGTGGTTATTTCTGATGATAATTGTCCTACATGGGGTTATTTGGGTAATTCATGTGGTGGTGCCGGTGGTGGTGTCTCATATGGTGGTAATCAGATTTATTTCTTATGTAGTGTTAATGGTAAGGTTTATGCACTTACTTTCTCTCATTTATATAGCGGTTCTTTGATTGGAACTGGTGTTGTGACAAAGGGTACTCAATTGGCTATGGCTGGTAGTTCTGGTAATTCTACTGGCCCGCATTGTCATATTGAGATGTTCTTGTTGGGTGATGGAAATAATAGTGATTTGGCTACTTATATTGATATGCTTAATAATGGTAGCTATTCTAAGTCGTTCAATTGTGGCTGGGGTGGCGCAGGTTTAAATACTATATGTGAAAGAAAAGGTAGTGCACCTTGTCGTTTGAATGGCGCAAATTATTTGCCTTGATGAATTATGGAAAAAGAGAATACAGTTAGAATTAAATTGAAGAAGGAGCCTTTGGGAGAAGAGCGAATTCTTGTTGAGAAACAAAAGAAGCAACGTAAGGTGTTGACTATTCTTTGTGTTGTCTTGTTTGTGGTTGGTATTGCACTTGGTGTTTTAGCTAATGAATTACTAACTAATAAACAAAATGAGGCTTATTCTAAGTCTGATGAGATAAAGAAGATTATTAAGAATAATTGGTTGTATAGGGATGATTATGATGACTTGGATAAGTTGTTAGATAATCAAGCTTATTTGGGTATGACTACTTTTAGTGATGATCCTTATACGATGTATATGTCTAGCGTTGAGGCTTCTGATTATTATAATAATCAAATTAATATGTCTTATGTTGGCATAGGGGTTACTTATGTGCCTGGTTCTTTTGTGATAACTAGGGTTTATAAGAATTCTCCTGCAGAGATGGCTGGTTTTAAGACTGGTGATATTCTTGTTTCTGTTAATGGAACTGAATTAGAAGGTAAGACTAGTGATGAGGTTAAGTCTTTGGTTCTAGGAGAAGAGGGTAGTGTTGTTGAGTTTACTATTAAAAGAGATAGCGAACTTATGGATATAACAGCAGTAAGAGGAAGTTTTGAGCAGACAGTTTATGCAAGAAAGCTTGATGAAGATACTGTTTATTTAGAGCTTATGTCTTTTGGGGTTAATAGTGGTAATGAATGCATCGAATATTTGAATGAGTATAAGGATTGTTCAAAGATTATTATTGACTTAAGAGATAATACCGGTGGTTATGAGACGGCAGTACAGGAGATTGCGGGTTTGTTCTTAGGCAAGGATAAAGTGGTTATGCATAAGAATTACACTTCTAAGAAGAAGGATACAGATTATACAATTTCTAATGCATATTATGATAATTTTAAGGATTTTGTGATTTTGACTAATAACTATACTGCTAGTGCTTCTGAAGTGTTGACCATGGCTTTAAAAGAAGGATTGGATAATGTGACTATTGTGGGTACTAAGACTTATGGTAAGGGCGTTATGCAGTCTAAGTTTAATATTAGTGATGGTAGTTCTATTAAACTTACAGTAGCTTATTGGACAAGTCCTAATGGTACTTCCATTAATGGCGAGGGTATTACACCTGATGTGGAGATTGAAAATCATAAGGCTTTAAGTTTTACTGGTGTTAATTTTGATGGTGAGACTTATAAATATGATTCAGTTTCTACTTATACCAATATTGTGCAATATGCCCTAGACTATTTGGGTTATGATATAGAGCGTTTTGATGGTTATTTTGATTATAGTACCAGGGATGCGTTGATTGAGTTTAAGGGGGATTACGGGCTCGAATCTAACGGGGTGTTAGACAGAGATACTTATGTAGCTATTATATCTAAGGTTATTGAGACTAAGAGTTTAGATTTAAGTAAAGATGTTCAGTTAATGAAAGGCAGGGAATTATTGAGTGGATAATATTTTAACTTTATTAACACCAAAGAATCTGGTATGTTACCTTGATCATGATATGACTTTAAGACAGGCAATTGAGAAGATGAGGGTTCATCGTTATACTGTTATTCCAGTTCTAGATTCTAAGACTGGCGTCTATATCGGTTCAATTGCGGAGGGTGATTTGTTGTATAACGTCATCGGTGAAGAGAGTGTTTGTATCAAGGATTTAGAAGAAAAGTATGTGACGGATGTGATTAGACCTAATTATATTCCGGCTATGAAGATTGATACTACTATGAGGGAATTAGAGAATTTGATTGTGGTTCAAAATTATGTTCCTATAGTGGATGATCGTGATATTTTGATGGGTATTGTGACTAGAAAGTCAGTTATGCAGTATTTAATCAAGAAAATTGATGAAAAAGAGGGAAAATAAGGGCTTTCTTTATTGAAAAATATAGTTAGCTTTCTTATAATAATGGGGCATAAAATGCTTCCTGTCCCGGTAAGACAAGAAAGAAGGTAAAAAAGATATGCGTCAGACTACAATGCTAAAAGCTGAAGAAGTCAAAAAAGAATGGTATGTAATAGATGCAGAAGGCCAAACTCTTGGTAGACTTGCAACTAAGGTTGCTGCTGTATTAAGAGGTAAGCATAAGCCAACTTACACACCAAATGTTGATTGCGGAGATTACGTAATCGTAATCAATGCTGAAAAGGTTGTCTACAGTGGCGACCAAGAAGAGAAGAAGATCTACTATCACCACACAATGTTCCCAGGTGGCTTAAAGAGTAGAAGTATTGGTTTAATGAAGAGAGAATATCCAGTAGAGCTTGTTGAACATGCTATTCAAGGTATGCTTCCACATAACAAGTTGGGTGATCGTATGAGAACTCATTTGTTTGTTTATGAAGGTGCTAACCACCCTCATGCTGCGCAAAAGCCTATGGAGCTTAAGTAAGGAGTATACTAATGGCAAAGAAAAAGAACAATGTAAATTACCTTGGTACAGGTAGACGTAAGTCATCAGTAGCTCGTGTTTATATGACGGCTGGTACTGGTGTTATTACTGTTAACGGAAAAACTTTAGATCAATATCTTCCTCAAGAAGTTTTGAGAATGGTTGTTAAATCACCTCTTGTTATTACTAACACTGAGGGCCAATTCGACGTAAACATTAATGTTTATGGCGGTGGTTTAACTGGTCAAGCTGGTGCTATGCGTCATGGTATCGCTAGAGCATTACTTGAAGTTGGTGAAGATTACAGACCAGTATTAAAGTCTGCAGGATTCTTAACTCGTGATTCTCGTGCTAAGGAACGTAAGAAGTATGGATTAAAGGGCGCTAGACGTGCTCCACAATTCTCTAAACGTTAATTTATTGACACAAGAGATTACAAAGAAGTGTTTGAAGTTCTTAAGAACTTTAGATGCTTCTTTTTCTTTTTGTAATTTCATTTGAGATAAATAGTAAAAAAATATGATTATTTAATCATATCTTTCATAAGAATTATTTAAAAATGAGATAAATCAGGAAAATCAATAGAGGGAAGTACTACGTCAACGTTGTTTAAGAACATTAACATGTAAATAGGATAATAAATATAATTATTATTGACTTCGATATTGTAATTCGTAAAGATGAAGGCTTCGTTTATAGAGTAATTTGATACTTCCATAATATTTTTAAGTGCGCAATGACGCTTATAGTCTTTTCCGCTCTTAATTTCAATAGGAAGCACTTTTCCATTGTATTCAATAATGAAATCTAATTCTCCAAAACGTTTGGTGTTGTAATAGTATAGAGCGAAACCTTGATTTTTTAATTCTTGGGCTACAACATTTTCATAGATAGCTCCAAAGTTTATGTTTGTATTGTCAGCTAATAATTGCATTTTACATGCTTTTCCATATAGCGTAGTAAGCATTCCGACATCTGATAAAAAGAACTTAAATAGGCTGCTATTTTCATTAATCTTAAGAGGAATCATAGGCTCGCATACATTGTATATTGGTAGTGCAACTCCTGCATTAGATAGCCATAAAAAATCTTCTGAACTTCTTTCATAGCGAAGACCTTTCTTCATATCTGCAAAAATAAATCTTTTGTTAGGCTTATTTAACTCGGCAGGTATCAAATCATAAATTCTTGTTAAATAAATATGTTTTTGTACAGTTTCATATTTAGTAAAATCCTTTTTATACTGAGTAACTATATCTAGGTGTTCTGACATTGTCAACTCAAGATTTTTAGTATCACTAAATTTTTGCACAGCGCTAGGCATACCGCCTACGCATAAATATGTATTGAATATTTTCATCATACGATTATGAACAGCTTCATTAACTGGAGTTCTATCATTGAAAGATTTATATAATGATTCTTTTAGTGAGTCTGTAAAATTGTATAATTGAAGAAATTCTTCAAAATTCATAGGATACATGGTTAATGTTTTTAAATAACCTACTGGGGCAGAAGCGATATTATTTAATTCGACGCCTAATAGAGAACCACTAAACACATATCGATAAGAACCTTCATCGACCCAAAATTTGACTTTCGTAGCTATTTCTTTAAATTCCTGAATTTCATCAATGAAAATAAATGTTTTACCTTTAATAAACGGTTTGTCCGTAAATAAAGAGAGGTTAGTAACCATGTCATCAACCAATTGAGAATTTGCCAATAATGGTACAAGTTCAGGAGATTGTATAAGATTAAATTCTATATAATCGCATTCTAATTCTTGCAAAACTTTTCGGATAACAAAAGTTTTACCTACTTGTCTTGCTCCGTCAATTAGTAAGGCTTTTTTGTCGTTTTTTATCCAAGAAATAATTGAACTTTCTATTTTTCTTTTTAACATGATCTCACACCTTTCATTATTCTAAGTATAGTATATAAAGATTGAGACATTTACGCAACCATTATTACGATAAAAATGACATTTTTCCAACCAAAAAATAACAATTTCACACATTTTTCCAATTTATATCATTGTTTTTTAAAATAACCAATCTGGTTTTATGGTTTTAAATAATATATCATGCTACTTCTTTTAGTTAAATAATTGCGTAATATCCTTTAAAAAGTAAGGATATGGAGTAAATATTTTATCAAATTATAAACAAATGATTCATTATCGGTGAGATCAGAATTTTCTTTTAGAGTGAAATATAGAGCGACATTTGTCGCTCTAATTTAGAATAATAAAAACTCTTTTACCATATCTACTAGTATAATTGATAGATATAGTGAATTAAATGGTGATGAATTTAAGAATAAATTAAATGATTATGTAGAAAAAGAGGAAATAGATTTTTCTTTAGTAAAAAAGTATATATCTTTGTTTCCTGATAGGACATATAGGAATCTGTATGAAGCAGGTTTGATGATATTAGAAATGGATAATATATGATTGAATTATATAAACCAAATGTTGATGATTTATGGTTTAAAGAGATGATGATGTCTGATGAGAGCACAATGTCTTATAATCATGGGACTATAGCTTTTCCTGAGTCTAAATGGGATAGTTGGTATCAAAGATGGATGAAGGATGATAAGCGTTTTTATCGATATATTTGTGATGAGAATACATTTGTGGGTGAAGTAGCTTATTACTTAGATTTAGAAAGAGAAATATATATTGCGGATGTGATTATTTATGCGCCATATAGGGGTAAGGGATATGGGCATGAAGGCTTATCTTTATTGTGTGAATATGCAAAAAATAATGGTATAGCTGAGTTATATGATGATATAGCCATTGATAATCCATCTATCAATTTATTTCTTAAGTATGGGTTTAAGGAAGTGCTAAGGACTGATGAATATGTTCTTGTTAAGAAGAAGTTGTGAATTTTTTCTAAAAAGAAAGCGTTATTTGCTAGGAATTTGCTAATAAATGTTAACTATGTCAAAATATATTTATTGATAAGGAAAATATCAAATGGGGATTTTATCTAGTATCTTTGGCAAGAAAGAGAACAAGCCTAAGTCAAGCTTAAATACAGAGGAGTATTTAAACTTTTTAGATGCTGAAAAGTTTATAGATAATCTATTAAAAGAAGATGCTTACATTTCAAAGAAGCAATACTTGGATAAGATCGCTTCATATAAGAAAACAATTGATTATTACAGTGTTTTAGAAAGCAGTGGGATGTTAGAATCTTATTGTCTGAATCATGGTGTTTCGTATGAAAACATGATAAAAACATTGGATATTTTAAAGAACATCGAATCATGTGTTGATGAACATAATGACAAATATATTGAGGATAAAAAAGTAAAAGAGAAGTCTTATTTAGATAATATTTTGAAGAAAGTTGATCCAGTTATATTGTTGGATGATGATCAAAGGAATGTTGTCTTAAGTGATGAGGATTATACACTTGTTGTGGCTGGTGCTGGTGCTGGTAAGACTACTACGGTTGCTGCTAAGGTAAAGTATTTGGTTGAGAAGAAAAATATTAAACCAAATGAAATATTGGTTGTATCTTTTACCAATAAGGCTGTTAATGAGTTAAGAGAGAAGATAATTAAGGATTTGGGAATTGAATGTATTATTTCGACTTTTCATTCTATTGGTTATGCGATTATTAATAAGCAATCAGCTGAGAAGATTAATGTTGTTTCTGAAGGTAAGTTATATTATGTTTTACAAGATTACTTTAAGGATTCGGTATTAACTAATAAAGAACTAACAAAAAATTTAATTTTGTTCTATTCATCATACTTTGATGCGCCGTTTGAAGGTGATGATTTAGAAGATTTTTTTAATAGTATTTCCAAGTCAAATTATTCAACTTTGAAGAGTGATTTAGATGAATTTAAACAAGAGGTAATGGATAGAAGAAGCAAGAAGAAGATTACTATTCAAAATGAAGTTTTAAGGTCTTATGAGGAAGTAAAGATTGCGAATTTCTTGTATATGAATAATTTGGATTATCAATATGAGCCGGTATATAAATACAATATTGCATCTTCATCAAAACCTTATACTCCAGACTTCTTAATAAAACAAGGTGATAAGGTTGTATATTTGGAGCATTTTGGAATATCTGAAAGCGGCTATAATCCTTTGTATAATGATGTGCAACTAACTAAATATAAAAATGCGATTAATGATAAAGTTAAGTTACATAGGGAGCATGGAACGAAGCTACTTTATACTTTTTCATCATATAACGATAAGGTATCTTTTATTGATCATCTTGAAAAACAATTAATTGATAATGGTTTTGTGTTAAAGAGACGAACTGATGAAGAGGTAATGGAGAAGATTATTTCTACTGAAGAAAATAGATATATTAGAAAATTGGTTTTATTGTTGTGTAGGTTTATTAATAATTTTAAAACCAATGGTTATGACTTGTCTGATTTTGATAGGATGAGTAATTCTACTAATAACGTTCGTTCTAAATTATTCTTGCAAATTGCTAAAGAGTGTTATCTTGAGTATCAAAGATATTTAAAAGAAAACAATGCGATTGATTTTCAAGATATGATTAATGATTCGGTTAGAGTTTTAAAAAGCATTAAAGATGATGGAAATAAATTAAGATTTAAATATGTGATTGTTGATGAATACCAAGATATTTCAAGACAAAGATTTGACTTAACTTCTGCGTTGTCTGATGTTTGTGATGCAAAGATAATTGCAGTTGGTGATGACTGGCAATCTATTTATGCCTTTAGTGGTTCTGATATTACGTTGTTTACAAAGTTTAAGGAAACGATGGGTTATGCTAAAGAAATAAAGATTGTTAAGACTTATAGAAATTCTCAAGAGGTTATTGATATAGCTGGAAACTTTATTCAAAGGAATTAGGCTCAAATTACTAAGCAATTAATTTCTAATAAGAATATTACTGACCCAGTCATTATTTATACTTATGTAAGTTCTAAAAAGTTGGCGGAAAACAAAAGAAGTGGTACTGATTTTGCGTTGGGTGTTGCGGTTGAGAAAGCGCTTGATAAGATTGTTGATTCAAACAAAAAGCCTAAATCTAATGTTTTGGTTTTGGGTAGGTATGCTTTTGATGCCAATAAACTTGAGAATACTGGTTTGTTTGAAATTGTAGATAAGAAAGGCAAAATTAAGAGTACAAAGTATCCAAAGTTGGATATAACTTTTATGACGGCACATTCTTCAAAAGGACTAGGTTATGATAATGTAATTATCATTAATTGCAAGAATGAAACTTATGGATTTCCTTCAAAGATTGAGGATGATCCAGTGTTATCTTTTGTGATTAAAGGTGATAAATCTATTGAATATGCTGAAGAGAGAAGATTGTTCTATGTTGCGATGACAAGAACTAAGAATAGAGTCTTTTGTATTGCGCCAGAGGAGAATCCTTCTGAATTTTTGCTTGAGTTGAAGCGCGACTATAAGAATGTGGTATTAAATGGTGAATGGAACGAGAATGCTGTTAATGGTCCAAAGAGAAAGCTTTGCCCTGTATGTAAATTCCCTCTTCAATATAGATATAAGAATGCGTTTGGGCTAAGGCTTCATTTATGTACTAATGAACCTGAACTTTGTGGCTTTATGACAAATGATCTCTCTGGTGGCAAGATGTCTATCATGAAATGTGATGAGTGTAAGGATGGTTATCTTATTGTAAAAAGAAGAGGTAATAGTTGTTTTCTAGGATGTACAAATTATACTCATGATGGCAAGGGTTGTAATAAGATGATTGGTATTGATAAATATTATGAAATCAATGGTCAAGATGCTGTTTCTTATGAGCAGCCAAAGGTAAATAAAAAGCACAATAAGAAGATTGTGATTACCGAAACAACAAATGAGAATTTTAATAATCCAAAGGTTGAAGAAGCTGAAATCAAACAGGTGGTTTGGAGAGATAAGAATCTTAATAATGTTTGTTACTGGGTGTTAAAGTCTTTGATTGAAATTAGCGAAACAAGATTTTATGGTGTTAATATGTTGGCTCAAGTTCTACTTGGATTAAGTAGTGAAACAATTAGAGAAAACAATTTTGATAAATTAAATACTTATGGCGTTTATAAAGACATTGATTTCGATGATATTAAAATCATTATTCAATTCTTAATTGATGAAGGTTATATCATTAAGACAGGACAAATGTATCCTGTGTTGCATATTTCTAGCAAGGGAATAGATTATAAGAAGAATATGGATGTTAAGACACTAAAGAAGCTTAAGAAAAACTTAGGCTAGTTACATTAATTATGATGATGTTTAAAAAAGCAGATTCTAACGAATCCGCTAATCTTCAAATTCAATTCTGTAGCTCATTCTGATTTGATTTTCTACTTTGTAACAAACAGATAAAGATTGTGATGCACTAAGCTTAAGTGCCTTTATTGCACTATCTACCTTAGAAGCTTCTTTCATCTTTGCGCTAGATGCTGAAGCGTACGAAATAGAATAAGTATCACTTACTAATTTGTTTTGCATACGTCTCTCAATTAAGTCTTTTATAGTGTTGTTATCTTTATAATAGACTAGTTTAGGAATGGTTGGAGTGTTATGGGATTTGAAATGGCTTGTATGATCTATTGAAAGTTGAAGTGATTCACTTAATTTTCTTTCCGCTTCAATCTCAGCCTTGTTCTTTCCGTTCTTTAATTTCAGTTTTCCCTTTTCTTCGTCAGTTTTCTTTTCTACCATCTTAAAAGAAACACTAACATATTTAGCTCCTAAACAATCAGCTATATTAAATAGTTCTCTAACCCTTTCATCTTTTAAATATATAGCATATTGGTTTGAATCAATATATTCGCCTGGAACATATGGGTTGGCAAAATAAACGCCTTCTTCAGTAGCTCCATTTAATGTGATGTTAAATTTGCTAAATGATGACAAATAAATGTTTAAAACATCAAGGTCTCTTGATTCAGACATGAAACCAAAAGAGTTTAAACAAAATGGATTGCTCATTCTTTTATCATCGCTTTTAACGATATTTAACAATGGATAATGCTCGTAGTTTGTTGGAATATCTTCATCAAATATTGGACGTAGAGTTCTTAAGTCGTATTCCTTTTTTCTTAGCTTGTTAGCATCTTGTTGCGTTTCTATCCATACTTTTGCCTTCTTAACACCAGAGTCCGCTAGAATGGCAGCATCTTCAGCAACATCTTTTGCTTTTTCAGCGATTTCGCTTGCTTTTTCTAAAGCTACTGGGGTTGTGTCCTTAACCCATTGAACTGCATTTTCACTAGTTTCTTTAATTTTGTTTAGAACGTTTTTCCTAATATCATTCTTTTCATCTGCAACATTGTTTCTTGTATCTTGTTCGCTCATTATTATTCTCCCCTATAAGATGTATTTTGTTGTATATTTGAATTTATATTTCAAAGCATTAGATATTAATTATTTTCATTATAACATCTATGAAAAGTGCTGTTTGAATGATAAAAAGTGTTCTCAAATGAGAACACTAATAATAAACATTCGCAATAACAGGATAATGATCAGTTGGATAGATGGTGTTATAAGAGGATGTAATCTTATTAACTTCATCAATAGATAGATTATCTGATATAAAGATATGATCTATTGGAAGGTGTTTATATAAGAAGGAACCAACATTGCCTCTAAGGGTTGATCCCATTTCATCATACGATAGGTCTTTTAATCTTTTGCTTAAAAGACGTAGGGCAGGTGACAACCTAGTACAGTTAAAGTCACCACATAGTAGAGTAAAGTCACCTTGTTGGTACTTATGAATTATCTTTGAAAGAATAATTGCTTGCTTAGTACGTACAAAAGGGAAGTTAGCGTCTAAGTGTGTATTAAAGACAGTGAATGTTTTATTAGTTAACTTGTCTTTTAAATATACATAGGTAACGATACGAGGAAATTGGGAAAGAAGATATTTAGATCCTTTCTTGGTTACTGTATCTGATAGCCATAGGGTTTTTCCTTCTATTAGTTCGTATTTATCTTTGTTGAAAAGAATTGAAGAATATTCATCACTTAAAAGAGAATGTCTAGATTCTCCAAAGATAGAGTATTTATTTAAAATATCTTTAAGATAAGGAAACATTGAATCAGTTAGTTCTTGTACACCGATGATGTCTGGTGTGTATTCCTCTAACATAGAACTAATGGCTTTTATTCTAATGTTAAATGGTGGATTGCCTGGTATGTTGGCTCCACTTGTTAATAAGTTTAGGCTCATAATTTTAAAAGAATTCATGAAGTTATTATATGACTTTATTTGATTGTGTATTACTGAAACAATTTTCTGAAAATATATTGACAAGTTTGTTAAAAAATAGTAAAACTTTTTCATAAGCAAGGATAAGGAAAAGTAGGCATCTACGAAATTAAGTGAGTGGGGAGGTAGTGAGAACCCTGTATTTACGAGATATTGAAAGAACACCTAGGAGTTTCAAACCGAAGTAATAGTAGGCTTTGACGGAGTTGGACCGTTATCTTACCAAATTTCAATGATGGTTGAAAGAGTGATTGGTTGTTAGATCAATAATTTGGGTGGTACCGCGGAGTTTTACAGTTCTTCGTCCCATGGGATGAAGGAACTGTTTTTTATTTTTTAGGAGGCGTACTATGTGTGGAATTATTGTATCAACTGATGTTTTAACTAAATTAGAAGATTTTAAGTGTTATTCGTCACTAAATATTAGCCATTATTCTTTAAATAACGACACATTATTTTAGCCATAGTTATTAAATGATGTTAAATAATTACTT
>ERZ827168.3828-NODE-3828-length-14756-cov-3.526359_pt1 | contig 14756 bp, 9 predicted proteins | sample MGYA00519868_ERZ827168 | MGnify/ENA primary metagenome ERZ827168 (study PRJEB31778, sample SAMEA3449271) | human gut metagenome | biome: human gut; feature: human-associated habitat; material: faeces | place: United Kingdom | collected 2010/2012 ...
CGAGAGCATGAAATGCGAAGCAATCCGTGTATCATAGGGGGCAAAATACCTTTTGCCCCCAACATCATTGGATTGCAGGTGAACAGGTAGAAATCGTAAAGAGATATGCAGGACAGAAAAATGACTGGAACGGAAAAGGGAGGGGTATTAAAGTGGAAAAAGAAAAAATTTCAGGTATCAAGCAGCAGTGCTTTTCCTCAATTGACAGCCGGGCGGATGCCATTTTTGAGCTGGGACGCGCCTTGTTCGCTCACCCGGAGCTTGGATTTAAGGAGTTTGAGACAAAGAAGCTACTGCTGGAATTTCTGACAAAGGAAGGCTTTACGGTACAGCAGGAATATGCCCGGACCGGATTTCAGGTATCGATCGGGTCAGGACATCCGCATATAGCACTGATCGCGGAGATGGATGCGATTCCGACGCCAGGGCATCCGATGGCAAACCATGCAGATCAGGAGGCAGCGCACAGCTGCGGACACAGCAGCCAGTGTGCGATTGCAGTGGCGGCACTGCTGGCATTAAAGGACAGCGGAGCGGCAGCCGATGGCGGGATGGTCAGCCTGTTTTTTACCCCGGCAGAGGAATACACGGACATGGAATTTCGAAAGGAGCTGATCGCAAAGGGCGAAATTCAGTATCCGGCCGGAAAGATTCAGATGCTTGCAGACGGTGTGCTGAAGGATGTGGATGTGTGTCTGCATATGCATGCGATGGGTGAATCAAAGTACCATTTTGCAGTGGATTCATCGCTGGCAGGTTTCATTTACAAGAAATTCATTTTCCATGGACGCGGCGCACATGCGGCGGTACTCCCGCATCTCGGAGTAAATGCTCTGAATGCATTTGCGCTGTTCCAGAGTGCAGCGGGGATGCTCCGGGAGACCTTTGTGGACGAGGATAAGAATCGTTTTCATGGCATCGTGACGGAAGGCGGCCAGACGGTCAATTCGATCCCGGAGCGGGTCGTATATGAGGGATATGTGCGCTCTTTTAATACGGAGCAGATGCAGCAGCTTTCCAACCGGCTGACAAATGCGGCCAGTCATTGTGCAATGGCGATCGGCGGCACCTGCGAGGTGGAGGATACACCGGGCTATCTGCCATTTCACCCATGCCATGCACTCTCAGAGGTGGCGCATCAGAATATGCTGGCTTTTGTTCCGGAGGAAGCTATTCTAAAGGACGAAAAAAGCGTGGCGGCCGGGGATATCGGTGATCTCGGTGCTTTTATTCCGTGCATTCAGTTCGGCTACGGCGGCATCACAGGTATCATTCACGGCAAGTCAATGCAGATCGCGGATGAGCCGCGCGTCTACCTGGAGACTGCAAAGATTCTGGCGGCGACCGCCGTGGATCTGCTGCAGCAGGCAGGGCTGGTGGAACACATCTGCGATGCGTTTCAGCCGGAGATGACGTGGGAGGAGTATGAAGCGTACCGTGGTGCTGAATCGTTATAAAGATACAGCATTCGCATGGCATCGTTATATGGCTTCCGGTGCAGTAATGCTGAATTCGGTGGCTGATTTTGCACAGGCATGAAAATCTTCTCACGTTTGGGATTGCGAAGATGCAGATTATCTTCTATAATAGAATAGCCAAAAAGAAATGCAGGATGACAGTTCTATGGGCCGTCATCCTGTTTTGCTCTGCCCTCTGGCAGCTTTTTTGACGGGCATATTTGGCAACTGCCTGCTGCTTGCGGCGGGGGATTCAATTCAGGAAACAGATAGAAGAGAGGAAAGCAGAATATGAAATATATTGAAGCATTTCGTGAAGGAGACAAGATCAACGAGGTTTATCTTTGCAAATATAAGCAGGCGGCGACCGCGAAAAACGGAAAAGCCTATGAGAACGTGATTCTTCAGGACAAGACAGGAACGATTGATTCCAAAATATGGGATCCGAATTCTTCCGGGATCGGAGACTTTGAGGTGATGGATTATGTCTTTATCACCGGAGATGTCACGAATTTTCAGGGAACGCTGCAGCTGAATATCAAGCGAGTGCGCAAGGCGGACGAGTCCGAGTATGTCGCACAGGATTACCTTCCGGTCAGTGAGAAGAACATTGATGAGATGTATCGGGAGCTGATGGGCTATATGAGCCAGGTAGAGAATCCGTATCTGCAGAAGCTGATTCAGATGTACTTTGTAGAAAATGAGGCCTTTATCTCAGCATTTAAGAGTCATTCTGCGGCGAAGACGGTACATCACGGATTTGTAGGCGGACTGCTGGAGCACACGCTTGGCGTCGTAAAGCTCTGCGATTTTTATGTGAAACAGTACCCGTACCTGAAGCGGGATCTGCTCTTTACGGCAGCGCTGTTTCATGATGTCGGAAAGCTCAAGGAGATATCCGGCTTTCCTGAAAACGATTATACAGATGATGGACAGCTGCTCGGTCATATCGTGATGGGGTGTGAGCTTGTCGGATTTGGCTGCCGCCATATCAAAAATTTCCCGAAGAAGCTGATGAGCGAGCTGCAGCATTGCATTTTAGCCCATCACGGTGAGCTGGAATACGGTTCTCCGAAGAAGCCGGCGCTGGCAGAAGCAATGGCATTAAATTATGCGGACAATACAGATGCGAAGCTCGAGACGATGCGTGAGATTTTAAAGGGAGCCGGGACATCCAAGGACTGGCTCGGCTACAATCGCCTGTTTGAGTCAAATCTGCGTCAGAGCTCAGAGCTGTAGAATAGGAGAGAGCATGCGAAAAGACGATCTTATTACAGTGACCATTGAAGATTTAAGCAGTGAAGGTCTGGGCGTCGGGCATTACGATGGCATGGCATTTTTTATAAAAGATACGGTGATCGGGGATGTGACAGAGGCGAAGATCATGAAGCTGAAAAAGACATACGGCTATGCACGGCTGACCCGTCTTATTACGCCAAGCCCGGATCGCATTGCAGCGAGGTGTCCGGTGGCGCGTCAGTGCGGCGGCTGTCAGATCCAGGCGATGAGCTATCCGGCACAGCTGCGCTTTAAAGAAGCAAAGGTGCGAAACAATCTGGTCCGCATCGGAAAATTTGAACATCCGCCGATGGAGCCGATCATCGGTATGGAGGAACCGTTCCGCTACCGGAACAAAGCGCAGTTCCCGGTTGGAATGTCGAAGGATGGGCGTATCATTGCCGGATTTTATGCCGGCCGAACACATGCGATTATCGAGTGTGAGGACTGTCTGCTTGGTGTGGAGGAAAATCGGGTTATTCTGGATCTGGTGCTGGAGCATATGAAGGAATATCATATCCGCCCATATGAGGAACTGACAGGGAAAGGCCTTGTACGCCACGTAATGATCCGTAAAGGCTTTGCGACCGGAGCGGTGATGGTCTGTCTGATCGTGAATGGTGATAGCCTGCCGCATGCGGACGCGCTGGTAGAAAGGCTGCGCACGATCCGGGGGATGGCGAGCATTACATTAAACATCAACCGTGAGCAGACGAATGTGATTATGGGACGTGAAATAAAATTGCTGTGGGGGCAGCCGTACATTGAGGATACGATCGGAAGCGTCCGTTTCCGAATCTCACCGCTCTCTTTTTATCAGGTCAATCCACTTCAAACGGAGAAGCTCTACAATAAGGCGCTGGAATATGCGGGGCTGACCGGTGAAGAGACGGTATGGGATCTGTACTGTGGTATCGGCACGATCTCCCTTTTTCTGGCTCAGCGCGCGAAACAGGTATACGGTGTCGAGATTGTTCCGGCCGCGATTGAGGACGCAAAAGCCAATGCCGCGCTGAATGGTATGACGAACGCAGAATTTTTTGTCGGAAAGGCAGAGGAAGTCCTACCGGAAAAATATGAAAAGGAAGGCATCACCGCTGATGTCATCGTCGTAGACCCACCACGCAAGGGCTGTGAGGAGAGCGTACTTGCGACCATGATACAGATGGCTCCGAAGCGTATCGTTTACGTCAGCTGCGACAGTGCGACTCTGGCCCGCGACCTGAAGTACCTGTGCCATCATGGCTATGAGTTGACGCGCTGTTGCCCGACGGATATGTTTGGAAATTCAGTGCATGTGGAAACAGTTTGCTTGCTGTCAAGGAAGGATAAATAAAGACTGAAAAGTGACGTATTTCCGGGTTTTTGTAAGCCTGGTATCATCAGAGAAGCCTAGCGGGAAATCCTGCAAGTAGCGAAGCTAGGCCCTGTCAGCAGAGCTGCAGGGATGGATTGCGAATATCCGCTTTGACTTGCGCGGAATAGTAAAAGCTACGCCGCTGCTGACAGACTCAGCTGCAAAGTGACAGGAATGCGCTGGAGAAACACTATGCGAAAGACCGCTTGCAGATTTACCTGCTGCGTGCTATGATGGCAGGAGAAAAATCTGCAAGAGGTACAAAACGATGAAAAAAATATGGGCAAAAGAGTCATGGAGCGGATTTCGAATGATCCTGATGCTGATGCTTCTCGTATGTGCGTTTATTACGGGACTTCGGCGTCAGGATTTTTACGGTGAGGAAACGCAGACCGCAATCGGATGGGACACATCGGTGGAGCCGCAGAGCATACCGGGGCTCGGAGAAAACACGGTGATTTCACAGGAATTCTATGCACAGGATGGAATACTGGAGCTGATCTATGTGTCGATCGGTGCGCACGGGACGACCGGGAGTATGCTTATCACCTTGCAGGATGCGGATGGCGCGATCCTGGCGACGCGGGAGCTGCCGTGCGATGCACTGGTGGAAAATGGCGCGCAGGGTATTTCTTTTCATATCCGCGTACAGCCAGGGAAAAAATATGTGTATACCATTTCTTTTTCCGGTATTACAGATGAATATCCGCAGCTGCAGACATTGCCGTGTCTTTCCGAAGGAGAGCTGGGAGCGCTGACGGTCAATGCGCAGGCACAGGAGCAGAAGCTGTACGGCCTGTTTGTTTATCAGTCTTATTACACGCAGAATCCGCTGTGGTGGCTGTTTGCGGGGATGACGGTGCTGTTGTTTTTTTATGCGGTACTGTATCCTCTGATTCCGGTATGGCAGACGCATCTTCTGCCGCTTTTTCTGGTCGGACATGTCGTGCTCGGGGTGTGTTTGCTGGAGATTGCGGCTGGAAATACGTTGATGACATTGATCGGGCAGAGGCTGTTTTACAATTGCATTTTCTGTTTCTTCCTGTTTGCGGTGCTGTCTGTATTTCTTTGGAGAGGCGGCTGGCTGTTGAGGTCGGGGACAGTCCTTTGCTTTGTGATCGGTGTGGCGGAGTATTATGTGCTGGAGTTCCGGGGAAGCCCGTTGCATCCGGCTGACCTGCTCAGTATTGGGACGGCAGGGGAAGTGAGCAGTGCATACAAGTTTGATTTGCCGATCTCGATGTGTGCCGCTTTTTTCCTGATGCTCACGGTATTTGCAGTTGAGCATAAGATTCGTTTTGTGCGCTATACCGGAAAGCAGCGTATCGTCTGGTTTTGTGTGCTCGCGGTGCTCACTGCAGGGGGCTTTGGGTATCTTCAGTCGCAGCCGATCCTGTCGACCGGGAAAAACGGAGGATTTTTCTGGAATCTCACGTCGTCGTATGAGAAGTACGGATATTTTCTGGCGACCTATATTTATGAGAACTATCAGAAGGTGGAAAAACCGGAGGGATATTCTGCGGAAGCAGTGGAGCAGCTGATGACGGAGCTGATACAGGAGCAGACAGAAAAATCCGGACAGCTGCCGAATATCATTGCGATCATGAACGAGTCTTTTACCGACTTTGCAAGTGTGGGCGGGATTCAGACATCGAAGCAGCTGTTGCCTTTTATTGATTCTTTACAGGAAAATACCGTAAAGGGAAATTTATATGTACCGGTATTCGGAGGTGGTACGGCGAATACGGAGTTTGAATTTCTGACGGGAAGCACGATGCAGTTTCTGCCAACCGGAAGCACGCCGTATCAGGCTTATGTCAAACGGGAGCTGCCATCCTTAGCCTCGTATCTGAAACAGTATGGTTATGAGACACTGGCCTGCCATTTTGCGAGCGGATCAAACTGGAACCGGGATCAGGTGTATCCACTGCTCGGATTTGATACTTTTCTTACGGATACGGATGTCGGTGAGCTGGAAGAGATTCACGGCTATCCATCCGATCAGGCAGATTATGAGGAGGTATGCCGCCAGTATGAGGCGTGGAAGGATTCCGGGATCTCGGAGCATTTCTTCTGCTTTAATGTCACGATCCAGAATCATGGAGGCTATCTTTCCGGCTACCGAAGTGAGGATGCACCACAGTATAACGGTGGACAGACATCCGATGATGTGGAAGAGTATCTTTCCCTGCTGAGAGAATCCGATCGGGCCTTTGAACAGCTGGTAAACTATTTTGAGCAGGAGGAGGAGCCGACGGTCATCCTGATGTTTGGCGACCACTGGCCGCGGCTGAATAATGCGTTCATAAACAGCATGGCAAATCAGGCAGATACTGAAAATGAACTGGAGAAAAATCAGAACAAATATGTGACGCCGTTTGTTATCTGGGCGAACTATAATATAGAAGAAACACAGATTGAAAAATTGTCGGCCAACTATCTGGCGGCAGAGCTTTTGCAGGTGGCAGGGGTGCCGGTGAATGCATACCAGAATTTTCTGCTGAATCTCTCAGAAGAGGTGCCGGTCATTGATACACTCGGATTTATTCAGTCGGATGGGCTCTATGCGGATTCCGGGGAAATGCTGGATGCATCGAGCCGGGAGGGACTGCAGGAATATGTGCTGCTGCAGTATGCGCATTTATTCGGAAAGAACGAGGATTTTGCAGCATTTTTTAACCGAATCAAGTAAGTCCCCTGTATCAATGGGGTGAAGCAATAAAATCATGGAAGAAACTTCGAAATGATGCTATAATAAGACACGTTCCGAAAAGCAGCTATTTTTCGTGGAAAAATGAGCGGAATATGATACAGGGACGAAAGGAAAGAAAAATGCCATTTGAATTTACAAGCAGAGTTCGTTACAGCGAGACAGATCCGGAGGAAAAGCTGACACTCGTATCACTGGTGGATTATTTTCAGGATGCTTCGACGTTTCAGTCTGAGGACTGTGGAGTCGGGACGCGTTTCCTGAAGAAGCAGGATCTGGCGTGGATGATTTTATCGTGGCAGATTGAGATTTTGCGCAGACCGTATTTGGCGGAGCCGATTACGGCACAGACATGGCCGTATGGTTTTAAGGCATTTTACGGCTACCGGAATTATGCGCTGGTGGATGCCGGAAAAAATTATCTCGCAAAAGCAAACAGTGTATGGGCATTGATTGATTTGCAGACCGGAAAGCCCGTGCGGGTTGCAGAAGAGCATGTGGCAAGGTATAAAATGGAAGAAAAGCTGGATATGGAATATCAACCGCGTAAACTTAAGCTGCCGCAGGACTGTGTAAAGCGGGAGCCTTTTACGGTATGCCGCTATCACCTGGATACGAACAATCATGTCAATAACGGACAGTATATCCGGATGGCGGAGGAATATCTTCCGGAGGGCTTTGAGACCGGATATTTGCAGGTAGAGTATAAAAAGCAGGCACATTTACACGATGTCATTTATCCGTATGTGCATCAGGATGCGCAGACCGTAACGGTCGGGCTGTGCGATGAAGCAGGAAAGCCGTATGCGGTGCTGTCACACCGCGCGGCAGATTCAGGCAGCGACAAAGCTGCAGAAAAAAGGGAGGACGCATGATACAGGCAGGAGAAAGACAGGAGTTAATCATTGTAAAAGAGACCGGATTCGGTATCTATCTGGCAGAGCACAAGGAGAGCAGCGAGAAAGTGCTGTTGCCGAAAAAGGAAGTGGACGAGGGGATGAAGCCGGGTACGAAGGTGGAAGTATTCGTATATCTGGATTCAAGTGACCGTCTGATTGCGACGCGGCGGGAGCCGATGGTGACGATTGGGAGGACCGCTGTGCTCAAGGTCAAGGATGTGACGAGGATTGGCGCATTTCTGGACTGGGGACTGGAAAAGGATCTGCTGCTTCCGTTCCGCGAGCAGACCGGAAAAGTATATCCGGGGGATGAGTGCCTCGTAGCGCTGTATCTGGATAAGAGCAGCCGTCTGTGTGCGACCATGCGGGTCTATCCATATTTGAAGAAAAATTCCCCGTATCAGGTCAATGACCAGGTACACGGAAGAGTTTATGAGCTCAGCAGCAATTTCGGCGCATTTGTGGCAGTGGATGACCAGTATTCTGCACTGATTCCAAAGCGTGAGAGCGGGGTGCAGGGAATCCGCGTCGGGGATCGGGTGCAGGCCCGCGTTTCCGGAGTAAAGGAGGATGGCAAGCTGGATCTTAGTATTCGGGAAAAGGCATATCTGCAGATCGATGAGGATGCGGAGAATGTGCTCGGCATTATCGAAGAATTTGACGGGGTACTGCCGTTTGATGACAAAGCAAGGCCGGAGACGATTCAGCGTGAGTTTGGTCTGAGTAAGAATGCGTTCAAGCGTGCGGTCGGAAGATTGCTCAAGGAGGGGCGCATTGCCATCGCAGACGGAAAGATCCGGAAGGTAGACTAGGAGGCTGCTGCTTTGAATTTTACACATCTGCATGTCCATACAGAGTACAGTCTGCTGGACGGTTCGAATAAAATTAAAGAGTATGTGGCCAGGGTTAAGGAGCTCGGTATGGACAGTGCGGCGATCACCGATCATGGCGTCATGTATGGTGTGATCGATTTTTACCGGGAGGCAAAAGCGGCCGGGATCAATCCGATCCTCGGCTGCGAGGTCTATGTAGCACCAAATTCCCGCTTTGACCGGGAGGTCGGAAGTGATGAGGACCGGTATTACCATCTGGTTCTGCTGGCGGAGAACAATCAGGGCTACGCCAATCTGATGAAGATCGTTTCGCTTGGTTTTGTAGAGGGCTTTTACTACCGGCCGCGTGTGGACAAAGAGCTGCTTCGGCAGTACCATGAGGGAATCATTGCATTGAGTGCCTGTTTGGCAGGCGAGGTGCCACGGTATCTGACGAGAGGCTTATATGAGGAAGCGCGTCAGACCGCATTGGAATATCAGGAAATTTTTGGAAAGGACAATTATTTTCTGGAGCTTCAGGATCACGGAATCCCGGATCAGAGGCTCGTCAATCAGCAGCTTCTGCGGATGAGTGAGGAGCTGCATATTCCGCTGGTCGCAACAAACGATGTGCATTATACTTACGAGGATGATGTGGCAGCACATGATATCCTTCTGTGTATCCAGACCGGCAAGAAGCTGACAGATGAAAATCGTATGCGCTATGAGGGCGGACAGTATTTTGTAAAATCGCCGGAGCAGATGGCGGAGCTGTTTCCATATGCGCTTCAGGCACTTGAAAATACACATAAGATTGCAAAACGATGCCATGTGGAGATCGAATTTGGCGTGACCAAGCTGCCACGCTTCGATGTGCCATCGCCATATACTTCGTGGGAATACCTGAACAAGCTCTGTTATGAGGGACTGGATGAGCGTTACGGCGACCGTGCCGAAGAGCTGAAGCCCCGCCTGAAATATGAGCTCGATACGATTCAGAAGATGGGCTATGTCGATTATTTCCTGATCGTGTGGGATTTTATCCGTTATGCCAGAGATCATGGTATTCCGGTAGGACCGGGGCGGGGCTCGGCCGCCGGCAGTATCGTTTCTTATACGCTCGGCATTACACAGCTGGATCCGATCCGGTACAATCTGCTCTTTGAGCGTTTTCTGAATCCGGAGCGTGTATCCATGCCGGATATTGACGTAGATTTTTGCTTCGAGCGCAGACAGGAGGTCATCGACTATGTTGTGCGGAAATATGGCAAGGATTGTGTAGCGCAGATTGTCACCTTCGGTACGATGGCGGCGCGCGGTGTCATCCGCGATGTCGGGCGTGTGATGGATCTTCCGTATGCGCTTTGTGATTCGATTGCAAAAATGATCCCGCAGGAGCTGAATATCACGATCGATAAAGCACTCGAGATGAATCATGAGCTGAAAACGCTTTATGATACAGATGAGAAAATAAAAGAGCTCATCAATATGTCCAGACGTCTGGAGGGCTTGCCGCGCCATACGTCGATGCATGCGGCGGGTGTCGTCATCAGCCAGAAGGAAGTGGATGAATATGTTCCTCTGTCCAGAGCGGCGGATGGCACAATCGTGACACAGTTTACGATGACGACCCTGGAGGAGCTTGGCCTTTTGAAGATGGATTTTCTGGGGCTTCGGACACTGACGGTCATTGACAATGCGGTGCGGCTTGTGGCGAAGGATACCGGACGGAAGCTGGACATGCTGAAAATCGATTACAACGACAGGGCGGTGCTCGACTCGATCGGCACCGGAAAGACGGAGGGTGTGTTCCAGCTCGAAAGTGGCGGGATGAAGAACTTTATGAAGGAGCTGAAGCCGCAGAGCCTGGAGGATATCATCGCCGGTATTTCTCTGTACCGTCCGGGTCCGATGGACTTTATTCCGCAGTATATCCGCGGAAAAAATAATCCGGAGACGATCACCTACGATTGCCCGCAGCTGCAGCCGATTTTGGAGCCGACCTACGGGTGTATCGTCTATCAGGAGCAGGTCATGCAGATCGTGCGGGATCTGGGCGGCTATACCTTAGGACGAAGCGATCTCGTGCGACGCGCCATGTCAAAAAAGAAAGCGGCAGTCATGGCAAAGGAACGCCAGAACTTTGTATATGGAAATAAAGAAGAGGATGTTCCGGGCTGCATCGCAAATGGAATTGACGAAAAAACCGCAAACAAAATTTATGATGATATGACGGATTTTGCCAAATATGCGTTTAATAAGTCACATGCGGCGGCATATGCACTCGTGGCCTATCAGACGGCGTATCTGAAGTATTATTATCCGGTAGAGTTCATGGCGGCGCTGATGACGTCCGTGATCGACAATCCGCCAAAGGTGGCAGAGTACATCCTGACATGTCGACAGATGGGCATCCGGATCCTGCCGCCGGACATTAACGTCGGTGAGGCAGGCTTTACCGTAGATGGAAAAAATATCCGCTATGGTCTGTCTGCAATCAAGAGCATCGGACGTCCGGTCATCGATGCGGTCGTGGAGGAGCGCACCCTGGGTGGTTCATACCGCAGCCTGAAGGATTTTATTGAGCGTCTGACCGGGAAAGAAACGAATAAGCGGACGATAGAGAATTTCATCAAATCCGGAGCTTTTGACGGCCTGGGTGGGACAAGAAAGCAGTTTATGATGATCTATGCAGACATTATGGACCGCATCGCACACGAAAAGAAGAGCAGTATGACCGGGCAGATGACACTGTTCGATCTGATGGGCGAGGATGATAAGCGCGAGTATGAGATTCAGCTGCCGAAGGTCGGAGAGTATGACAAGGAGCAGCTTCTGGCTTTTGAAAAAGAGGTGCTTGGCATTTACGTCAGCGGACATCCGCTGGAAAAATACGAAGCGCTCTGGAAGCATGTGATCACAAATGTAACGTCAGACTTTGCGCTGGATGAGGAGACCGGGCATTCCAAAGTGATGGATGGCAACCGGGCTGTGATCGGAGGAATCCTCACAGACAAGCGTGTAAAATATACGAAGACGAACAAGACAATGGCGTACCTGACGGTCGAGGACTTGGTCGGGACGGTCGAGGTCGTCGTATTCCCGAAGGACTATGAGAAAAATCTGCAGTATCTCAATGTGGATGACCGTGTGTTTATCCGTGGCCGTGTCAGCAGCGAGGATGACCAGTCGAGCAAACTGATCTGTGAAAAAATTTTCCGGTTTGACGAGGTGCCACAGGAGCTGTGGATCCAGTTTGCAACTATTTCGGACTACCGTGCAAGGGAGAAGCAGCTGTTTGACCTGCTGCGGAATTCCGACGGGAAGGATTACGTTGTGATCTATGTGCGTGACGGGCGTTCCGTGCGCAGGCTCGGAGACAACTGGACGGTGCGCGCGGATGAATCGCTGCTTGGTGCGCTTTCAGAGGCGTTCGGGGCAGACAATGTACGTCTGACACAAAAGAAAATCTAGGACTGTTTCTTTACAAAAGGCACAAAAAGGATTAGAATGAAAAAAACGGATTTGGCAGGAGGTACAGTATGGCAAAGGAAGTTAAGACCATCGGCGTGCTGACAAGCGGTGGGGATGCACCTGGAATGAATGCGGCAATTCGTGCCGTAGTCCGTAAGGCGTTGTCCCAGGGGCTGAAGGTAAAAGGAATTAATCAGGGATATAAAGGCCTGTTAAATGAAGAAATCATTGATATGGATGCAAGATCTGTATCAGATACGCTCGCCAAGGGCGGTACGATTCTGTACACAGCCCGTTGCTCGGCATTCCGCACAGAGGAAGGGCAGAACCAGGCGGCAGAGATCTGCCGGAAGCATGGCATTGATGGTCTGGTTGTCATCGGTGGCGACGGTTCTTATGCAGGTGCGCAGAAGCTGGCTGCACGCGGAATCAATACGATCGGTGTCCCGGGTACGATTGATCTGGATATTGCCTGCACCGATTATACGATCGGCTTTGACACAGCGGTGAATACGGCGATGGAAGCGATCGACAAGGTGCGTGATACCTCCACGTCTCATGAGCGCTGCAGTATCATTGAGGTAATGGGAAGAAATGCCGGATATATCGCTTTGTGGTGCGGTATTGCTAATGGAGCGGAGGATATCCTGCTTCCGGAGCTGTACGATTATGATGAGCAGGTACTGATCAACAACATCATCAATAACCGTAAGCGCGGGAAAAAGCACCACATCATCATCAATGCAGAGGGTATCGGACATTCGACCAGTATGGCGCGTAGAATCGAGGCGGCAACCGGAGTGGAGACACGTGCGACGATCCTTGGACACATGCAGCGTGGCGGAAGCCCGACGTGCCGAGACCGCGTTTACGCATCTGTGATGGGAGCCTATGCGGCAGATCTGCTTGCAGAGGGCAAGACAAACCGTGTGGTCGCATATCGCGACGGCAAGTATGTGAACTACGACATTGATGAGGCGCTGGCGATGCAGAAGAGCCTGCCGGAGTATGTCGTGAGAGTCGCAAAAGCGATGACGATTTAACCGAATCAAGTAAGCAGTAAAGAATAGCATAGTATCAGGCAGGGTGATCAGGTTTTGCATCCTGCCTGATTTTTTGAACGCAGGTCGCGAAGCTAGGCCCTGTCAGCAGAGCTGCAGGGATGGACTGCGAATATCTGCCTTGACAGAAAGGGATACAAACAGGAAAGGATACGAAATGGGGATGGAAAAAATTACAAGCACCGCGAATCCACAGGTGCGCCAGCTCATTCAGCTGCAGAAGAAGGCGCGTCTGCGCAAAGAGGAGGATGTCTTTACGGTAGAAGGCATTAAGATGTATCAGGAAGTACCCATGGATCGGCTTGTGCACAGTTACGTTTCAGAGAGCTTTTTCCAGAGACAGCCGGAGCTGTTCTGTGGAAGAGAAAAGACGACGACTCTGCTCTCAGACCGGGTATTTGAGAGTGTGTCAGATACAAAGACGCCACAGGGCATTCTCTGCCTGGTACGGCAGTCACACTATACGCTGACGGAGCTGATGCCGAAGAAGGAGCATGGGACTTTGCCGTTGATTATGGCGCTTGAGAACCTGCAGGATCCGGGCAATTTAGGGACGGTGCTGCGGACCGCAGAGGGGGCAGGTGTGACCGGAATCCTGCTGTCCTCCGGCTGTGTTGATCTGTATAATCCAAAGGTAATCCGTTCTACGATGGGATCAATTTATCGAATGCCGTTTTTCGTGGCGGATGATTTTCATGCGGCGATCCGGGAGCTGAAGGGGCACGGTGTTCGCTGGTATGCGGCACATTTAAAGGGAGAAGACAGCTACGACCGGCAGGATTACCGTCAGCCGACCGGATTTCTGATCGGAAATGAGAGCCGCGGACTTTCCGATGAGACCGCAGAGCTGGCGGACTGTTATATCCGGATTCCGATGTGCGGAAGGGTGGAATCGCTGAACGCAGCAGTGGCTTCTGCGATACTGATGTATGAGGCCAGTCGGCAACGGCATATCTAAAGGTTTGCCGCGTCAAAGAAGACGCTGCCTGGAGTGGTTAAATATTTCTTGACAAATTTAAGAAAACATTATAGAATATGCACGTAACATGACTTAACAAATACGTAACAATTTTAAAGGAAATGTTAAAAAGACTTTCCGAGGAGGAGATTTAGTAATGAAAAAAAGAAATGCACGCGCTGTTTTATGTACATTTTCCGTCATTGGTTTTTCTGTAATGACAGGTACGGCAGCAATGGCAGCTGAGGACTCGGACAGGATTACGATTCCGTATTTGCAGGAGAATGCATGGGACGAGCTGGTAATGACAAATGATGATGCAGTCAGCACGGGAGTCAATATTCGTGCGACAGCAGATGAGAACAGCGAGATTATCGGATATCTGTATCAGGGTGGTGCAGCCTGGGTTCTTAATAAGGGCGATGAGTGGACGGAGATCAGCTCCGGAGGCGTGACCGGATTCGTAAAGAACGAGTATCTTTTATATGGACGTGATGTGATTGGCCTGGCAGACCATTATGGTCTGGAAGGCGTAAAGACGACATGGGATGATGTAAACCTCTATGCGTCGGAGAACAATACATCAGAAGCAATGGCTACGATTGACAGCGGTACATATTATCCGCTCGTGGCAGAGGATGGAAAGTGGCTGACGGTTCAGAACTGTGCAGATGATACGGCCTGTGTATCGAGCGAGGATGTTTCCCGCGTACTGATTCTGGATACGGCAGTATCTAAGGATGATGTATA
>ERZ827168.3829-NODE-3829-length-14755-cov-3.853605_pt1 | contig 14755 bp, 11 predicted proteins | sample MGYA00519868_ERZ827168 | MGnify/ENA primary metagenome ERZ827168 (study PRJEB31778, sample SAMEA3449271) | human gut metagenome | biome: human gut; feature: human-associated habitat; material: faeces | place: United Kingdom | collected 2010/2012 ...
CGCCGGGAAGAGCGCTCTGCGAGCGCGGGTTGGGGGGGATGGGGGCAGGAAAGCAAACTAAAGGCGGGGTTGGCAGGCGACAAGCAAGGCAAGCCCCTCGCAACAGAACGAAAGGAAGAACCACCATGCACCATCGGAGCAAAGCAAAAAAACCGCTGCCGGCAGCAATCGTGCTGCTGACGGCAATCCTCCTGGCAGGATGCACCGCACAGCCGATCCCGGGCGGAATGACACGCCGCCGCGCAGGTCTGTCCTATACGGAAGCGGCGTTCGCGGCGGACGTCCGGGGCAGTCTCATACGCACGGAACCGGACGGATACACAGGTGACCCCGCACGCGCAGGGGCAAGCCTGACCGGACAGCCGCGAGCCTTCGCCGCAACCGTGACCGTCACGGCACCGACCGGGGACGGCAGACGGGTGGAGATCGTGTATACGGAACCGGCATCCCTGGCGGGGCTGACCGTCACAGCCGAACGCGCCGCGCCCGCCGGGAGCAGCGCAGAAAACGGAGAGGCTCCCGCCGCAGAAACGCGCGTGACGGTCGCGCTGGATGACCTGTCCGCAACGGCGACGGACGGGCGGTTCGACCGCCTGCTGCTGCCCGCATGGGCACTGCTGGCGGAGGGGGATATCACGGAAACCGGACGGGACGCCGACGGACGGCGGACGGTGACGGTCACGGCGGCAGGCGTGCGGATAGTCTTTGCCTTCACGGAGAAGGCGCAACGCCCGGCGCTCCTGCGGCTGGAGGCGGACGGCTACGGCGCGGAGATGCGGATAAGCTGGAAAGAGTAAGCGTGTGCCGCACGGGCGGCACACGCTTACTCTCTGTCAATGGTCACAACGGTGTACAGCGACGGGTCGCGCGACCGCACCAGCCGGAACAGGTTCTCCCGCAGATCGGTGTCGCTCATGCGCACCTCAAACGGCACTTCAAGGTCAAAGATCAGATTGGTATGCGTGGCGCCCGGGACAATGCGGAAGTCGTGGATCCTCAGCCGCCCGTCCAGCTCCCGCGCGGCATCCAGTACCAGCGCGTGCAGCCGGTCGGCAATGGGATCGTTGACCGCGATGGGATCCATGTGGACGGTCGCCTCGATCCCGTACTCCAGCCGGAGCTGACGCTCGATGCGGTCTATCATGTCGTGTGACGTGAACACGTCCGCCCGCCCGTCCACTTCGATGTGCAGGGAGGCGACCACGTGCCCGGGACCGTAGTTGTGAACCAGCAGATCATGCATCCCCAGCGCGTCGGGGTACTGCCGGACAACGTTCCGGATGTCCCGCACGGTCTCCTCCGACGGGCGACTGCCGAGGATGGCGTTCTTGGTGTCCCGCAGGATGCCGATGCCGCCCCAGAGAATGAGCAGTGCAACGGCAACGCCCGCATAGGCGTCCACGTCCACGCCGGTGAAGCGCAGGATCAGCATACAGACCAGCACGGCGCAGGTCGCGCCCGCGTCGGACAGGCTGTCAGCGGCGGTCGCCCGCATGACGGACGAGCCGATACGCCGCGCGATGCTCCGGTTAAAGAAGAACATCCACAGCTTGACCAGCGCCGAAACGCCCAGCACGATGACGGACAGCCAGCGGAAGGCGGTCGGTTCGGGGTGCAGGATCTTGCGCACCGAGCCGGTCAGCAGCTCCCAGCCCACCAGCAGGATGGCAAAGGAAACAATCATGGACGCGACGTACTCAATGCGCGCGTGCCCGAAGGGATGCTCCCGGTCGGCGGGGCGGGCGGCGATGCGGAAGGAAACCAGCGAGATGATCTGCGAGCCGGCATCCGACAGGTTGTTCACGGCGTCCGCCTGCACGGACAGGGCGCCGCTCAGAACGCCGACAATGAATTTTCCCGCCGCCAGCAGCAGATTCAGTGCAATGCCGACCGCGCCTGCCATGGTGCCGTATGCCCGGCGCCCGGTGGGCGTGGACGGGTCGCGCCCGCGCAGGAACAGGCGGCAAAGAAGAGTTGTCATGGTATCCTATAACCTCCGTGGGCGGCGGCGCAGACACTACCTGTCGCCCCAGTATTTTTTGTCCAGGCTTCTGAGCTGGATCGCCTCGGCGATGTGCTGTTCCTCGATACGCTCCGAGTCGTCCAGGTCGGCTACCGTGCGCGCCACCCGCATGACGCGGTCATAGCCGCGCGCGGACAGCCCCAGCGACGTGTACGCCGTGCGCAGAAGCTCCATGGCGGCGGGGGTGGCGGCACAGTAGCGCCGGATGGAGGCGGAATCCAGCTGGGCATTACAGAATATGCGCGCGCTGTCCTCCCCGCTCATGCGTGCGGCGGCATAGGCGCGGGCGCGGCAGACGCGTGCCCGCACATCGGCGGAGGTCTCGTTGGTGTCCGGCTCCCGTGCGGCAAGCTCCTCGTAGGAGAGCGAGGGCAGTTCGATCTGGATGTCGATGCGGTCCAGCATGGGACCGCTGATGCGGGAGACGTACTTCTGCACGTCAGCGGGCTTGCAGGTACAGCGGTGGCGCGTGTCGCCGTAGTAGCCGCAGCGGCAGGGGTTCATGGCGGCGACCAGCATGAAGGTGCAGGGGAAGGTCACGCGTCCGTTGGCACGCGTGATGGTGACGCGCCGATCCTCCAGCGGCTGGCGCAGTGCGTCGGTGACCTGCTTGGGAAATTCCGGCAGTTCGTCCAGGAACAGCACGCCGTTGTGCGCCAGGGAAACCTCGCCCGGCGTCGGGTTGATGCCGCCGCCGATCAGCGATACGGCGGACATGGTGTGGTGCGGCGAGCGGAAGGGGCGCCGACGCAGGAGGGAGACGCCCTCCGGCAGGGTTCCGGCGACGGAATGGATTTTGGTCGTTTCGATCGCCTCGGCGAAGGAGAGCGGCGGCAGGATGGTGGGCAGGCGCTTGGCAAGCATGGATTTTCCGGTTCCCGGCGGTCCGATGAGCAGGACGTTGTGTCCGCCCGCCGCCGCAATTTCCAGCGCCCGCTTTGCCATGCGCTGTCCGCGCACGTCGGAGAAATCCACGTCATAGAGGTCGGCGCCGGTCATGGACAGGTCGGGGCAGCTGACCGGGGCAAGCGGCTGACGACCGCACAGATGCTCGGTCAGCTGGTGCATATTCTGCACGCCGTAGACCGTGATGCCCTCCACGGCTGCCGCCTCGGCGGCATTTTCGGCGGGGGCATAGAATTCCGTCATGCCCGCGTCCCGCGCCGCCACGCACATGGGCAGGATGCCGCGCACGAACCGGAACTCCCCGGAGAGCGACAGCTCCCCGACGAAACAGCGCCGGGACAGGTCGCAGTCGCGGCGGATGACGCCGGACACCGAAAGAATGCCCACCAGAATGGCGGCATCAAAGCCGGAGCCTTCCTTGCGGCGGTCGGCTGGCGCCAGATTGACCAGCAGTGCCGCCTCGGGGAAGCGGTAGCCGCTGTTCTCGCAGGCGGTGCGCACCCGGTTTTTCGCCTCCTTGACGGCGGCGTCCGGCAGTCCCACCAGCTCAAATTCCGGCAGGCGCGGCTGCCCGTCCACCTCCACCGTTACCACAAAACCGTCAATGCCGTAAAGTCCCGCGCTGTATACCTTGGACAGCATACTCCGTCCCTCCGCTCAAATGAATTGTTTTTTGGGGCAACCTGTTGCTTTGCACACGCCCGCAGGGGCGCCGTTACGGCGCCGGGAGACGCCGCACTGCCGGACCTGCCAGCGCCGTCAGCGCATACAGGCGTTCCGCCTCGGCACGGCTGCCCATTCCGCCGGGCGAAAAGACGGCGGCTGCGCCGCAGGCGGCGGCAAAGCGCAGTGCGTTTTCCGGCTTCCATCCCCGTCGCAACGCCGCCAGAAAGCCGGCAAGCGAGGCGTCGCCGGCTCCCGCCGAGGACAGCGCCCTGCCGGGTACGGCGCCTATGCGCAGGCAGTCCTCTCCAAGACCGTCCGCCCCTGCCCGCCGGGCGGGCACCAGCAGCATACCGTCCGCCCCCAGCGTGACCAGTACGTGTCCGGCGCCTGCCGCCTGCAGATTCCGTGCCGCCCGCAGGACGGCACCGTCGCTGTCAGCCTGTATGCCGGACAGCGCGGACAGCTCGGCGCGGTTGGGCTTTATCAGCCACGGGCGCAGGGGCAGGAGCGCCGCCATACCGGCACCCGCCGTGTCCGCCACGACACGCACGCGCCCCGCGGCACTCGCAGACAGGCGCGACAGAAGCTGTACGTAAGCGCCGCTGCCCAGTCCCGGCGGGATGCTCCCCGCCAGTACCAGCAGATCGTCCGGTTGCAGGCGGTGCAGGCGCCGGGCAAGCCGTGCGGCAAGCGCTTCCAGCGCCTCCGCCGTGACCGGTGCACCCGCCGTGTTGATCTCACGCAGGGCGGGCACGCCGCCGGGGCGCGCCTCGCGCAGCTTGACGTTGATGCGTGTTCCGGCGTCCGGCGCGGCATCCGGGTTGAGCAGAACGAAGTCCGGCTCCAGCCCCGCCTCGGTCAGCCTGTCCAGCAGGCAGCGCCCCGTGACTCCGGCACACAGTCCCGTCGGGACGGACGGCACCTCCAGCCGCCGGAGCATGAGCGAGACGTTGACGCCCTTGCCGCCCGGCAGGAGCGCCGCCGTGTCCGCCCGGCAGGCAGGCTCGTCCCCCGCCTCCGGCACGGACAGCACATAGTCCAGTGCCGGGTTCAGCGTGACGGTGTAGATCATGTCAGTCGAACAGCCAGATGTCCGCGCAGGCGGGCACGCCGGACGGGGAGGTCAGATTGATGCTCTCGCCGAACACCTCTTCGGCAAGGACGTGGTAGCCGACACCGTCCACACTGACGCCGAAGGTCAGAGTGATGCGGTCGGGCGCCGTAAGCGTAACCGAGCGGGGGGTCAGGACGTGCAGGGTGCCGTTTCGGTTCCTGCGGATCCCGGCGAAGCCGAGGATATCAGCCGAGCCGTCGGCGGTGGTCAGTCCGCTGCCGACGTTGGTGTAGGTCAGAACCACCTGCCTGCCGTCCGCAGACCGTTCCGCCGATGCCAGAACGGGACCGGCAACCGCCTCGGGTGAGCCGACTCCCGCGACAGCGGCGGCAATGCCGGCGGCGCGGCGCGCCTGCTCAAACTTGCAGTTCGGGTGCAGGCTGTTCCAGTAGGTGCGGTCCGTCCACAGGTCGGCGGAGGACACGACATGGCAGGCAGGGATGCGGTGCGTGACCGAGCCGAGCGTGCCGCGCACCAGTCCCAGATCCATGAAAGCCCAGGTCTGTCCGGCGGGAATGACAGACACTGCCGATTGACGGAAGATGGGCGGGAACTCGATGAGGTAGACGGGGAAGTCCGGGGAGACCAGATTGTGCGTGGTGCGCATATAGGTCATGAGCGCCGCCAGCTTGTCCGGGAATACCTCGGCAAGTCCGGGCGCGCAGTCGCTCTCGCCCTGATACCAGACAAGACCTGCCATCGCGTACTTTTCAAACGGGTACATGTAGTGGTTGTACATATACCGTGCTGCATCGCCGTTGCAGCCGGACGTGACGTAGTAGCCCTTCTGCTCCGACCATTTGTCGCTGCCGGTCGCCTCCGCCACGCTGTTGGGCAGGAAGGCGCCGATCGGCTGTCCGTTTCCGTCGATCTCGATCACCCCGACCGGTACGCCGGTCGCCCGCGCATACTCCGCGGCGAACAGATAGCCCAGCGCGGAGAAGTCCTGCACGGCGGCGGCATCCGCACGCTTCCAGGTTTCCCGGTTGCGCAGCTCGGCGCAGACCTCCTCAGTGCCGCGCGTGACGCCGGTTTCCTGCATCAGCGAGTTATAATGCAGGCGGATGGGCGTGGACGGAACGTCGTAGCCGCCTCCGCCGCGCTCCGCCTCCGGCACAGCCGCGCGGTGCGCCGCCATGGAGTACGCCACGTTGGACTGCCCGATGACCATGAACACATCGCCGACCAGCACGTTCTCGAACACGAACGCTGTCTTGTCGGTGTAGATGCGCATACTGTTGCCTTGCTCCGCGCAGGCATTCAGCCGTGCGCCGAAGGTCAGCGTCCATGCGCCGTTCTCAATCCGTGCCTCCGCGAACATACCCATGAATTCGCCCGACACCTTGTGCCCGTTCTCGGACGCGTCTGCAAAGCCCCACACCCGGATGTGCTCGCCCCTCTGGACGACCATGTCGGATGAGAATACATTGGATACCGTAAATTTTTCCGCATAGGGTGCGTTGATGGTTTCGCCGATCATAGTATCTGTTACCTCCGGTTTTGTTTCTGTTTCGGTTTTTGTTGCTGTTGCTGTTTCGGTTGCCGGGTTTGCGCCCGGCTGGCTGTCCGTTTCATGTGTTTCTGATTGCTTTCCTTGCGTCAGTCCGGAGACACCACACCCTCGCGGTAGGCATCCAGCAGAGCGCGCAGATCGGACATACGGTCCAGCAGAGCGGCACCCTCGTCCGTGTCACGCACAAGCATCCGGTGCGGCATCATTTCAAACACAACGTCCGAGGAGGCGAGAATATCGCGGTTTTCCCGGATGGCGGCATCCTTCCCGCCAAAGGGGGAATGCGACACCAGCCGCAGTCCGCGCGAGGAGTAGATGAGCGTGTAGCCGGCAATGCCGGTCCGGTCGTGGTAGGCACGGCAGAAACCGCCGTCGATGCGGATGTACCTGCCGTCCGCGCGCACGGGATGCTCCCCCTTGGCGGCGCGGACCGGGACGTGCCCGTTGATGATGTGGGCGGAGCGCTCGTTCAGCCCGAATTCCCGCAGGATAGCGGCGGCGGCGGGGTACTCCACCACGAGATCGTAGTAGGGGTTTTTGACCTCCTCCCATGCGGAGCAGTCCGAGACGAAATAGCGCTCAAAGGTGGTCATCCGGGAGCGCCCGAACAGCGGCGACTGCCGCCCGCACCAGAGGTAGTACATGAAATCCAGCTCGTTCTGCCCGCCGTCATAGAAGGCGGCGCGGGCGGTGCGGTCGCAGAAATCCATGTAGGCGCGCCCGGCAAGGCTCTGCCCGTCAAAGGTGCGTACCGTGTCAAAGCTGCCGTCCGTACACAGCGGGATACAGCCGTGGAACAGGAGATTCCCGTTGCATACCCGGTAAAGACTGCCGCAGGTGTACAGGAATTCGATATGCCGCCGCAGGGCAGGGGAGCGCCGGAAGGCGCCGACCAGCGATGCCATGAGGCTTGCCTCGCCGTCGCTCAGGCGGTAGGGATCGGCGGGATCCACCGTCGGGAAATGCGCGTCGTTGAGCGGATAGACCTGCCCGTCTATGGTCACGGTGTGCGCGGTGTAATCAATGTGCTCAAGGAGAAGCCGGTCGTCCATGCCGTACTCCGGGTGCCGGCGGATGAGCTGTCCCTCCAGCTTGAACATGATGATGGCGATTGCCTTGTGCGCCTTGGAGAGCGTATCCATGCGGTTCTTGACGTAGTAGGCGTCGTCCTCCGAGCGCGGCATGAACCACGTACAGCCCTTGTAGGTCTCCTGTGCAAACCCGATGAGGTCGCGCAGGCTGATGCCGTATGTGTTTTCCACAATGGCAAGCGTGTTGTACTGCAAAGCCGAGTTGAGCACCGTCGCCACGCAGACCGCACTGCCCGCCGCCGCGCCCATCCAGACAATGTCATGGTTGCCCCACTGGATATCCACCCGGTGATGCTCCATGAGCATATCCAGAATGCGGTCGGGGCGTGCGCCGCGGTCGTAGATGTCGCCGACCACGTGCAGTCTGTCCACCGCCATGCGCTTGATCAGGCGGCAGAGTGCCTCGATGAACGCGCCCGCCATGCCCACCTCGATCACCGTGCCGATGATGTTCTGATAGTACGCCTGCTTGTCGTGCTCCTCGCCGGAGGTGTGGAGCAGCTCGTCGATAATGTACTGGAAGTCCTCCGGCAATGCTTCCCGCACCTTGGCGCGGGAGTATTTGGACGCCACCGAACGCGCCAGATCGACCAGTCTGTACAGTGTCACCCGGTACCACTCATCGGTTGCCTCGCCGGTCTGCCGCACCTCCTCCAGCTTTTCCGCCGGGTAGTAGATCAGTGTGCAGAAGCTGCGGCGCTGACTTTCCGACATGGTGCGGTAGAAGATATTATCCACCTTTTCCCGGATGACGCCGGAGCAGTTATTGAGAATATGCTCAAACGCCTCCGCCTCGCCGTGCAGATCGCTCATGAAATGCTCGGTGCCTTTGGGGAGGTTACAGAGCGCGTTGAGGCTGACCAGCGTGGCGCTTGCCGCCGGGATGCCGGGGTACTCCTTTGCCAGCAGGCGCAGGATTTTGATCTGTTCTGCGGTGCGGTGCGTTGCATTTTCCATGGGAGTTCCATCCTTCTTTATCGTTTAGCATTTAGCGTTTGACGTTTAACTGTTGCCGGGGGGCAGGTGCTTTCTTGGTTGCCTGTCCGCCCTTTACTTTGGCTTTGTTTCTGCCCCCATCCCCCCGCCCCCCTTCCCCTCCGGGGAAGGGGGAGACTAAGGTTATTTTATGCAAGGGGCTTCGCCCCTTGCATCCCCGGGGCTGGACGGGGCAGGGAGCCAGCTATTCCTGCCGTTCCGATACCCAAGGCACCCTGCGGCAGGAAGATAGGGCACAGACCATTGGGTTCAGTCAATACTCAATATTCGGGAAAAGTTCTGGGGGGTCTGGGGGACTCTTTCAAGAGTCCCCCAGCGTTTTCCTCGGCGTTCTTCCCGTCGTTTCCCCCGTCCCCTCGGCAAATGCTGTCAGACGGGAGAGGGTGCGGGAGCGTCCCAGCAGGTGCATGACGGTATAGAGGTCGGGGGCGTTGAGGCGGCCGGTAACGGCGAGGCGGAGGAAGGAGGAGATATCCGCCACGCTGCCGCGGAAGGCGGAGGGGTTCTGCTTGTAGGCTTTCATATCGGAGGCATAGCCGAGCGAGTCGGCGATGGATTTGATTTTGTCGAACCAGGCGGTGGAGTCATCGGATTCATCGTAGACGGCGCAGAAGGCGTTGATGGCGGCGCGCACATCGGCGGGGTCGGTGCCGTCCGGGAGAGAGTCCCGGATGGAGAACAGGCTGTCGTAGAAGAAATCCAGGTAGGGTTTGACGTCTGCGAAGGTGGCGAAGTCCTTGCGGGGCTTCTTGCCGCCGCGCCCGATGGCAAAGATCGCCTGCGCATAGGCGGGATCGGCGGTCAGGCAGGCGTGCAACTCGGGGTCGCAGTCCGCCGCCCACGCCACGGTGGCGTCATAGATCTCGGCGGCGGTGAAGCGGGACAGCACGTTCTTGGACACATCGTTGAGCTTGGGGATGTCCATGACACAGCCGGAGGCGCTCATCTTCTTGATGCTGAACGGGAAATCCGTGTAGGGGCGATCGGGGTTCTGCGCGCGCCACTCCTCGTAGTTGGAATTGAGGATGGTCATGAGGTACTCGCAGACGCAGACGGGCGCGTAGCCCAGGCGGAAGAAATCTTCCATATTACTGCCCATGTCGCGCTTGGAGAGCTTGCGCTTGTTGCCGTTCGCGTCAAAGCACATGACCTGCGCCGTGTGCATGTATTTCGGCATGGCGAAGCCGAGGTAGCGGAAGAGCTGGATGTGCTTAGCCGAGCTGGGGAGCCATTCCTCGCCGCGCACCACGTGCGTTGTGTGCATGAGGTGGTCGTCAACGGCGTGTGCGAAATGGTAGGTGGGGATGCCGTCCGACTTGAGCAGGACGAAGTCCTCGCTGTTCTCCGGCATTTCGATTTTGCCCTTTATCAGGTCGGTGAACACGACCTTTTTGTTTCCGTCCGGGTCGCCGTCCGAGAGGATGCGCAGCACCCACGGATGCCCGGCGGCGAGATGCGCCGCGACCTCCTCCAGCGTGAAATTCCGCATGGCAGCCTGCCGCTCAAACGCGGCGGCGTTGTCGGCGGCGGTCCACTCCTTCGACTTGATCTCGGCTTTCTTGTCGGTCGCCTGCAATTCCTCGTACTCCTCCTCCGTGGTGAAGCAGGGGTACGCCTTGCCCTCCTCGACCAGCTTTTTGGCGAACACGTGGTAGATGTGTGCCCGCTGGCTCTGGCGGTAGGGACCGTAGCTGCCGCTGTCCGTGACGTTTCCGTCCGCGTCCAGCGTTGCGCCCTCGTCAAACCGGACGCCGTACTGGCGGAAGATGCGGATCAGCTTTTCGGTCGCGCCGGCGACCTCGCGCTTGGCGTCGGTGTCCTCGATGCGCAGGTACACCACGCCGCCCGACTGGTGCGCCAGCCGTTCGTCGATGGTGGCGCCGTACAGACCGCCCAGATGGACGAATCCGGTGGGGCTGGGGGCAAAGCGCGTGACCTTGGCGCCCTCCGGCAGATTCCGCGCGGGGTACCGCGCCTCCACCTCGGCGGGGGTGTCGGTCACATCGGGAAACAGCAGATCGGCTAACTTGCGATAATCCATAGTGAAGGTTCCTTTCATCATATCAGGTCAGGCTGGAGGTCAGAGGTCATACAGCGCGCGGTCAAGCGCCGCCCCCAGCACGGCTGACTCCCCGTGTCCGGGATATATGCGCAGGGTGCGCGGGAGACTGCCCAGTCGCCGGAGCGACTGTCGCATGGCGGTTGTGTCGCCGCCCCACAGGTCACAGCGCCCGATGCCGAAGGCAAACAGCGTGTCGCCCGTGAACAGCCTGCCGCCCGCCGCGTCCAGATAGCATACCGAACCGGGCGAATGCCCCGGCGTATGCAGAACCGTCAGCGTCTCGCCGCCCAGCCGGATGCTGTCGCCCTCCTGCAGAAGGCGGTCGGCAGGGGCATACGTGTCCTCCGTCCCGAAGAACAGCGCGGCTGCATTGCGGGTTCCGTCTGTGAGCATGGATGCGTCGGCAGCGTGTATGCATACCGGGACGCCGGGCATTGCCTGCCGCAACGCGTCCACTGCCGTGATGTGGTCAAAATGCCCGTGCGTCAGGAGAATGGCGTCCAGCCGCCCGTCTCCGTCCGGGAACGCCTCGCGCACGGCGCGCAGAATGACCGGCGCGGCGGCGCTGGGGTCAATCACGGCGGCGTGCCCGTCCTCTGTCGTCAGCAACCAGCAGTCGGCGGCGTACGGACTCCCGCCCGGTAGCTGTTTCGTTTGCATGGTGTCTCCCCCTCTTTTCGCGTTGTTTCCCCGGTCGATGTGGCTATTATAGCACATTTTCTCCCGCTTGTCTACAATCTGCGAAAAAAAACCGCCTCCTGCGCTTGCTTTTCCGCATTGAAGCGCGGGGGAGCGCTGGGGGACTCTTGAAAGAGTCCCCCAGACCCCCCAGAACTTTTCCGAACAAATTATGATTGATGGGATCCGGCGTTCGTGCCCGGTTCCTGCCTTCTCCTGCGCTCCTGCATGGCGGCTGGAATGTCGGGTGTTGCAGAATCGGCTTAGCCGCTTCTGCCGGGTTTGGAGAACCCGAATTGACTTGCCCGTGCCGCCCGGGGCAAGCCCCCGCCGGACGCCGCATCCCACCCACTTTCAGTGCCGCATCCCGCCCAGCCCCCGGGGATGCAAGGGGCGAAGCCCCTTGCATAAAAAATAACCTTAGTCTCCCCCTTCCCCACCGGGGAAGGGGGTTGGGGGGATAGGGGGCAAGAAAGCAAACCAAAGGCAGGGGCGGCGGGAGGGCGACTTCTTCGGCATTCCGGAAGGTAACAGAAGCCGTCTTGTCAGCCAGCGCCTCCCGCGTGTCCGGGTTGTGGTGGGATACGGAGCAGGTTGGAAAAAGCAAGGGATTATCCACTGCCCCGATGTAAAGTCGGATTATTTGGAACAATTGACGGCATTGTAACATAATTGTAAACTTCAACTTGTTACACTTGACAAGTATTTCCTTCGGTGCTATAGTGTGCTTGCATGGGTGCCTGCCTGTGCTAAAAAAGAAAGGATGGTTTGAAAGGGTTGTATGAGTATGATAGTTGATACAGATCGCAATGCGAAAAAGCGAAATATACTAAAAATTGCCATCCCCTTGCTTATTGCAATTGCTGCGGCGGTGCTGAATGTTCTTTACACGACGGGTTCCCCGTTCTTGCGCAAGGTTTGGGACAATGAATTGATATATATATTGTTATGCATCGAGGCAACTTTGCCGATAATCCAGTGGTTGATTCGACGGAAAAAAGCGCCCACTCTCAGACAGACGCTGTGCTGTTTTCTTCTCGCCCCTGTTTTGACGGTGGTACTTAGTAACGTGCATTCGGATGTGCTTGTGTGGCTGGTTCCGAGTGAAGGGTTCTTTCCCTTCCAAATCAGGGACATTCCGGTTGCTTTGGCAGAGGCGCTTTCTCTGAGTATCATCCAGACGACAGTTATTCTGGGAGCGGTTTGCATTTGGCTTTGGAAAAAGCCGATTCTTGCTACCTGCTTGCCCATTGTGGTGTCGTTCGTACTAAGCCCGGTGGTGTATAATAGTGCAGATATGTTGGAGAAGATAACAAGGATGGGGTACAGAGCGGCAATGTACACGTTCTTTGCCATTGCGGTTGCCGTTGTGGCTCTGCTTGTGCTTGCCACCATCCTGATTCAGACACGCCAGACGAGGAACAAAACTGCACTGACTGTATAACGGAATATCTGTTGCCGGCTGTGTTTTCGCCCCTTCCCTATTCGGGGAGGGGCGTTTTTTGCAGATGCTTTTTCAGAAAAGTTCTTGAGGGTTTGGGGGCTTCTTTCAGGAAGCCCCCAACGCTTCCCCCTACCTCTTCCGCTTCAGACGGCGGAGGGCGGCGGCGGTGAACTGGCGGAATTCAGGCGTGCGGCGATTAAAGAGCCAGAATCCGGCGATCAGAACAGCGGCGGTAATCAGGAACAGAGCAGCAAGCCGCAGGCAAGCCTCCCAGCGCGGAAGGGCAAGCGTGACAGGCAGGAGCAGCTTGACGCAGGCAAGCAGACCGCACAGGACAGCCACTTCCCCCACCATGCGCAGAAGCCGGAGGAAAAAGGGACGCGCACTGACGCCGAAGCCGTACCGATGAATGATGATGGGATCGTACCAGACGTTGACAAGCAGGCGGGAAAGAGTCGTGGCAATCAGAACGCCGAAAAGCCCCCAGTCGCCGGTGCCGAGGAAGGTCGCATCCCGCCAGAGAAACGCGAGCAGGACAGAAAGCCCGATGTTCAGAACCGAAACAACAATGGGACGGAACCAGCCCTGCGAGAAAAGCCCGAGCGAGGAACGGAAGGTGAACAGGGTGGTCATGTAACCGGCGACAAAAAAGTTCAGCGAAATCGCAACCGCGCAGGCGGCGCTGAGCAGGTAGTCCGGATTGTGCAACCACACGGTCATAAAGGGATTGAACAGCGTCAGCATGGCTGCCGTCGCCAGCGCGTACAGCCACAGGTTGGCGTAGGTCAGCGAACGGAACAGACTGTAACTCTCCTCCCGGCTCTTTTCCACAAAGTAATTGCCGAGACTGGGCGTCAGAGCCGCCGTAATCAGGCACAGGATGCCGGTCAGCGAGTCCGCAATGAAGGTGTAGTTGGACAGCTGCCCGACACAGACCGTGCCGAGCATGGTCGAAATGATGATGTTGTCCGTGCTGTTGAGCGCCACGTGGCTGATGCGGCTGACTGCCGTACTGCCCACGTCACGGGCAAGCCGCCGCACCTCCGCCTTCTCCAGCGGCGGGACGTCTGCCTCGTGCAGGCAGGGGTAATACTTCCGCGCGCGCAGGGCAACCCAGATATTCTCCGCCACGGTGGCGGCAAGCTGCAGGAGCAGGTACGCCGTGAAGGCGGCGGCGGGATCGCGCCTGCCTATCACCGCCAGCGCCGCAATCTGCAGCAGCGCGCGCAGGATGGACAGGATCGAACGGATATTCGTGCAGATATGCTCCTTCTGATCCGCCACGAACACCGACCGCCGGTAGCCCCAGAACCAGTAGGAAACCGCTGAGTTGAGCAGGAACAGGAGGTAGTAAAAGTTCACGTAGGACACGGTCAGCTGCCGACCTCCGAGCGACAGCGTCAGGTCGCCCAGCTGCATATCCGCCGGGAGCTTTATCAGCAGGTGCAGTACCGGCAAAAGCGACAGTCCGATGGCGAAAACCACGCAGCCGATGACGGTATACGCCCGGCGGTACACGCGCAGCAATGCCGCCAGCTTGCGGTCGTCATGCTCCGCCAGCGGGCGGTACATACTGAACACCATCGCCGTGCCGAACCCCAGCTCCGCCAGCGACAGCATATTCAGCACGTTGGAGTACAGTCCGTTGACGCCTAAGTACACCTCGCTCAGGTAGCGGATGAACACCGACCTTGCGATAAAGCTCAGAAACAGCACCAGCGCCTTGGACACGGCACTGCTCATCAGGTTATGCAGGACGTTCTGCGCCCGCGAACGGGACTGCGTTCCGGCGCTCACGATTCCCGGCGGACGTACTCCGCAGTCGGCAGGCTTTCTGTCTCCATGCCGTTTTTCAGGCAGTATGTCAGCAGTGCCCGCCGCGTGACGATGCCCATGAAAATGTCGCGGTCATCCACGACCGGGACAAAGTTCTGCTCCGTTGCGTGCCGCAGCAGCTCCTCCATGGTCGTGGTGACGCGCACCGGCGTATAGCGGTCGGATATGATATCGTCTATCCGCGCGCGCTCCATGTCCTTGGTTGTGACGCTTCCCATGCTCAGGATATTCCAAAGGAAGTCCCCCTCGTTGATGCATCCGAGGAAGCGCCCGTCCTTGGATATGACCGGCAGGCAGGTGTATCCGTGTCTCTGCATCTTTTCCAGCCCCTGTCGGATACTGCTTCCCTCTCGGATGTATGCGACCTGGCTTTTCGGTGTGAGGAAAAAGGCGATGTTCATGGTGATGATTGCTCCTTTGGAGATT
>ERZ827168.3831-NODE-3831-length-14743-cov-4.597971_pt1 | contig 14743 bp, 11 predicted proteins | sample MGYA00519868_ERZ827168 | MGnify/ENA primary metagenome ERZ827168 (study PRJEB31778, sample SAMEA3449271) | human gut metagenome | biome: human gut; feature: human-associated habitat; material: faeces | place: United Kingdom | collected 2010/2012 ...
CAGGTAAAAGAAGGCGAAGAGGTCAAGAAATTAGTAGCCCTCGCCGTAATCGTCGTAATCGCTGCCAGTGTAATCGCCAAAGCGGGTGAACTCCGCCTCAAAGGAAAGGCGAATGTCTTTCGTTGCGCCGTTACGATGCTTTGCCACAATAAGCTCAGCTTCGCCCAAAGGCAAACGATCGCGCGATTCCGCCTCTTGCTCGTTCATGCTTCGGTCAATGAACATAACAATGTCGGCGTCCTGTTCGATTGAGCCTGATTCACGCAGGTCAGAAAGCATCGGGCGCTTTTTACCGCCACGCTGTTCAATGCTACGCGACAACTGGGACAACGCCAACACCGGCATGTTCATTTCTTTACCCAGAACTTTCAAGCCACGGGAAATCTCGCCAACTTCCACGGCGCGGTTACCATCGCGGCGTGCCGTTGCCGGCTGCATGAGCTGCAAGTAGTCAACAACAATCAGGCCTTTTTCCTTATTGCGCAGCTCACGGCGAGCTTTTGCGCGCAGCTCCAGAATAGAAAGCGCCGGCGTATCGTCAATCACAATATCAAGCTTCGACAGCGCCTTAGCGGCTTCGCGCAACGCAGTAAATTCCGCCTTGCCAATGTGGCCACTGCGTACTTTTGACAAGCTCAAACGAGCCTCGGAGCACAAGATTCTTTGCACCAACTGCGATGCGCTCATTTCCAAGGAAAGGAAGGCCACCGAAACGCCCGCTTTTGCAGCGTTGACCGCCATGTTCAAAGCAAACGACGTTTTACCAAGACCAGGTCGAGCTGCAAGAATCACCAGGTCACCGCCGCGGAAGCCATGGAACAGATTATCCACGTCCACAAAACCTGTGGGCACGCCAGCCATTTCGCCTTGCTGCTCTTTGAGCTTTTTCAGCTCTTCGAACGCACCTTCCAGAAGCTTATTCATGGGCTTGAACTCAGAAGAAACGCGCTTTTCGGTCACGTTGAAGAGCATTTTTTCGGCTTCCTCGACCACCACATTCAAGTCGTCGGGAGCATCGAATGCCAGCGCATTAATAGCATTGGATGCATGAACCAAGTCGCGTAAAACAGAGGTGCGCTTTACCACGGAAACGTGGCTTTTCCAGTTGGTCAGGGCAAACGTATTGTCGGACAGCTCAATTAAGTAGCTGCGACCACCCACAGCTTCCAGCTGGCCTTTGCCATGCAAATTCTCCGCCAAAGAAATGGGATCAACGGGAATGTTGCGCTTATACAAATCCATCATGGCTTCGAAAATAATGCCATGAGCAGGCCGGTGGAAGTTTTGCGGCTGCAGCTGCGTTGCCACTTCCTCCATGGCCTCGGTATTAAGCATGCACGCCGCCAGCACCGACTGCTCGGCATCGATATTCTGGGGCAGCGCGCGACGAGAACGCGCCAAATCCGATGAAGACGGACCCGCCGGCGCCGCAGGTTGCGCAGGCGCGGGCGCGGCAGATGATTCGACCCAGCCATCTTCTTCAAATTGACTTGACATATCGTTCTCCCATCCTCATAAAAGGGTCTTACTTGCAAAAGAGTCCCTGGCTCGTTTGAGCAGGGACTCTTCAATTTGCGATAAGCTCGCGAAGGTTTACAGCTTTATGCTACTCAGCTGCAACTTCCTCAGCCTCGGGCGCAGCTTCTGCAGCAGGCTCTTCAGCAGCTACAGGCTCTTCTGCACCAACCAGCACCTTCAGAGTCGCCTTAGCGGTGCGGTACAGAGAAACAGCAACTTCGAACTCGCCAGCGGTCTTGATAGGAGCCTTCAGCTCAACGCGACGCTTGTCAAGCTCGATGCCGAACTTAGCAGCTGCAGCTTCGGCGATCATAGTAGAAGTAACAGAACCGAACAGCTGGCCTTCGTCGCCAACCTGGGCTGCTACGAAAACAGGAGCTGCTTCCAGCTTGGCCTTCAGCTCGGCCACGGTGCTCTCCACGAAGCTCTCCGAGGTCCACGACTGCGCGCAGCCGCAGATGCCCACGACGAAGTTCTTCAAAAGCTGCTTGCCGTCGGTCGAGTGGTACACCTCGGGGTGGAACTGTATGGCCCACGTCGGCTCGCCCGCGATGCGGTATGCGGCCAGCTCCACGTCGTCGGTGGAGGCTATCGACTCGTAACCCTCGGGGATGCGCGTGATGGTGTCGCCGTGCGACATCCACACCTGCGTGCGCTGCGGCAGATCCTTCATCAGGGGATCGTCGGCACACTTGACCGTGAGCATGGCGCGGCCGTACTCGCGACTGGGGGCGGGACTCACCTCGCCGCCGAAGAAGTGGGCCAGGTACTGCGCCCCGTAGCATACGCCCAGCAGCGGCAGCCGACCCTTGATCGGCCCCAGATCGATGCGCGGAGCCTGCGCATCGCGCACCGAGAAGGGGCTGCCCGACATTATCACGCCCTTTATCGACTCGTCGATCTCGGGCAGGTGATTGAAGGGATGGATCTCGCAATAGACGTTGAGTTCGCGCACGCGCCGCGCTATGAGCTGCGTGTACTGCGAACCGAAGTCTATGATCAATATTTTTTCAGTCATAATGCCTTAAAATGTTTTTTCGGGAATCATCCGCTGCGGGGCCTTACTCCCCGCGCGAGTAGTTGGGCGTCTCGCGGGTGATGGTGATGTCGTGGGGGTGGTTCTCCACCACGCCGTTCGACGTGATGCGCACGAAGCGGGCCTTCTGCAATGCGGCCATGTCCTTGGCGCCGCAGTAACCCATTCCCGCGCGGATGCCGCCCACGAGCTGGTATACCGTCTCGCTGAGCGAGCCCTTGAACGGCACGCGGCCCACGATTCCCTCGGGCACCAGCTTCATGTCGTTCTTCTCCTCGCCCTGGAAATAGCGGTCCTTCGATCCCGCCTTCATGGCGTCGATCGAGCCCATGCCGCGGTATGTCTTGAATTTACGGCCGTTGTAGATGATCGTCTCGCCGGGCGATTCCTCGGTGCCCGCGAACATCGAACCTATCATCACGCAGTCGCCGCCCGCGGCCAGAGCCTTCACGCAGTCGCCCGAGTAGCGCAGGCCGCCGTCGGCAATGACGGGGATGCCGCTGCCCTTGATGGCGTTCGAGGCCTCGAAGATGGCCGTAAGCTGGGGCACGCCCACGCCCGCGATAATGCGGGTGGTGCAGATCGAGCCCGGGCCGATGCCCACCTTGATACCGTCGGCTCCCGCCTCGACCAGATAGCGGGCCGCCTCGGCCGTGGCGATGTTGCCAACCACCACGTCCAGCTCGGGATACTGGCTCTTGATCTTTCGGAGCATGTCCACCACGTTCTTCGAGTGTCCGTGGGCCGAATCGAGCACCACGGCGTCGACGCTCTCGGCCATGAGGGCCTTCACGCGGTCGAGGGCATCGGGGGTGATGCCTATTCCCGCCGCCACGCGCAGACGTCCTTTCGAATCCTTGCAGGCGTTGGGGTGGTCCTGCACCTTGGTTATGTCCTTATAGGTGATAAGACCTATGAGCTTGCCGTGGTCGTCCACCACGGGCAGCTTCTCGATCTTGTTGCGCAGCAGGATCTCCGACGCCTTCTCCAGCTCGGTGCTGTGGGTGGTGATGATGTTCTCCTTGGTCATCACCTCGTCGATGGCGCGGTTCATGTCGCGCTGGAAACGCAGGTCGCGGTTGGTGACGATGCCGATCAGACGGTTGTCGGCGTCGATCACGGGTATGCCGCCGATCTTGTTGTCGTGCATGAGCTTGAGCGCGTCGCCCACGGTCTGCTCGCGGGTGATGGTGATGGGATCGTATATCATGCCGTTCTCGGCCCTCTTCACACGGCGCACGTGGGCCGCCTGCTCGGCGATAGACATGTTCTTGTGAATGACTCCTATGCCGCCTTCGCGGGCGAGGGCTATGGCCAGCGGAGCCTCGGTGACCGTATCCATTGCGGCCGACACGATAGGTATGTTAAGTTTGATATTTCGCGAAAAATGGGTCTCGGTAGAGACTGTTCGCGGCAACACTTCAGAATAGGCGGGTACGAGCAACACATCGTCGAAAGTCAACCCTGTCGACTCTACCCTTTCATCTATGAACGACATAATCTTGGGTTTTTGTTGCGCACAAAGATAGGCATAAAAACGCACACTGCCAAACATCCGCCGTCACTTTTAGGGCGCGACGGAGGTTTTTTCGAGGTATTTCCGCCGCTTGTCGGCGCGTATGCCGCCCACGGGCAGCAGCACGGCCGTCTCGTAGGCGTCGCCGAAGTCGCGGTTGACCGCGGTGTCGAACACCCGCATCGCGGGACAGAGGCGCATGTAGGCGTGTATCATGGGCGGGATGCCCTCGCCCCGAGCGCGCAGGAGCCGCAGCAGGCGGACGTAGTTTTCGGCATAGGTCGGCGCGTCGAACACCCCCTCGGCGAGGGGCGTCTCGGCCGGCTCGAAGGCCTGCAACAGCGGCGCGTCGGAGCCGAAGAACGTGTGCAGGAAGGTCATGAGCAGGCGCCGCGCCTCGGCGTCGTAGTGCGGATAGACGGTCACCTTGCCGAACAGATAGCGCACCTCGGGACGCGAGGCCACCACACGGCCCAGCCCGCGCCACAGCGACTCCATGGCGAAGAGCGGATGCGGCCCCTGCCCGCGCGCGCCGCCGCCCGACACGAACGAACGCCCCAGCTCGACGGCACGGGGCAGGTACTCGCGGCGGAAACGGTCGCTGAAGCGGAAATAGTGCGACGACGATATGTTGGCCGCGTCGCACTCGCCGCATATTATGTAGCGGTAGCCGCCAGCGATCTCGCGGCGGAGGGGGTCCCACGCCACTATCTGGCGGTAGCCCTCGGGGGCGGTGTCGTCGGCGTCGATGTCGACCGCGCGCCCCGTGCCGCCGCCCGAGCCGCGGAACGCAGCCTCGCGCAGACGCCCCGTCTCGTACATGAGCGATGGGGCCTCGGCGGCGCGGAACGAATAGAGCCGATAGCCTCCGCGCGCCGCGACGGCCAGAGGACGCAGCGCCGCCAGTTCCTCTTCGAGAGCCTCGCGGGGCAGCGGCAGCGCCACGGCCTCGCACGCGCGAGATGAAGCCGATCGGCGAGCCGTCATAAGGCGGGAGTGTTTTGCGCGAGGGCATAGACCCGCCGCCGCACCATGCGGCAACGCTCGTCGTCGCCCTCCAGCGACCGCAGCTCGGCGGGGCGGATGGGCGCGCCGACCCTCATATCGATGCGGGTCCCGCGCTGGCGGAACATCTCGTCGGCGAGCAGCAGCATCTCGAAATTGAACTTCACGCCCAGCGCCTTGCGCAGCCGCGCCGCACGGTAGAAGCGGTCGGAGAGGCTGCCGCCGACGTAGAGCGGCAGTATGGTGCGGTCGTAACGCTCGGCCAGACGCACGAACGAAGCCCGCCACGCGGGATCCTCCACCCCGCGCCGCGTGCGCCGCGAGCACAATCCCGCGGGGAAGGTCAGCACGGGCAGGTCGGAGGCGAAGGCGCGCTCGCGTATGGCGGCATACTCGGGATGCTGCGCGCCCGTCTTGCTGACGGGTATCCACAGCGGCCGCAGCGGCCCGATGTGGGTGAGCAGGTCGTTGACTATGGCCCGCACCCCGCCGAAGCGGCGGCAGAGGGCATGGCAGGCGGCCACACCGTCCAACCCTCCGAACGGATGGTTCGCCACGACCAGATAGCGGCCGCCGAGGGGCACGGAGTCGAGTCCCTCGACGCGGCAGGTCACGCACAGCTCGTCGAGCCACGCCCCGAGCACCTGCTGCGGCTCGGCGTCGCGGAATCGGTGCAGGAACGAGTTGATCTCCGCCTCGTGCAGCACGCCGCGCAGCCATCCAACGGCCGCACGGGGCAGCATGCGCGAGAGGCGCGGCGCGCGGCGGCGCAAAATTTCGGCAATGTCGATTCTTTCCATAACTGTCCCAATTTCAATATCGCTCCGCCTCGGGCGGGGGCCCGCATCGGCGGCCCGCACCTTGGGTGCACCCCCGCGGCCGACGACAAAGGGTCCGCACCTGCCGCGGAAACGGCCGACGGAGGGGAGAGGCTCCCGCCGAAGAAGCGAAAAATATTACGGGAGAAATAAGCAACATTTCTGCTAAAAGCAGTACCTTTACACCCAAATACGCTTTTGAGATACAAAAATGTCTTTCGACACTATGACATACCACGTGCCCGTGCTTTTGGAGGAATCGGTGGCGCTGCTCGACATCGATCCCGCGGGCGTCTACTGCGATCTGACCTTCGGCGGCGGCGGCCATTCGCGGCGCATACTCTCGCAGCTCGGGCCCCAGGGGCGGCTCTACGCCTTCGACCAGGACAGCGACACGCTCGCCAACGCCCCCGACGACGGGCGTTTCCATTATGTGGAGAGCAATTTCCGCTTTCTGCGCGGCGCGCTGCGGCTGCGCGGCGTGGAGCGGGCCGACGGCATTCTGGCCGATCTGGGCGTCTCGTCGCACCACTTCGACGAGGCGGAGCGGGGCTTCTCGTTCCGCGGCGACGGACCGCTGGACATGCGCATGAACCGCCGCGGAGGACGCACGGCGGCCGATGTGGTGAACCGCTACGACGCCGACGCGCTGGCCCGCGTGCTGCGCGACTACGGCGAGCTGGAGACCACGTGGAAAATCGCGGCATGTATCGTGCGCAGCCGCGAGCAGGCACCCCTGCTGACCACCTCGCAGCTGGTGGCGGCGGTGGCTCCGTGCACGCCCAAACGCGACGAGTCGAAGTTCCTCACCAAGCTGTTCCAGGCCCTGCGCATAGAGGTCAACGGCGAGATGGAGGCGCTGAAGATGGCGCTGGAGCAGTCGCTCAAGGTGCTCGGGACGGGCGGGCGGCTGGTGGTGATATCCTACCACTCGCTGGAGGACCGACTGGTGAAGAATTTCATGCGCAGCGGCAACTTCGAGGGGCACGTGGAGCGCGATTTCTACGGCCGCCCGTCGACGCCTTTCGAGGTGGTGACGCGCAAGGCCGTCGTGCCCTCGGCCGAGGAAGTGGCGCGCAACCCGCGCTCGCGCTCGGCAAAGCTGCGCGCGGCGGTGAAGTTATGATAATGCACCGCCGCGGTGCCATCCTCGGCGGCTGCGGCAGGAATGCGACAGCAGTCCGCCGCGCGGGGTGGCGGCGAACTGCCGACATCGCACGGCGATGTCGATAATATTATAAAGAACAAACAGATCATGCGACCCGAAAACGACGATTTCGATCCGCAGAGCGAAGAGGATCTGCGACGGACGGAGGAGGACGAGGAGTTCCGCCGCCGCGTGCGCCGCGAGATCCTGCGCGTGCAGAGCGGCGAGGCCGACGAGGAGATCGAGCGCGACCGCGAGGAGGAACGGCAGCAGCGCGAGGAAGCCGAGCAGGAGCAGAGCAGGCAGCGCCTCAAGCGTTCGCGTCTGCGGTGGCTCATCTTCTCGGGCAACATACTGGTGAACCGCAGCGTGGTGGAGAACTACCGCTACTTCGCGGCCATAGCGGTCATGTGCTTCATCAGCATCGTGGTGATGTTCACGGCCCTGCACGCCGATCTGAAATATTCGCGCATGGAGCGCGAGGTGCAGCTTCTGCGCGAGCGGTCGATCCGCCTTCAGGAGCAGCTGCACCGCCGCACCACCCATGCGGCGATGGTCGAGGAACTGCGGCGCCGCGGCATCGACCTGCAAGACCCGCGCAAGCCCAAGGCAGTGGTGGAGGATTAAGGCAGAGAACGCAACAATTCGATATAGAGCGACGAGATGGCAGCCAAAAAACGCGAGATCGACATAAAGGACGAGATGTACTCGAGGGTGAAAACGGTCTACATACTGTTCATCCTGGTGGGTCTGTGCGTCATGGTGCGTCTGGTGTGGGTACTGGGCTTCAGCAGCGAGATAGCCTGCAACGCCGACCGCCTGCAACAGCGCATCTTCGTGGCCGACTCGGTCTATTCGCGGCGCGGCTCGATACTGGCGCGCGACGGCGAGCCTCTGGCCACCTCGATCCTGCGCTACCGCGTCGACTTCGACATGGCAGGCGAGGGCTTCGACTCGCTGTCGCTGTTCCGCGAACAGGCCGATTCGCTCTCGAAGCTGCTAGCGCGCTTCTTCCGCGACCGCTCGGCAGCGGAGTACCGCCGCCGCATGGTCGACGAGCATCAGAAACGCTACAAGGTGAAGTTCCGCAAGGACACCACCGTGCGCCGCTCCGACGGATTCTTCGCCCGCGTGTGGGACATACTGCGCAAGGACGAGTTCAAGACGGTGAAGCTCTACGACACCCTGCGCGACCACACCCCCGTGACGATTCTGCCCCGCCCCGTCGACTACAACGAGTGGCAGGAGCTGCGCGAATATCCCATCCTCAACTGGAGCATGGGCATGACCTACAATCTGGTGACGGTCGACCAGCGCGTATACCCCTATGGCGAGCTGGGCCGCCGCACGCTGGGTCTGGTGGGCGATCGGGGCAACTACGGCATCGAGGCGGTCTACCGCGAGATACTCGAAGGCCGCAACGGCCGCATGCTGCGCCAGCGCATAGCCCCCGGGTTTTCCAGCGTGGTGCACAGCGGCGACAACATCGACGCCGAGGACGGTCTGGACATAATAACCACCATCGATGTGGACATACAGCACATAGCCGACCAGGCCCTGCGGCGCCAGCTCACCGAGCAGCGCGCCATATGGGGCACCGCCATGGTGATGGAGGTGGCCACGGGCGACATTCTGGCGCTGGTGAATCTGGGCGAGACGTCGGAGCGCAGCGGCGTCTACATCGAGAAGGAGAACTACGCCCTCAGCCGCCGCATGGAGCCGGGCTCGACGTTCAAGTTAGCGGCGCTGCTGGCGCTGGTCGACGACTGCGACGTGCCTATCACCAAGAAATACGACACCTTCCACGGCCGCGCCGTGCGCATCGGCGGCAGCCGCGGCCCGCTCATACAGGACTCGCACAACATAGGCGGCGAGATCGACCTCAAGGAGGCCGTGGCGCAGTCGTCGAACGTCTACTTTGCCGAAGCCATATATCAGGCCTACAAGAACGACCCCGAGCGCTACGTCAAGTTCCTCAAGCATCTGGGACTCGACCGCACCACGGGTCTCGACGACATGGGCGAGGCGTCGCCGCTGCTGCCCGAGTACGGCAAGAAGTCGAAATCGTGGTCGGCCCACACGCTGCCCAACCTCGGCTACGGCTACGCCATAGAGCTGCCGCCCATACACACTCTGGTGCTCTACAACGCCGTGGCCAACGGCGGCCGCATGATGGCCCCGCGCCTCATACGCGAAGTGCAGCGAAACGGCAAGACGGTCGACGAGTTTCCCCCGCGCGTGCTGGTGGACCGCATATGTTCGGGCAGCTCGCTCGACGTGGTGCGCGAGTGTCTGGAGGAAACGGCACGCACGGGTACGGCCAAGGCCTATTTCCGCGACACCCTCGCGTTCCGCGTGGCGGGCAAGACGGGTACGGCCAAATTCGCACAGAGCGGCATAAAGTACTCCGACGGCTACTACTTAGGTTCGATGGCGGTCTATTTCCCCGCCGACAACCCCAAATACACGGTCATGACCTCGGTATTCACCCGCCGCGGACGAGGCACCACGGTCTACGGAGCGGGACTGGCGGGTCCCGTCGAGCGCGACATAGTGAACTACATATACTATCGCGACGAGGACTGGCACCAGACGCTCACCCCCTCGCGCGAGAAGCACTACCCCGCGCGGGTGAAGGGCGGCAACATCGACTACGTGCGGCGCGTGGGCGACAAGTTCTCGCCGCGGGTGTCGTTCACCGACCGCCACGGCTGGGGCATCGTGCGCACCGACAGTCTGCACAACGTCGACATAAACACCTCGGAGGCCGACCGCACCACCATGCCCGACGTGGTGGGCATGGGTCTGAAGGACGCGCTCTACATGCTCGAAAGCCGCGGGCTGCACGTAACGTTCACGGGCAAGGGCTCGGTACGCTCGCAGAGCATCCCCGCGGGGCGCAAGATACGCGCGGGGCAGCATGTGGCCATAACGCTGAGGTAGGAGCGCATGGCAATGACGGCCGTTCGCCGACGGCGGAGGACGCACACGAGCCGACGGCGAGTTGCAGTCCGCCGCGTGGGTGCGGCGGCGAACTGCCGATATCGCACGGCGATATCGAGAGATGTCGGCAGAAAACAGAGTAAATGGAATAACAGATATTGCGACAGAATGAAACGACTTAGCGAACTGCTTGCGGCCACGGCCGTACGCACCATAATCACCTCGGCCGACCCCGAGATCGCGGGACTGCAATACGACTCGCGCAAGGCGGGCGCGGGCGACTGTTTCTTCGCCGTGCGCGGCACGCAGTGCGACGGCCACGGGTTCATAGCCGACGCCGTGCGCGCGGGCGTGGCGGCCGTGGTGTGCGAGGAACTGCCCGCCGAGCAGGCCGAGGGGGTGAGCTACGTGGTGGTGGACGACAGCAACGGCGCGATGGCCGACATGGCCGCCGCCTTCTACGACAACCCGTCGCACGAGCTGCATCTGGTGGGCGTGACGGGCACCAACGGCAAGACCACGGTGGCCACGCTGCTGTGCGACCTGTTCGGCGCGTTGGGCTATCGCGCGGGACTGATCTCGACGGTGGTATACCGCGTGGGCGGGCGCGAAACGGAGTCGACCCACACCACGCCCGACGCCGTGCGCCTCAACGCCATGCTGCGCGAGATGGTCGAGGCGGGGTGCGACTACTGCTTCATGGAGGTATCGTCGCACTCGATCGTGCAGGAGCGAATACGCGGGCTGAAGTTCGAGGGCGCCGTGTTCACCAACATCACCCACGACCATCTGGACTACCACAAGACCTTCGCCGAGTACATCAAGGCCAAGAAGCGGCTGTTCGACTCGCTGCCCCGCGACGCCTTCGCACTGGTCAACGCCGACGACCGCAACGGCGAGGTGATGGTGCAGAACACCCGCGCCGAGGTGCGGCGCTACTCGCTGCGCACGGCGGCCGACTTCAACTGCAAGATCACGGAGATGCTCTTCGACGGCATGCTGCTGCGCATGGACGGCAGCGAGGTGTGGGTGAATTTCCTCGGACGGTTCAACGCCTGCAACCTGCTGGCCGTGTACGGCGCGGCGCGGCTGCTCGGGGCCGACAAGGACGAGACGCTGCGCGCCATGAGCGCCCTGCACTCGGTGCGCGGCCGCTTCGAGCCCGTGCGTTCGGAGTCGGGCATAACGGCCATCGTCGACTACGCCCACACGCCCGACGCGCTGGAGAACGTGATAGCCACCGTGAACGACATACGCAAGCCCTCGCAGCAGCTCATAGTGGTGTGCGGCTGCGGAGGCGACCGCGACCGCTCGAAGCGTCCCGAGATGGGGGCCATAGCCTCGCGCGACGCCTCGATAGCCATATTCACCTCGGACAACCCCCGCACCGAGGATCCCGAAGTCATACTCGACCAGATCATGGAGGGCGTGGGCGAGGGTGCGCGCTGCCTGCGCATCACCGACCGCTCGCAGGCCATACGCACGGCCGTCATGCTGGCGCGGCCCGGCGACATAATCCTCGTCGCGGGCAAGGGTCACGAGACCTACCAGATCGTGGGGCGCGAGAAGCGCCATTTCGACGACCGCGAGGAACTGGCGGCGGCGTTCCGCGAGGCAAGGATCTGACGAGCCGCAGGTAGCCCACGACGTTTCGCGACTCTTCGGGGTTTTCGGGGCGCAGCCTGCGGGGACCGCTTTCGAACGCGAGTGAGTTGCGGGCCTCCGCGGCGGGAGGCTGCGGCCCGCGCGACTCTTAAAGAGTCGCAGGCGCAACGCCTGTTTTATAAAAAGACAGCCCGCCATCCCGCCGAACGGATGTGGCACGACGGGATGGTCTCGAAATATTCGGATGCCGGTCGCCGACGGCGGAGGACGCACGCGAGCGCAAAGCCGGCACATGTGTAACGTATATAAAACAGCGCCGCACAGCGGCGTTATCTTCGGCGGCTCGCACCTCTGGTGTGCCCCCCCCCGCAGCCGCCGAAGATAAATTCAACGAGCAATCCGCCGACGGCGAACAGCGGGCCACGGCCCGAGAACAAAACGCCGAACACGCGGGAGGGAATCGGCTCGGCAAATGAAATGAAATATATAAAAAGGAAAACAAAACACACGAAAAACTAACGCTTAAAGACAGACATGCTTTACTCACTGTTCCGTTATCTCGACCGTTATTACGACATCCCGGGATCGGGTATGTTCCAGTACATCTCGTTCCGCGCCGCCATAGCCGTCATACTGGCGCTGCTGATAACCATATTTTTCGGCCGCTCGATAATCCGCGCCCTGCAACGCCACCAGATAGGCGAGGAGATCCGCGATCTGGGTCTCCAGGGCCAGCTCTCGAAAAAGGGCACCCCCACCATGGGCGGCATAATCATACTGCTGGCGGTGCTGGTCCCCGTGCTGCTGCTGGGACGGCTCGACAACGTGTACATACTGCTCATGATAGTCTCGGCCGTGTGGCTGGGCGGCATAGGATTCCTCGACGACTACATCAAGACGTTCCGCCACAAGAAAGAGGGCCTGAAGGGCAAGTTCAAGGTGGTGGGCCAGGTGGGTCTGGGCATCATAGTGGGCGTGGTGATGTGCTTCTCGCAGCATGTGGTGATCCGCGAGAAGGTGTCGGCGCCCTCGGAGACGGTGTATGTCGACGAGGCGGGCCAGACCGTGGTGACGCAGACGCAGCGCATGGTGATGGATCCCACGCCGCAGAAGACCACCAAGACCACCATCCCGTTCATCAAGGACAACGAGTTCGACTACGGCTGGATCGTGGGCGGCAACGGCCTGCTGACGCTGCTGCTCTACATAGCGGTGGCCATATTCGTGGTGACGGCCGTATCGAACGGCGCCAACCTCACCGACGGACTCGACGGGCTGCTGACCACGGTGTCGGTGCCGATAGTGATGGTGCTGGGCATGCTGGCCTATCTGTCGGGCCACATCATCTACTCCGACTATCTGAACATAATGTACATACCCGACTCGGCGGAGCTGATGGTGTTCGCCGCGGCCATGTGCGGCGCGCTGATGGGATTTTTGTGGTATAACTCGTTCCCCGCGCAGATATTCATGGGCGACACGGGTTCGCTCGCCATCGGCGGCATCATAGCCGTATTCGCGCTCTGCATACGCAAGGAGCTGCTGCTGCCGCTGCTGTGCGGACTCTTCCTGGTGGAGTCGGTGTCGGTGATGATGCAGGTGAGCTGGTTCAAGTACACCAAGCGGCGCTACGGCGAGGGGCGGCGCATATTCCTCATGTCGCCCCTGCACCACCACTACCAGAAGGAGGGAATATTCGAGACCAAGATCGTCATGCGCTTCTTCATCATATCGATGCTGCTGAGTGCCCTGACGCTGGTCACGCTGAAGATACGATAGGGAAAGAAGATTTAATTGTCTTCGGCGGCTCGCACATTCGGTGCGCCCCCCCCCAGCCGCCGAAGACAAAATAAAACAACAACTAAAACCATGAAACGAATAGCAGTTCTGGGAGGCGGAATAAGCGGCTACGGATCGGCCGTGCTGGCCAAGCGAAAGGGATTCGAAGTGTTGTTGTCGGACGCGGGCACGATAGCCGAGCGCTACCGCCGCATACTCGACGCCGAGGGCGTGGAGTACGAGCAGGGCGGCCACACCATGGAGCGCATCCTGGCATCCGACGAGGTGGTGAAATCGCCCGGCATACCCGAAAAGGCCGCTGTGGTGCGCGCCGTGCGCGAGCGCGGCGGAGAGGTACTCCTGCGTGTCGTCCGCCGTAACAGAGGCGATACTGTCGAGATCTTCCTGTGTCAGCTCACCGCTGTCTGTGTAGCACAGGACGAAAAAACGAGTGGAAAACGGCGTTTCCGCGGTGAACGGTCCCTCGCGCCGCGCGACCTTGTCATCGGGCGGGGCCTGCACATCCTGCGCATCCGGCGGAGCGATGTCGCTCAGGCTGCCGTCATTTTCCGGCGGCGTGGGTGCATCGGCGCTGTCCGAGCCGCTCGGCGGCAGGAAACGGGAGTGGGGGATGGTGCCCGCGTTCTCGTAGATGAGCGTCAGCGTTTGCTTCAGGTCGGAATCGGTCGAGACGTAGTTGGCGATGTTCAGGATGATCGTCAGCAGCATCATCACCGCCGTGACGGAGAGCATCGCGATACTGATGAAGCGGTTTCGCAGGCGCTTGATCATACGCTCTCCTCCAACACGTAGCCGAGGCCGCGGTTTGCCTGCGGGGTGACGTGCGAGCCGATGGACTTGAGCTTTTTGCGAAGATTCGAGATGTTCACCCATACGACGTTGATCTCCGCCTCATTATCCCAGCCCCACACGCGCTCCATGATGCGCTCGGCGGAAAAGACCTGCCGCGGCGAGCGCATGAAAAGCTCCATGATCTGGAGCTCACGCCCGCTCAGGCGGATGGAGTCCTTCCCGCAGCTCAAATTGCCGCTGCCGGGGTCGAGCGTCAGATCGCCGTAGGCGAGCACCGTCGGCTGGTAGGCCTCGCTGCGGCGCAGGATGGCGCGCACGCGGCTCAAGAGCTCGTCGGGGTCGAAGGGCTTGGGAAGATAGTCGTCCGCCCCGGCGTTGAAGCCCGTGATGCGGTCACTCTTCTGGCCCTTGGCCGTGAGCATCATGATGGGCGTTTTCACACCCTCCTGCCGCAGCTTTTCGAGCACTTGAATACCGTCCATCTTGGGCATCATCACGTCTAAAATGACGGCGTCGTACGCGCCCGACGAGGCGTATTCATAGGCGTCGAAGCCGTTGTGCAC
>ERZ827168.3841-NODE-3841-length-14712-cov-8.163813_pt1 | contig 14712 bp, 16 predicted proteins | sample MGYA00519868_ERZ827168 | MGnify/ENA primary metagenome ERZ827168 (study PRJEB31778, sample SAMEA3449271) | human gut metagenome | biome: human gut; feature: human-associated habitat; material: faeces | place: United Kingdom | collected 2010/2012 ...
GTTTTCCTCACCGCGATGGCTGATGAGGATCAAAAGACTGCCTCCGGCGCGAACGCTTCGTTTGACCTCATGGCCGACTATCTCGCCTGGGAGATCGTAGGCAGGCTGAATGTCGGCGGCTGCTCCACGGCGGCCGATCTTCGCGAAGAAGACCTGACCGCCGCTTACGAGCTCGGCAAGAATCTGTAAACAGTTGATCGTATAAAAAAAGAGGACTTGCTTTGCAAGCCCTCTTTTTTTATTGTCGAAACTTTCTGCTGTTGTACACGGCTAACGCCGCGATGAGCGACAGAACAGTGGAAAAGATCAGCTTCACCGGCGCGAGCGCTTGCAGGCTGGCGAGAAAATACGTCCAGCCGTCGGCTTCCAGCTTGATGCGAAAGGCCGGAATGCAATAGCCCATCGCAACATACGCCGCGGCAAAGATCACGGCAAACGCTATGATCGCCCAGCGTCTCTTTTTCATCTCCCACGCTCCTTTCTTATCACTGTACCGCACAGCCGCCCCATTCGACGACCGTGAAGCCCGTGCGCTCGGGCGCGGAAAGCTCCTGCGCGGGAAGGTCGACAAATTCTTCCGATGGCTGCCACGCCATGAAGACGCGCAGCAGCGTGTCAGGCGCGGGATCGACCGTGAGCTTGGCAGAATCCGTATAAACGTCCTGCTGGAACGAAATCAGATTGTAGGCGTTGTCCTGCATCTGCGGCAGCCAGTAGATGATAAACTCATTGGCCTCCGCGCGGTTCAGACCGAGCCTGGCCAGCGCGTCCTCCAGAAACTCCGCCGTGCCGCTTCCCGGCACGCAGAAGCCGGTCGAAAAATCATATTCCGTTTCCGACACGCCCTCCCAGTATAAATACCGGTAGGTCTGGCCGTCCTTGTCGGTCAGCGTCCCGTCGGGTCTTGCCGAGACGGTCCAGCCGTCCTCGTAGGCCGGATACGTGCACGTCAGCTCCCCGTCATAGTCCAGCTTGACCGTTACCTCCGTTTCCGTCTGCGGATACAGATACGCGACCGGCTTGGCGTCGCAGACCTCGTCCTGTGCTTCCTCCGGATAGAGATAGATGACTGGCTTTGCAGAATACTGCGCATTCTCATCCTCCCGCTCGTCGCGCGGCGCACAGGCGGTCAGACTGAGCGTCAGCGCAAGGGGCAGCAAAAAAGCAAGCAGCTTCTTCATGTTGGTTCCTCCTGTATGCATAAATTAGGTTCTATGTATACAGACAGGAAATGAAGAAGCTGGTTGCATAGGTTTATATTATTTATTATTTTTTCCGGCCATCAGCCGCGCAAGCGTCGCGCGGATGACGGGCAGGCAGTCCTCCGGCCTCTCCAGCTCCAGAACGGCCTGCTCAAACGGGCACAGGCCCGTCCCCTGCCGGTTCAGGAGCTTTTCGGTCTTCGTCTCACAGGCGCAGTCCACGCCGTTCGCGGTCAGGAACTCCGCCGCTGCGGCGCTCATCGTCTCAGCATAGACGCACGATGCGCCGCCCAGAAGATAGATCGCGGCGGCAGCCTTGCCGACGATGGTATCGCAGACGAGCGCGCCCTTCAAAAGCTCCGGCTGCGCGTCGAATACCCGCAGTGCCGGGCCGACGCCCCGGCCAAACTCCTTATGGACGGTCACGCCGCCTTTTTGTACAACAAGCGTATACGCGCCGTTTTCAAACAGCGCGGACAAATTTTCCGTGTTCATTTTGGACGCATCTCCTTCGGCAGTTCTTTTTCGATCCGGATCATGACCAGCGACAGCAGCAGCGCCAGCACCATCACGCTCACGGCGATCAGATAATACGGCTGGTTGGCAATGTCGGCAATGGAATAGCCGCCCGTACCGTCGGAGACGGCGTAGCCGATCACCAACAGCACCAGTGCGGCGGCGAAGCAGAGGTTCCGGATCGTGCCGAGCAGCTTGTCCCGGCCAAGCAGGAAGCCGTAAAACGCCTCCGGCGCGTCAAACTGCGCCCCCGCCTTCCAAGGCGTAAACAGGCGGCAGAAAAAATCCTTCACAGGGAAGCCCCCTTTTTCCTTGATAGAGCAAGTATAGCAGGCTTTTGCGAAAAAAGCAACGCACCGGGCACTTGATGCGCCGCCGGGCGTTGACTTTTTTGCGCAGGACTCGTATACTTTTGGAAACAGGCATTTCAGGAGAAGCGGATCATGATCTACACGGTTACGACGAATCCCAATATTGATTATTATATGGACCTGCGTGCGCCGCTGCACGTTGGCGGCATCAATCGCTCCGGCCGCGAGCTGCTTGCGCCAGGCGGGAAGGGGATCAACGTCTCGCTGATGCTGCAGACGCTTGGCAAGCCGTCGTGCGTGCTGGGGTGTCTCGCCGGGCCGACGGGGCGGCTCCTCGAAGCGCTCATGAAAGACACCGGCTGCGATTGCCATTGGTTCTGGCTGCAAAGCGGCCAGACGCGCATCAACACCAAGATCAACACCAGCCCCGAAACGGCCTTCAACGCCTCCGGCCCCGCGCTTGGGCAGACCGACATTGACGCGCTGTGCGCGTTCCTGCGCGGACTGAACCCGGACGATCAGCTCGTCGTCAGCGGCAATCTGCAAAAAAGCCCTCCGGGCGCGTTCTCCGCACTCCTTTCCGCCGCGCAGGAGGCGGGCGTCAGCGCCGTCGTGGATACAAGCGGCGCAGCGCTGCGCGAGGCGCTTGCGTTCCGTCCTCTGCTCATCAAGCCCAACGGCGAGGAGCTGTGCGAGCTGTTTGGCAAGCAGGCAAGCACGCCGGAGGCGCTGCTTGCCCTTGCGCGGCAGGCGCAGACACTGGGCGCGCGGAACGTGCTGGTGTCCATGGGCGCGGACGGCGCTCTGCTGCTGGCAGAAAGCGGAGATGTTTACCGTGCAGCGCTCCGCAGCACGCAGCCGGTTATTTCCACCGTCGGCGCGGGCGACAGTGTGACGGCTGGCTTCCTCGCGGGACTGCTGGACACAGGAGACTATTCCCAGGCCCTGCGCCTCGGCGCTGCCTGCGGCAGTGCGACGGCCTACAGCCCGGCTCTGGCAAACAGGGCTATGCTCGAGGCTGTTTTACCGTCGGTCGAGGTCACAGCGCTGTAAAACCTTCGGAAAGGAAGAGAACCATGCAGACAATTCAGGATTTATTCTCCAACCGCGTGCTGCTCAGCGGCCTCATTGGCTGGGGCGCGGCACAGGTTTTGAAGACGATCATTTACGCGCTCATGCACCATACGCTGGACCTGACGCGCATTTTCGGCGACGGCGGTATGCCGAGCGGCCATTCGGCCACGGTCTGCGCCGTGGCGACCTCGGCGGGAATTATCTACGGGCTGGACTCGTTCCCATTCGCCATCAGCGTAATTGTCGCGATCATCGTCATGCACGACGCAATGGGAGTCCGGCTCGAAACCGGCAAGCAGGCAAAGCTCCTGAACGAGTTCATCGACCTGTTTGCCAAGCTGGAGCAGCCGCTGTCCGATCAGGAAAAGCTCAAGGAGCTGGTCGGCCACACGCCGCTGCAGGTCTGCATGGGCGGCCTGCTCGGCATTCTGACCGGCGTTCTGTGCAATCTCGGCGGATGAGCGCAGCCGCCTCCCCCAGCACTTCATCCTGTAAATTATAATTTCACCCCGGAAAGGAGCACCCCATGGCACAACTTGGACTCGGTACGCGCTGCGTACAGGCGGGCTACAGCCCGAAAAACGGCGAACCCCGCCAGATCCCCATCATCCAGAGCACCACGTTCAAATACGAGAGCAGCGCCGAAATGGGCCGGCTGTTCGATCTGGAGGCCAGCGGCTATTTCTATTCCCGCCTGCAAAACCCGACGAACGACGCCGTCGCGGCGCGTATCGCCGCGCTTGAGGGCGGCACAGCCGCCATGCTGACAGCCTCCGGGCAGGCCGCCATCTTCTTCGCCGTGTTCAATATCGTCGGTGCGGGCGACCATCTGGTCAGTTCGTCGAGCATTTACGGCGGCAGCTTCAACCTCTTCGCCGTCACCATGAAGCGCATGGGCGTTGAGGTCACGTTCGTCGACCCCGACTGCTCCGCTGAGGAACTGGACGCCGCCTTCCGCCCCAACACAAAGGCCATGTACGGCGAGACGGTCGCAAACCCGGCGCTGACCGTTCTGGATATCGAAAAATTCGCGGCTGCCGCGCACCGGCACGGCGTGCCCCTGATCGTGGACAACACGTTCGCCACGCCCATCAACTGCCGCCCGTTTGAATGGGGCGCGGATATCGTCGTACACTCGACGACCAAGTATATGGACGGGCACGCAGGCGCCATCGGCGGTGCGATCGTCGACTCCGGGAGCTTCGACTGGACGAAACACCCGGACAAATACCCCGGCCTGTGCACGCCCGACGAGAGCTATCATGGCGTGACATATACCGAGCACTTCGGCCTTGCGGGTGCGTATATCACAAAGGCGACCGTCCAGCTCATGCGCGATCTCGGCGCGATCCAGTCCCCGCAGAGCGCGTATTATCTGAATCTCGGCCTCGAAAGCCTGCACGTGCGCATGAAACGACACTGCGAAAACGCGCAGCGGGTCGCGGAGTTTTTACAGCAGCATGAAAACGTCTCGTGGGTGCAGTTCTGCGGCCTGCCGGGCGACAAATATTACGAGCTGGGGCAGAAATACCTGCCGCACGGCTCCTGCGGCGTCGTGAGCTTCGGCGTAAAAGGCGGACGGGCCGCAGCCGAGGCCGTCATGGGACGGCTCAAAATTGCGTCCATCGAGACGCACGTGGCCGACTCTCACACCTGCTGCCTGCACCCGGCTTCCACCACGCACCGGCAGATGAACGCCGAGGAGCTGCTGGCCGCAGGCGTCCGCGAGGATCTGATCCGCTATTCCTGCGGCCTGGAGGACGCGGAGGATCTGATCGCCGATCTCGATCAGGCGCTGCAATAATCTCAGAAAGGAATCCACGCCATGCCCATTATGATCCCGAACGGTCTGCCGGCGGCGAAAACGCTGGCGGACGAGAATATTTTCGTCATGAACGAGACGCGGGCCGTCACGCAGGACATCCGCCCGCTGCAAATTCTCGTTCTGAATCTCATGCCCACCAAAATCGCCACAGAGACGCAGCTGTCGCGGCTGCTCGGCAACACGCCGCTGCAGGTGGAGCTGGAGCTCATCCACACGGACAGCCACGAATCCAAAAACACGTCCCGCGAGCATCTGCTGAAATTCTATCAGACGTTCGAGGACGTGCGCGACCGCTGGTTCGACGGGCTGATCATCACCGGTGCGCCCGTGGAGCAGATGCCGTTTGAGCAGGTCGAATACTGGCCGGAGCTGTGCCGCATCATGGAATGGAGCCGGACGCACGTGCACAGCACGTTCCACATCTGCTGGGGCGCGCAGGCAGGGCTTTATTATCACTACGGCATCGGGAAGGTCGATCTGCCCGAAAAGCTCTTCGGTGTCTATCCGCATGTGGTCGAGCGGCGCTCGTCCATGCTCATGCGCGGATTCGACGATGTGTTCATGGTGCCCCACTCGCGGCACACGAGCGTCCGCCGCGAGGATATCGAGCGCTGCGGCAAGCTGAAAATCCTCGCCTCGTCCGAGCAGGCCGGGGTCTACGCCATGGCGACCGAGGGCGGTCGGCAGATCTTCATCACCGGTCACTCGGAATACGACGCGCGGACGCTGGAGTCGGAATATCTGCGCGATAAAAACGCCGGACTTCCCATCCATGTGCCGGAGAATTATTACCCGGACGACGACGACACGAAGCCGCCCATGGTCACATGGCGCAGTCACGCAAACCTCCTGTACCAGAACTGGCTCAACTACTTCGTCTACCAGACCACGCCGTACGACCTCTCGGCCATCCGGCCTGTATAAGGATAAAAAGCGCCGCTCCTTGCCGTGCACAGCAAAGAGCGGCGGTGTCTATGCAGGGCATTCACGCCAAAGGCTCAACTTTGAATAAAGCGAAGATTCGTAGGGGCGGACGCTCTGTCCGCCCGCGCGGATTGCAGTCTTTATCTGAAAATTGACGGCGAAACCGTATGCACCTGCATACTTGACTGTAGGGGCCGATGCCTACATCGGCCCGATTGGAAGTTGCAAATTCTCCGCAGATTTCCGTAAAACCGGTACATTCTGCCGGGCCGATGTAGGAATCAGCCCCTACACTCGCTTTAGGATGTGCATACGGATTCGCCGTAGATTTCTAAAAAAGCACTGCTTCCCGCAGGCGGACAGAGTCGTCCGCCCCTACGCTGGAAAGAGCCAGTGCTTCGCAGAAAAACGGGATCTTAGCACGGCCTGCCGCCCTATCACGCCCGGTTAAAGCTTAAAAATCTGGTGCCCTGGAAGGTGAGGCTTCCCCGGTCGCCCTCGACGAGATAGCCGTAGTCGCGGTCGGGGATGCTGAGTTCCATCCGGTCGCCGCTTTCGACCTGGAACGTCGCGTAGTACCACGTGGACGAATGGCTCATGTGGCTGTTCGCGTCGTGGTGGCGCGTGACCTCCATCCGCTTGGAGACGACCGTGGCCTGCACGGTCAGGCGCGGGGACTTATTATTCTTGTGCCACTGGCCGACATTGCGCACAAGCGTCGCAATGATCACGCCCAGAATCAGCACAAACATCACCGTGAACAGCACGGGAAACACCGAATCAAAAAAGCCGAAGCCGATCATGGAGAAATCCTCTCTTTCTGTTTTTGTCTATAGTATCAGACGCAGACTCGCCGCGCAAGTTCCCGTTTAAAAATAAAAAACTTGTGCAGATTCCCCTTTGATTTTTTTCGCCGTCTGTGCTATGATTTCCCTGTTGTGTAGCAGTCTTGCGTAAGTCCAAACGGACTTGCGCAATTTTTTTATGTCTGGAGGAAAACAAAATGAAAGAAAAACAGAACGCCGCGCTCGGCACAGCCCCGCTCGGCAGGCTGATGCTGAAGTTTGCCCTGCCATGCACCGTCTCGCTGCTGGTCGGGGCGCTTTACAACATCGTCGACCAGATCTTTATCGGCTGGGGCGTCGGCTACCTCGGCAACGGCGCAACGAACGTCGTGTTCCCGCTGACCGTTCTGGCTCTCGGTCTTGCCGTCATGATCGGCGACGGCGCGTGCAGCTATGTGTCGATCTGCTTCGGCAGGAATCAGCCGGAGAACGCAAACCGCGCCGTCGGCAGCGCCGTGACGCTGAGCGTGCTGGTGGGCATCGCAGCCGCGGTGCTCTATGCCGTGTTCCAGATGCCGCTTCTGACGCTGTTCGGCGCGACGGAGGCGAATTTCGGCTATGCGAAGGAATATTTCACCTGCATCACCATCGGCATTCCCATCTATGTCTTCGGACAGGCGATCAACCCCATCATCCGCTCGGACGGCAGCCCGCAGTTCGCCATGTTCTCCATGCTGGCGGGTGCGGCCGCGAACTGCATTCTGGACCCGATCGCGATTTTTGTTCTGCACTGGGGCGTGATGGGCGCGGCTGCCGCAACGGTGGCCGGACAGGTCATCACGGCAGCAATGGGCGTATGGTACCTGCTCCACACAAAGGCGCTGCGCCTGAAAGCGGATGATTTCAAACTGCGCGGGAAAATTCTCGGCGCGTATCTGCCGCTGGGTCTTTGCAGCTTCCTTGCGCAGATCTCGCTGGTCATCGCCATGGCCGCGACGAACAATATGCTGGTCCGATACGGTGCTTCCAGCAAATACGGCGCGGATATCCCGCTGACGGTGCTCGGCATCGTCATGAAGGTCTTTCAGATCATCATCTCCATTACCATCGGCATGGCCGCTGGCTGCATTCCCATCGTGGGATACAATTACGGCGCACAGCAGCTGCGCCGCTGCCGGGGCGTTCTGTGGCGGCTGATGGGCGCGGAATTTCTGCTCGGCGTGCTCGCGCTGCTCATCACGCAGCTCTTCCCGCGCCAGATCATCGGCCTGTTCGGCTCGGAATCGGAGCTGTACAACGAGTTTGCGGTCATGACCTTCCGCGTGTATCTGTGCATGCTGCCGCTTGCAACGGTCAATAAGGCTGCGTTCATCTTCATGCAGGCCATGGGCAGGCCGGTCGAATCGGCGGGACTGTCGTTTTTCCGTGAGGTGCTGCTGGCCGTGCCGCTTGTGATGCTGCTGCCGAGGGCGTTTGGGCTGATGGGCGTTCTGTACTCCATGCCCGTCGCGGATATTCTTACATTCTTCGCCTCCTGCTTCGTCCTCCTGCGTACCGACCGGCAGCTGCGAAAATAACACTTGCATTTTTGTGGCCCCGTGTTATACTAAGTATGAAATTTCATACTCAGTATAACTTTTACAAAAAGGAGAGATCTTCATGGCGATGCAGTTCCCGAAGGGGAAATTCATCAGTCTGGTCAAGGTCGGCGAGAAGGGACAGATCGTCATTCCCAAGGGTGCGCGCGAGCTGTTCGGCATTCAGCCGGGCGACCAGCTTTTGCTCATGGCCGACAAAAAGCGCGGCATTGCGCTGGTCGGCATGGACGATCTGCACGTGCCGGATTCGCTGTTCCGGCTGGCAAAGGAGGCGGACGACGATGGAAATTCTGAGGCTTGACGGCCTTTGCAAGCAATATCCGGCCTTCCGGCTGGACAATGTCTCGTTCTCCATGGAGGCCGGGACGATCATGGGCCTCATCGGCCGCAACGGCGCGGGCAAGACCACGACGCTCAAATCCATGCTCCATCTGGTGCACCCGGACGCCGGGCAGATCACGATCTGCGGACTGGATATGGACACGGACGAGCGCGCCATCCGGTCGCGCATCGGCTTCGTCTCCGGCGGCGCGTCATATTACCAGCGCAAGCGCCTGCGGGAGCTGACGGACGTGACGAAGGACTTCTATCCCGGCTGGGACGGCGAACGCTACGCGCGGCTCGTCCGGCAGTTTTCGCTGGACGAGCGCAAGCGCGTGTGCGAGCTGTCCGAGGGCATGAAGGTCAAATACCAGCTGGCTGTTGCGATGTCGCACAAGGCGGAGCTGCTGATTCTCGACGAGCCGACGTCCGGCCTCGACCCCGTCTCGCGCGACGAGCTGCTGGACACGTTCCTGACGCTCTGCGAGCAGGAGGGCGTGTCGATCCTCTTCTCCACGCACATCACGTCCGACCTCGATGCCTGTGCCGACACGATCACCTACATCCAGTCTGGCCGTGTCGCCGTCAGCGGAAAGAAGCAGGCGCTGACCGGCGCGTATCTGTCCGTACAGGGGCCGGACGCCGCCTGCGGCGCGGCACTGCGCGCAAGGCTCATCGGCGCGCGCAGCCACAGAGGCGAGCTGGACGCGCTCATCCGCGCGGAGGATGCAGGACTTGCCGCCGGGCTTGCGGTCAGCCCGGCAAATCTGGAACAGATCATGGTACATCTGGAACGGGAGGCGGAAGCATGAAGCTGCTGATCAAAAAGGAATGGAAGCTGACCGTCACGCCGGTGCCGCTGCTGTTTTTGCTGCTGAGCGCGCTGGTGCTCGTGCCGAGCTATCCGTATTACGTAACGTTTTTCTACAATGCCCTCGGCATTTTCCTCATGCTGCAGGCCGCCCGCGAGAACCGGGACGTGTATTACATGGCGCTGCTGCCGCTCACGAAGCGCGATCTGGTCCGGGCGCGGTTTTCGACCATCGTGACGCTCCAGCTTCTGCAGGCGCTCGTCTGCGTTCCGTTCATGCTCCTCCGCAGGGGCTATGCGGAGATCAACAACCCGGTCGGCATCGAGGCAAATCTGGCCTTCCTCGGCTTCGGCTTCATGCTGATGGGTCTGTTTGATCTGGTGTTTCTGCCGATGCACTACAAAAACGGCTACGATCTCGGCAAGCCGTTTGTCATTTCCAGCATCGTGCTGTTCTTCGCCATCGTGCTGCTGGAGGCGCTCGACCACATCGTCCCGTACATGAAAACCGTCTGCGAAAGCTACGCCTCCGCAGACCTCGTCCGCCAGCTGCCCGTTCTGCTCGGCGGCATGGCCGTCTACGCGCTGGAGGTCTGGCTCGCCTACCGGAAATCCGCCGCCCGGTTCGAAAAGGTCGATTTGTAAGCCCAGGTATTGTGCGCACGGGGCTGTCTCAAACATCCTTTTGAGACAGCCCCGTTTTTTGCGTCAGCAGCTGCCGGCTTTTGTTTCCCGGCGTCCGCATTGTGCGGACGGCCGGGATTTTTTGATTTCTGTGGCGGACAGGCTGCGAAAATCCTGCCTTTTTGTGAAGCCCGCAATTTTTTTGCATATCGTTTATAAATGCTTCACAAATCCTGCGCATAAAGGCGCTATAATCAGCGTAATTGAAACAAAGAGGAAGTGAGCTGCATGGGAACAGATCCGTATCAGGTGCTGGGCGTGTCTCCGAACGCATCGGAGGACGAGATCCGGCAGGCATACCGCAGGCTGGCAAAGCAATACCATCCCGATCTGAATCCCGGCGACAAGACGGCTGCGCAGAAAATGAACGAGATCAACGCGGCCTATGACGCGATCAAGAACCCGCAGGCTTACCGTCAGCAGCAGGCGCAGCAGCAAGCCCAGCAGCAGGCCCGGCAGCAATACAGCCAGGCCGGTTATCAGGAGTACAATCCCTTCGAGGATCTCTTCCGTTCCTGGGGCGCGCAGAGCCAGTCGGACGACTGGCAGCAGGAAAGCCGGAACGGCTGGCAGACCTGGTATACCTACCGTCCCTCCGGCGAAGAACAGCAGGAGGACAACGACAGCCCTGGCGGCTACCGCTGGACGTATCATCGCACCCGCCGCCGCGGGAATTTTCTCGTGCGGCTGCTCGGCATTTATCTGCTGATCCAGATCGTCGCCATGCTGTTCGGCAGCTGCGGCTATCGCGGTGCGTATTATGACCCGTACTACTACCGCAATTACAGCTACAGCGATTCCGGAACCTATTCCGGTCAGAGCCAGTCGCAGACCGGCTCCGACACAGGCTCCGGCAGCTGGTATTGAGCGCACCTATCTCACAGGAGGAACTCCGTATGTCCAGAACGATCGGTATTGATCTCGGCACCACCAACAGCTGCGTGGCTGTGATGGAGGGCGGCGAGCCTGTTATCATCCCCAACGCCGAGGGCGGACGCACGACGCCGTCTGTCGTCGCGTTTTCCAAGACCGGAGAGCGCATGGTCGGCCAGATCGCAAAGCGGCAGGCCGTCACGAACCATGACCGCACCATTTCTTCCATCAAGCGCCAGATGGGCACCAACTACAAGGTCTCCATCGACGGCCATAAATACACGCCGCAGGAAATTTCCGCGATGATCCTGCAAAAGCTCAAGACGGACGCGGAAGCTTTCCTCGGCGAACCCGTCACCGACGCCGTCATCACTGTCCCGGCCTATTTCACCGACGCGCAGCGGCAGGCGACGAAGGACGCGGGCAAGATCGCGGGGCTGAACGTCCAGCGCATCATCAACGAGCCGACGGCAGCCGCCCTTGCCTACGGCATCGATAAGGAGCAGTCGCAGAAGATCATGGTCTATGATCTCGGCGGCGGCACGTTCGACGTGTCCATTCTCGATATCTCGTCCGGCGTGATCGAGGTGCTGGCCACGGCGGGCAACAACCATCTGGGCGGCGACGATTTTGACCAGTGCATCGTCGACTATCTCGTCTCCGAGTTCAAAAAGCAGACGAAGATCGACCTGACGCGGGACCCCGCCGCCATGCAGCGCGTGCGGGAGGCCGCCGAAAAGGCCAAGATCGAGCTTTCGTCCATGACGCAGACGACCGTGGAGCAGCCGTATATCGCCGTCGGCAAGCAGGGGCCGCTGCATATGGAGATCCCGCTTACACGCGCGAAATTCAACGATCTGACCTACCATCTCGTGCAGGCCACGCGCGAGCCGGTCAATCAGGCCATCAACGACTCCGGCGTATCCATTTCGCAGATCAGCAAGGTTCTCATGGTCGGCGGTTCGAGCCGTATCCCGGCGGTGCAGGATCTGGTGCAGTCGATGACAGGCTCTCTGCCGTTCAAGGGCATCAACCCCGACGAGTGCGTCGCCATGGGCGCGTGCTTGCAGGCGGGCGTTCTGTCCGGCAGCGTGAAGGGCCTTCTGCTGCTCGATGTGACGCCGCTGTCGCTCGGCATCGAGACGCTGGGCGGCGTGTGCACGCGCATCATTGAGCGCAACACGACGCTCCCCATCCGCAAGAGCCAGATCTTCACGACGGCCTCCAGCTTCCAGTCGTCCGTCGATATCCACGTTTTGCAGGGCGAACGCCCCATGGCGCACCAGAATAAGGAGCTTGGCCGCTTCCAGCTGACCGGCATCCGCCGCGCCCCCAGAGGCGTTCCGCAGATCGAGGTCACGTTCTCCATCGACGCCAACGGCATCGTGAACGTCTCGGCCAAGGATCTCGACACCGGCAAGGCCCAGCAGATCACCATCACCGCCTCGAGCAACATGAGCCGTGAGGACATTGACCGCGCCGTGCGCGACGCGCAGCGCTATGCTGCCGAGGACGCAAAGCTCAAGGCCGAGGCCACCGCCCGCGACCGCTGCGAGCAGATGATCTTCCAGGCCGGAAACGCGAAAAATGTTTCCAAAGAGGACAAAACGCGTCTGGCTGAGGCCGTCAAGACTGCCCGCCTCGCCGTCAAGTCCAAGGATCCCGCGCAGATGAACGGCGCCTCCGATCAGCTGGAGGCGCTTCTGAACGAGGCCGGCGTGCACATCGACCCGAACGCGGAATACCACGGCTCGGCCCGCTATGAAAACCCGAACAATGACTTCACCGACAACGCCGTCGACGCGGAGTTCGAGGAAATGAACTGATATCTGCCGTTTAGACTGCAAAATTCCCCCGGTTTTCCGCTTGGAAACCGGGGGATACGTTTCTCCGACAGGGATTGTTTTTTACACACTTCTGTGATACACTGTAAAAGCTGCGCGCTGCGCAGCAGATCGGAGAAAAGACATGAGTCAAAAAGGGCATACAAGAAGCACATTTTCCGGGAAGCTCGGCTTTGTTCTGTCAGCGGCGGGCGCGTCCGTTGGCCTTGGGAACATCTGGCGCTTCCCGTATCTGGCCGCGAAATACGGCGGCGGGATCTTCCTGCTGGTCTATATCCTGCTGGCCATGACGTTCGGCTATACCATGATCGTCGCCGAGACGTCTCTGGGCCGCATGACGGGCAAAAGCCCGGTCGGCGCGTTCAAGTCGTTCGGAACATCCGGCTGGCTGCGGTTCGGCGGGTGGATCAACGCAATTATTCCGATCCTGATCGTGCCGTATTACTCGGTCATCGGCGGCTGGGTCGTCAAATATCTGGCCGATTACGCGCTCGGGCGGAGCAGTGCGCTGGCCGCCGACGGCTATTTTTCCGCGTTTATCTCCAACGGCGTCCCGGCGGAGGTCTGCTTCGTCGTGTTTGCCGCGCTGACGCTGACGATCATCTTCGCTGGCGTGGAAAACGGCATTGAGCGCGTGTCGAAGTTCATGATGCCGGTGCTGGTCGTGCTGTCCGTGATCATCGCGGTCTATTCCGTGACGCGGCCCGGCGCGCTGGAGGGCGTAAAATATTTTCTCGTGCCGAACCTCGCGCATTTCTCGTGGATGACGGTCGTAGCGGCCATGGGGCAGATGTTCTATTCGCTGTCCATCGCCATGGGCATTCTGATCACGTTCGGCTCGTACATGAAAAAGGACATTTCCATCGAAGGCTCGACGCGCAACGTGGAGATTTTCGACACGGCCATCGCCATCATGGCAGGCCTGATGATCATTCCCGCCGTGTTCGCGTTCTCCGGCGGCGACCCCGACGCACTGAAGGCCGGGCCTTCTCTGATGTTTGTCACGATCCCGAAGGTCTTCGATTCCATGGGCCTCGGTACGCCGATCGGCATTCTGTTTTTCCTGCTGGTGCTGTTTGCCGCGCTGACAAGCTCCATTGCGCTGACGGAGAGCGCCGTGTCCACCTTCCAGGACGAGCTTGGCTGGGGCCGGAAAAAGTCGACTGCCATCGTCGGCGTCGTGATGCTGGTGCTCGGCAGCCTGTCGTCGCTCGGCTATGGGCCGCTGGCGGGCGTGCGGATCCTCGGGATGCAGCTGCTGGATTTCTTTGATTTCCTGACAAACTCCGTCATGATGCCCATCGCGGCCATTACCATCTGCCTGCTCGTCTCGCGGGTCGCCGGTGTGGGCCGCATTGAGCAGGAGATCCTGCTCAGTGAGCCCAGATTCCGCCGGAAGCGGGTCTTCAACGCCATGATCCGTTTCCTCTGCCCGTTCTTCGCCGCGATCATCCTCATCAGCTCCGTCGCAAACGCCTTCGGCTGGATCTCCATGTGACAGCAAACCGCCCCGCCAGTTGGCGGGGCGGCATTTTCAAAGAAACCGGCGGACCGGGTCATCCGCCTCTATAAAACGTATAAGATCAGCGTCAGAAGTTCTGAGCTGTTTCAAATTACACGGGAAAGATCCAAGAAAACCGAAGGGGTTTTCTTGGTCGCTTCAAGGAGGTCCGGAGGGAAATCGAAATCCCTCCGGGCTCGTTTTCTTTTCCCAGTCTTTTCTTTTGGAGAAGCAAAAGAAAAGACTGAAGGGCAGCCGCAAGTTTCCAATATGAGCTCCTGTTTGCCACGGCTTCTGCATCCATCATGGCTCCAGATTCTCCTCGCAAAACAATGGGGAATCAAAAAATTCCGGCAGGCTGATGGTGATATATGCTCTAAGTGACTTTTTAATCATGATTTTGTCATGGTTAGTGAAGCAATCACTTAGAGCATTTTTGTTTC